>TARA_R110002020_G_scaffold120146_4_pt1 | contig 15927 bp, 19 predicted proteins | sample TARA_R110002020 | Tara Oceans TARA_R110002020 (sample SAMEA4396489) | marine metagenome | biome: Westerlies Biome; feature: [MES] marine water layer (ENVO:01000295) within the mesopelagic zone...; material: water (ENVO:00002006), including particulate matter (ENVO:01000060) such... | reverse complement strand
ACTAGATATGGTTAGTAGAGTTACTAGAACAATCTTAGTACCTGCGTACAATGCTACGGTTGAATATGTTAAGGGGAGACAATCTTATCTTAATAGTCAATTAGCGTCAGATTCTAATTTAAATTGGAGATCGCCCCTGACACATGGTAGTACACTATGTGCATTTGACGGTGGTGCTAATTCTATTATTAAAGAGGGCGGTACGTTTGCTAATATAGATGATTGGACAAATTCAAGTACTTTTAGTAATGTAACAGACTGGAGTATTGAATTGTTTAGTACAGTAGCTCTGAGCGCAAATAGAATTGATCTACCTTCTTATCAAGAAATAACAATTCCAGGAATTACGCACTACCAAGGATCATATGAAGCATATAATACTACGCTGGTGCCTTCCTTTAGATCAAATATAACTCCTGATCCGCAAACGTATATTGATCAAGCAGGATTGGGTGGCAAATATACTGTACAAGATTTCATTAACTTTAAAGAAGATTGGGAATTCGGAATGGAGTGGATCAATTCGAACCCACGCAATACGGGAGATAATATTCCTGGCTTAAAGTTCGAGGCAGAAAATATGTTAACAGGTATTGATAGCTTGAAGCCGTTAACGGCATTTGAGGAGAAGAAAATGAATGTCTCATTCAGGCACAATCTCTGATAACTCTAGTAGCTGAGTAGTTATTTGGGCTCGGTTTAATAATTCAATACCAGAAGTGTCACGATACTCTTCACCATATACAACTCTAATTATTTTACTTTGAATTATTAGTTTAGCACATTCAAAGCAAGGTGAAACAGATGCATATAATACAGAGTACCCACTATTTTGTGTACTCCTTGCGAGCTTCATCAAGGCATTACTCTCGGCGTGAATTACCTCTGGACGAGTTTCATAACCAAATCTAGTTTCGAATTCGCAATCATTGTCGAAGCCGTGAGGAGTACCATTATATCCATCTGATATAATCCTACCACTATTTACAATTAAGCAACCTACTTTTTTCCGTCGAGCTCTTGATAACTGTCCCCAGGTATTAGCCATTTGGAGATACGTAGAATCTAATTTATGTTGAGCGGGCATTAGAATTTAAAATCATTAACGTCCATGTCACCCATATCTTGTTCAAACGAGCCGATCTTATAGGATTCAATCTCAGTCTCTTGAGGGGCATTTTGTACTCTCTTACTCTCCGTCCAGTTCTGTATCCAGTTAATAGGATTTGTAGTTTCAGGGAAGATAGGCTTAACACCAACAGCTTTCATTCTCTTATTGGTTAGATGCTTCATATATTGTACTAGGATTTGTTCATTAAGACCGAGTATCGAACCATCCTTAAAAAGATATGCTGCCCATTCCATTTCTTCATTCGCGGCATCTTCGAACATCTTAACTACGGTCTCTTCACACTCCTTAATAATGTGCTGGAACCCTTCATCCTTATTGTCTCTCAGGTATTTCAACACATTCTGTGTAAAGGCTAAGTGTAAGTTTTCATCCCTGTTAATCAGAGATATGATCTTAGCATTACCTTCCATTTTCTTATTCTGAGCCATCGCGTACGAACAAGCAAAGGAAACATAAAACCTAATACCTTCTAATATGTTGATACTAACCAGTGTTAGATATAACTTTTTCTTCCTACTGTTTACATCCTTATCACCAATTGAGTTAATTAGGTCGTCGTAATATTTGGTTACTGATGTCGTTCGCTTAAGAACCTCTTTATCTAATAAGATGCTGTCAAATATATCGGACGGATCAGCGTAAACATTTTTAATAATATATGTATATGAATATGAGTGAACCGTTTCTGAAAACTCCCATGCTTTAGCAAATGCTTCAAATTCTGGATTGGAGCAATCATTAAGTAAGTGACTAATACCTCTACCTTGAACGCTATCTAGGAGAATCTGATATGATAAATTCTTTGTAAATATAAATTTTTCGTGATCTGTTAAGGATAGAAAATCGTTTTTCTCTTTCCCACTTAAATCTACCTCTTCAGGTCGCCAAAAAAATGATAGCTGTTGCTGAAATAAGTCAAACAATTTTTTATACCTACATTTATCATATCTCTGTAGATTCAACTCTTCACCAAAAAATAATGGTTGTTTAGTTGTATCAACAGATTTTTTATTAATGATACTCTTCATAGTTTACACGCTCCACCCTCACAATCGCTAGTTTCTTCTTCCATATGCTCATCGGTCTTTCCATCATTACTATTAGCATAGTATAGAGTCTTAACACCCATTTTGTAGGAGTATAAAATATCGCGAGCTACATCTGATACGGGTAAATTACCGTCTTTGTATCTGGAGAAATCATAGTAGTGATTTGCAGATACGGATTGATCAACATACTTTTGAATAACTGCAACAATATTAGTATAGCCTATATTACTGTCCATTTCATATGCTAAAGTATACTTGTTACGTAATGAATAGATCTCAGGTACAACTTGAGGTATAAGCCCTTGTTTTGATTTCTTAACAGATAGTAACCCTCGAGGTGGCTCAACCCCGTTAGTTGAATTAGTGACCAAGGAACTAGACTCACAAGGCATAAGAGCAGTTAATGTAGAATTTCTCATACCGTGCTTGGCAATATCTTTTCGGAGCTTTTCCCAAGGCAGTTTAAGCTTTCTAGTTACAACATTATCAACCTCTTTACAATAGGTATCGATAGGTAAGATTCCCTTAGAGTATTTGGTGCGGTCAAACCATTCACATGCGCCCTTTTCTTTAGCTAATTCAACCGACGCCTTAATCATATAGAATTGTATATGCTCCATTAACTCGTCTACTAAATTACAAGCTTCCGGGTCATCGTATGTAACTCCATTCTTTGCCAAGTAATAAGCGAGATTTGTAATGCCAACACCGATGCTTCTCCTCTTGAGCATTTTTTGTGATGCTCCAACAGGGTATGATTGATGCTCAATTACAGCGTCGAGAGATCTAACAATATTACGGCATATATCTCTTAACTCATCTAATTTAACTGCACCGACATTAATTGCAGACAATACACATAATGCAATCTCTGCATCAGTATTACAATTATCATCAATATGATTTAATGGCGTTGTAGGTAGAGTAATTTCTTGACAGAGATTGGACATTTTAATTTTGTCTGTAAATGAGCTATGATCATTGCAATGATCTAAATTCATAACATACATCCTACCTGTACCTATCCTCTCTTGACAGAATGAGTTAAATAGATCACGAGCTTTAATTTGTCGCTTAAAGACAGATCTCGAACGCTCATATTGCTCATACAATTCTTCAAACTTATCATTATCATGGCCAAACACATCATACAAATCTTGTACTTCGTGTGGTGAGAATAATGTGATATTCTCATCAGCAACAAATCTTCTATAGAACAATCTACAGAATTGAATAGAATAATCCATTTTGCGGACTCTATTGTCCTCTGTACCTCTGTTATTTTTAAGTACTAAGATGTCTTCAATTTCTTTATGCCAAAAAGGAAAATGTGAGGTACTAGAACCGCCACGTACTCCGTTCTGAGTACATGACTTAGTTGTAGATTCGTACATTTTTAAGAATGGAATAACACCTGTATGTACGACCTCTCCGTTACGAATCTTAGAACCAACCCCACGAATCTCGCCGAAATTTAAACCTATACCTGCTCTATTTGCTGTATAATATCCAACAGCTGTATTTGAATTAAAAATGGATGGTAAATTGTCACCTACGTCAATTAATGTACAACTAGAATACTGACGTGAAGGGGTCCGTACACCACACATTATCGGTGTAGGTAGACTAATTTTGAATGTGGATAGATCGTTGTATAGATCTTTGATTAACGAATGTCTGCGATTCTTATCTTCTTCCTTAGCTAGAAGAGTCATACAAATGAGCATATACATATATTGAGGTGTTTCATATATCTCACCAGTTGATCTGTCCCTGAGAAGATATTTATCAATCAATTGTTGGAGACCAGCATATACTAAATCATAATCGCGTCTGTGTTTAATGGCATTATCTAGTTTCTTGATCTCAGCCTCTGTATAATTTTCTAATATTACTTTGTCGTAAATATTACTTTTAATATTTTGATTAATAACCTCTGATAAGGAGGGTAGATTATCAGATACACCGAATACTTCTTTACGTAAATAATAATTAAGTAAATTCGCGGCGACGTATTGATAGTTCGGAGTACGCTCTGTAATCATATCCGCACATCCTTGAATTAGAATCTTATGAATTTGTTCACTTGTAATCCCGTTATGAAATTGTGGAGCTACTTTAATTTCAATATCACTAACAGTTACACCTTTAATGTTATGGGTAGCCCAGAAAAGAACCTGATGGATCTTCTCATTGTTAAAATCTTCCTCTCTGCCGTCTCGCTTTACTACGTTCATAGTTCTTACATATTTATCATGTTGAAAGTTTAAATATACGAGGATTAATGTGATGAATTTATTTGATAATCCATATTATATCCTGTTGAAAATCCAAGAACAAATAAATTTAAATTGTTTAAGCTTGCGTACCATTCGTTATCACTTTCCTCCATCATCTCTTTAAAACCAGATAGTACTTCCTTAGAATAATTTTTTCTCGAAATGTAATCTAAATGCATAACATCTATGGGATACAGGCCGTCTGATAGATATCTATAGCATGTATCACAGGATAAATTGTATTCGTTCAGCATGCACTTATACCAGGTGGTAAATTCATCAAAGTCTTTATTAATGGCGGTGTCTGTGTTGTTATTCAATCTCTTTAATAATGTTTTAAACGGCTTTTTTACGTTTACCTCAATACCGTACATATAGAACGGCTCTAATTCTAATCGAAGACGAAAATGAGATATAAACTTAGGAGCATACTTAGACTTTATTTGCAGTCTGCATTCATCAAATTTATTCTTAACTTTAATACCTAAGAACAATTTGGGTAATTCCCGTACGTCGTAAATCTGATAATTTTTCGTCGTTACAGGTTTATCTACAAGGTCTGTGCATCTCATGTTTATATAAAGATTATATAATAAATTGAGAGATAATCAAGTTAAACTCTAAATTGAGTTAGCAATTGACCGCTTGGGAGTTTATGTACACATCCGAGAAATGAGCCATTTAGTAATTGTACTGTAAATGACACCTTATCACCTGATATTTGAAACGGACTTGTGACTTTACCGCGCGGAGAGATGACGCCAGCTTGCATACCAGTCTCTGCATTAGTTACTATAAGTACAGTACCGTTATCTTTTACATGATAAAACTTACTCATTTTTTAATATATTTTCAATGAATTTTTTAACATCAGGATCTGTTTTAATTATCCCAATTGTTGGTTGATCATTAGTATTTAATCTAAGCGTTGTTGTGCTGACTAGATTTTTGGCTTCTTCATCTGTCATATTACATGTAAACCCTTGAGCGTTAAGAGCTTCTTGAACATCTTCTATACTATAACCTTTTTTAAGTAACTGCTTTGCGTCTTTACATATATATGTGTTTTGTAATAGTTCTTCTGATCCGACTTTTTCTACGCGCTTATTGTAATACCCGCTATCAGCGAAGAGCTTTTTACCGGTGATGTTACATATCAATTTCTTTGTTTTAGCCATTATTTAAGTTTTTTCTTCTTCTTGTCTGTTGATTTTCTTTTATTGTAGCAAAGACAAAAATCATAACACGTACACCCGTCGCATGCTTTATCATTCCATGTAAGATATATATCAGGTCTAATACAAGTACCGCCACGCTCTCTACCGATACCTGTATTTTCTTCAACCCAAGCTTGGTACGTTTGCGATTCTCTGCTTGACTTAAGCTTAGCCATTTTATCTTTAAATTCCTTTGAATTTAAATATCGTTGTCGTTCCAATTTCTCTTCTGACTCGCGTATACGTGACCCTTTCTTTTTACGCATCAAGTTTAGACGAGTTAATATAATTGGCTTTACTTTAGGTAAGTCGGTTACGCCAAATTGTTCTCTAACCTCATCAACGGTTTGACCAGCACGGAGCAATTTCGCCGCGGCAGGACAAATAAAATGCTCTCTAAATATCTGCTCAGAGCCAAACTTTTTAATTTTACCTTTAAGAAGAGATGGAGGGATATATTTAACTATCCCAGAGACAATACAATGATATTCATTATTCATTACTCCTGAGTATATACTTTTAACGGGGGAACGTCAAGCGTTATTGTGGTAGCGCTGACTCACCGCCACCGGCTGGCGGTGGTGTAGGAGCTGCAGGCTCGGCTCCTTCAGGCGGTGTACCTCCAGGTCCAAATTCAGGAGGAGTAGCTGGTGCACCAAGACCACCACCTCCGCCGAGACCGCCTCCCATAGGCATACCGCCACCTGCAGGTGCCATTCCGGCGCCAGCTTCAGCTTCTGCTGCTGCTAAGTCTCTCCAATTTGGTCCCATAGCTTCAATTTGAGCAAGCTCCCATTTAAGCTCGGAGTCTTTTCTCAATAATTCCCTATTGACACTTATTTCATCATCTGTAAGTTTGAGATAATGCTTCTTAGCATATGTATCTGATACGAGTTGGTTTTGGATCGCGCTACTATAATTATTCCATTTAAGTTCAAGTAATTGTTGGTTTCTCAATTCCTGAAAATTAGGTGGAGGGTTAAATTGTAATTTAATGTGTGTCTCTTTTACCTCAAACTTGTCCCATATACCTCTTAATTTTAAATGTGCAACAAATGCGTCTTTTAATCCACTGGCGACAGCATGCTGTAACCTCATAATAAATCTAGCGAATTTAAGTTCCTCTCTAACAATTGTAGAACCACCAGAGTCAGCTTGAGTCTCAGGGTTTAATCTCTCAACAGGAATTCTCAAAGAACGATAAAGCTTTTGCCTGAAGTACATTAAATCTTCTAATTGTCCTAGATTCTGACCACCAGCTAAGGATGTAACATTTGTACCCTCACTACCTGCTCGTTTTGCAAACCAAAAGTTATCAAGCATAGATTGTGGATTGAACGCCTGTACAGATCTACCTTGATTAACATCATATGTTTTACGAGACCAGTAGTTATTCATCAGCTTTTTCAAATATGCTTCTGCTTTGGGTGGAGGCATATTACCTACATCAACATTAAAAACTAATCTCTCCGGAGCTCTTACAAGTCTGTAAATGATAATTGAATCTTCAATGAGAGACAACTGTCTATAAGCGCGGCGTGCTTGTTCGATGAAAGGTAGTCTGATAGATTTAGATTCATTCCACATACCGCTATGGATATATGTTATTTGATTCTTGTCAAATGGTATATGTAAGACTTTATTCTTTTGATCATTATTACCTGCTTGCGGAGCTGTTTTTGCGTTAGTCTGATCTATGACTGGTTTACGTAATAAGAATCCTTTAATCAATAAATTTTGAATATTATCGTAAATCGGGTCTACTAAATCAGTGGGTATATTAATAACACCCAGTAGGCCTAAATCTGATCTCTCATTATGTATTACATGCTCGAAAAATATCTCACCATCTACAAGAAGTTGTCTGAAATATTCCCAACCTCTTCCGTGTAGGTTATAGTGCTCAATAAACTTGTCGAATTCATTACTTACAAGTGTTTCACCGAGACTATCAATCATATCCTCCTGGAGATGTAGTCTTACGATTCTTCCCTTGTCGTCCTGGTTGATACATTCGTCACATATTTCATCAAGTGCGTCTGCAACTTCCGAATATTGAGCCATTACTCTATAATCACGTAATCGCTTCGATTTATCATAGTCAACATTCGCGTACATGAACGCGTGATAATTTTTATCAACGGCAATGCTAGCCATAGGGTGCATTTCATCGCCACCCTTATTAGTTGATACTGCGAATTTTGAAACTGCTTCTTGTCTTCTTGTACCTGCACTCCAAAACTTTTCGAATTTTGGATTTAAAGCTGTTACATCATCAATTACATCAAATCCGCGACTGTAAGGAAGCGCATTAGACACATAATTCATTAAACCTCTACCGAAAGTTGACTTATCTCCTGCCATTTTTTAATATTTATCGTTGAGCGAGTGGTATTCTATGGAGTTTTAATCTCGATCACTCTCTCTACTCCGGACCCCGCTAATCCCTTTGTTGTTAAGTCTTGTGCAAATTTAGCGTACCCCGCTACATTAGCTATAATTATATCCATTTTGCCTATATTATCTGCTGCGGATATTGTTACCGTCATTGCATTAGGTGAATGAATTACATAATACGTATCAGGTAATTGTATTGCAGAAAATGCTGGATAGAGAGCAGATAAGGAATGAGTTGTAGAAGTTGACGACAGACCTCCGAATAAATTAAATGCTGTTACGGCTGATAGCTCATTTGTATTAGCATATACGTCTTTATTTGTGCTAAGATACACTGTAACAGAAGTATCAAAGTTATATCCTTGTATCTGAAAATCTCTTGTGAATCCGAGATATGCTCTTGGGATTTCATCATAGTTTGGAACTACATATGTAATTTGTGGCCGTGCGGATAGAGATACTATTGAAGTAAGACTTGTACGAGCGCCTGTAATAGAGCTCGTCGCAGACATATTTGTTCCATATACAGGCATTACATGTACTCCAGTCCAGTAACAGCGGTTACATTAGTATTAATATAGTAGATATTCTTAGTTGTTGTAACCGGATTGTATGGGAATAACCACCCTTTAATAGTAAATGAAGTATCACCTGTCACGCGTGTAGGTTGTGATGATTGAAGCTCAACAGGGTATTCCATTGAGATACTACCACTCCACAATACCTCGCTCCTGATCTCTCTCAAGTCACTTATGATACCGTCAGGTATAGGCCATGATAAAACAATATATGGATTCGCATATGGAACAAAATTAGATACAATCTGATCCATATCAGTTTGAAATCTTGTCAATATTGACATATTAACCTCAATATTAACTGGTACAGGTGCAGGTAAATAGTTTGACTCTAACGTTTTATTAGGATTGTCGTATACTCCTAAAATTTTATTAAACACTCTACTCTCATCTCGAGCTATGCTTGATATATTAACTGCTACTGCGGGTAGTGTTATATGCTGAGCCTTATTTACCAAGTCATGCATAACACGCTCTTTCGGAGCGTAAAGAAATCTCACTTTGATTTGATCGGCAATACTCTTATCTTTATTATATCGGTTTATGACAATATCATTGAATGCAGCTACAAACTGCGTCATCAAGTCCTTTACTTCAAAATAAAAACTCTGATTCTTCACTAAAAGTATTTATGCATTGAACCGTATGGTAAGCTTATTATCAAAAAGCTTTGATTTTTTACCAATATTGGAATATATTGAATTTATCAGATATCTTCGTCGAGGGTCTTTTTTTATTACATTATCAATTGTATAGTCGAATATTACCTTATCTTCACTGAACAAAGTAGCATATGGTACAGGTAATTCGTATACTTTAATAATATCCTTTTTGGTCTTAATATTGAAGGATATGTAGTAGTCTTTCATATTAAACAATATTAATATGCCCTCACGTACAACCTTATCGTTAATGACAAATTGTAAATCTTTTTGGAGTATTGTCTTAAGCTCCGCTTCAAGTTCTTCTAGTACTATCATATGCTCATAAATGTCATTTTTTCGTCTGCGGACATATTACTTAGATTCTCTGCATAATATGTCCAAAATGAATCGTTAGCTGGTACGAGAGTGACCAGGTCACAAGCATCCATACTAACAGCTCTGTAGTCTTGCATAAAAATATCCCATGTTAATATGAGATTTTTAGATGTAGGGTTATATGTTGGTGAGGTGGAAGTGGGTTTAAAATTTAAAGCAGTACGACCTCTTGCTGAGTTTAACAACTCATAAGAATTCGTACACAACATTCTACGGTATGGTGGAGCTCCAGGTCTAGGTCGCCTTCTTTGGAACTTTATTTCTACTACGTTTTCCTGTAGAACGCTTCTTAGAGTTTGTAGAGTTACTTGCATTATTTTTTTCCACATCCATCTTATCACATACACCAAAGATACGCTGCTCATTAACGAACACAGCATCCTTAACTTGGCCATGTCCTTTAACGTTGAGATTGCATACCGGTACTCCTTTATCGTGCGGAAAGCATACGTAGTCTCCATCCTTAACTAAGTTACAGCGATGACCAGCGAGAATAACATGTCCAATTCTCCATGCTTTTTGCATAGTATTAATAGGTAGATGTATTCCGTTACGTACAATGGACTTACCGTCATCAGTCATGTCGACATATTTAACTAGAATAACATCATCAAGTAAGCTCGATAATTGGTATCCGAAAATACTGAATGAATCGTCAGAGTATGATTCGAGATTAATAAGTCCCTTGTCATTTGGCTCTAACGCCTGTAGTTCTCTCATATCTAGTGGCATATTGTTTTAAGTCTTTCTATATCTATATTATGGGTGTCTATATAATATCTAATCTCCCTTTCCGAAAGTTCAAGATTTTTACTGAGAGTATTAATAACTACAGTATCATCATTAGATGTTTGCTTTACCTTCTTAATGTAATTAATCCTATACGGTCTCTGTACTGGCAGTACACTGACTAGGAACTTATATCCTTCTCTCTTTGTATCAAATATAGAATAATAGTGATTTACAGTTTGATTAATAATTGTCGCGACCCTAGGTGAGTACATACTCAGCCATCTATTAATCATATATTGGTTATACTCTGGCTCTGAATCAACATTATCTAGAAGAGTACCCTTTTTGTTTGTCAATATGTCCGTAATGAAGTTAAAGATATTCATCACTTAATAATAATCTTTGTTGTAGCTAACCACATATCGTCGTTCATTTCATAAAACATATCCACTACACCTCTCATGAAAGCTTCACATTGATCGTCTGTTAAGTTAGTTGAATATGCAAATCCAGGGGCCTGTCGACCTGCTACTACATTAATCGCAGTATGACCTAGCGCTGCTCCATCGCGTACATATGTAATACTAACACTACACTTACCTTTTTGTTGCACTATTCCATGCTGTTCGAATTCTTTATGGACTAATAAATCATCTCCATCAACTTCAATTGGAGCATTAATAAATTGAGTACTGAGAAAATTACCTATTTGGGTATTGAACAGTCTCTGCCATGCTACAGCACCAAGCGCATCTAACCCAGGAATCTCCCAAACAAAATTAATTGCATCATCACTATAGATATAATCGTTATCGAGGGTATCCTCTAAGTCAATCATACCATCCGCCTCTACCTTCATAGGAGCTCTAAAAGCTAAGATGTTACCTATCGGTAATGTTTTGTTTCGAAAGAATTTATACGCGAATCGTTGATGAATGAGATCTCCGTCGTAAACATTAATATCCTTAACAATCATACGCTAATTTTAGTATCAACCTGTTCATTAATCCACTTATAGGTCTTAGCTAGTCCTTCTTTAAGAGGCTGGCTTGGGGCCCAATCGAGCTTTTCTTTAATCAATCTATTATCAGAATTCCTACCAGCAACACCAAGCGGGCCTGTTATGTGCATCTTGGCTAATTTCTTTTGCCCGATCTCACAAGCATAGTCTACTAATTGATTAATAGTAACCATTTCATCTGACCCGATGTTAACAGGTCCAATAAAATCAGATTCCATCAATCGTCTTATACCTTCAACACACTCATCGATATACAAGAAGCTTCTCGTTTGCGTACCGGTACCCCAAATTTCAATTTCATGGTCGGCCTGGATAACTTTTCGACAAATTGCGGCTGGTGCCTTCTCTCTGCCACCATCCCATGTACCTAATGGTCCAAAGATATTATGAAAACGAGCAATACGTACTGGTATGTCATGATTACGATTATATGCTAGATATAGCCTCTCACTAAACAATTTTTCCCATCCATATTCACTATCCGGATTAGCAGGATAGGCACTGTCTTCTGCGCAATTAGGATTATCTGGATCCATTTGATTGTGCTCAGGGTACATACATGCACTACTACTATAAAAGATTTTAGTCTTTGGATGATCGCTTGGTACTTCCCCTTCAATATCAACATTAAATTTATGTACAGCGTCTAGAATATTAAGATTAATAGCTGCGGAATTGTGCATAATATCTGCATCATTCTCACCGGTAAAAATAAACCCGGCGCCGCCCATATCGGCTGCTAATTGATAGATTTCGTCAAACGGTAGTCTATATTGGTCTGGTACGCTAGCGTAGAAGTTGCCTTGAGCGCCATCAAACCGAACGACTCGTTCACAAATACCATAATCACGGAGATCATGACAAATAAATTCGTCGGCTTCTGTTTCGCAATATTCCGGTTCTTTGAGATCGACACCTCGAACCCAATAACCCTCACTTTTTAATCTCGACACAAGATGATTACCTATAAATCCGCCTGCGCCACATACTAGTGCTGTTTTCATTTTAATCTGTTTACTATATCCGTAGTCGATATTCCGTCTACTGTGTTAAAAATCTTTACTTCGGCAATATCACAACCAACAACATCCTCCGGGCTGTAATCACCACCTTTAACAATTATATGAGGTGATAACTGTTTAATCAACTGATAAGGTGTATCTTCATCAAAAATTATTACTTCATCAACATACTTTAAAGATTCAAGTATATACTTTCTATCGGAGCCACCATTAATTGGTCTACTGTTACCCTTCAATCTCCGTACGCTGCGAGTACTATTAAGCCCTACGACAACTTTGCCTGGACCACCTGTAGTCTGGTATGCTAACTCATGACAATATTGAAGAAGCTTTACATGTCCAATGTGGAGAATATCGAAACATCCGTTTGTAAAAATAATTTTCATACTACGCTAACGCCTCTCTTCTGTATAACTGTTGTCGCGCACTCATTTCCAAAATGAATTGCAGTATTTATATCCTCTGATTTAATATATTGAAAGACAAGTCCTGCTAAAAATGAATCTCCGGCGCCTGATACATCTTTTACATCAACCGTATCAACTTTAAATTGTTGACCTCTATAAAATGCTCCGTGAGGACCCATCGTTCTTATTATTTTGTCGTACAGGTTATCGTTTGATTCAATTATTGACTTACTAGCAACATACTCTTGGTGATTTATTTTAATAAACTTAACATTATCGATCCAATGTTCTGTTGTTAGTGGTTTCTTTGTGTCAATAAATGTATTGGAATGGTTTTGACAAATGTAATTAATATCGTCTGAATGAAGGAATCCCTTATCGTAATCTGATATAACAACAGCGTCATAATCTTCCCATTTAATGTCGTGATCACTGAAATTAATACGCTCAACTTCGTGAGGTGAGTCTACTCTGATAAACATATAGTTAGTATCCTTATCAATATACCGCGTCTTAGTTATATCTCTCCAATTATTATTTGTCAATATATCACATTTGAAGTCAAGGGCTTTAATATTGCATTGAACATTCTTAGCCATCCCACCATTAAGAATTTCAGCACCAGAATTTAGAATCTGTACAGGAAACTCAGGTGCTAACCGATCGCAAGTACAGTATACGAAAACGTCTCTACAGCTATCTCCAACTACTAATATATTTGACATTAACCGAGGAATGTTTTGATGTCGTTTACTGACGCATCAAAGCCTCGACCGAAATGACTTCTAAGCAAATCTCGGCCTCCATACACGTAAGGGTATCCGATCTCGGTGGGATATCCTAGTCTTAGTGTTGGTCTATATGCCCCGGAGTCACACAGCGTCTCGAGGATACTCGACCCAAGACCACCAGGTAAATAATGCTCTTCAACAACAGCTAGTTTCTTATTCTTACCAATAACCTTTAGAAATTCATCAACGTTTGCAGTCTTACCGTTAACGAGTGTATGTACATCGATTACCCCGACATCGTCAAGTTGTTCAGCCATTTTCAATGCTTCATGTACCATGATTCCCGTCCCTACAATGTAACTCTTACCCTTCTTAACAACATTAAACCCTTTGCTGAAATCTGTATCTTCATCATACACATTTTCAGTTACTTCTCGTTCGAGTCTAATATGTCTTGTGTTATTAAAGCATATATCTGGATCAACACATTGTTTCGCTACGTGTGTCGACATAACACTATCCGTAACCATATGAGTATCTATGTTTGGATAGACGCGCATACATGCAATATCTTCTAACTGAAAATGTGTAGGTCCAGAGTCCTCATAACTAAATCCCGCTCCACATGCAACAATAGTCATAGGAATATTCATAACAGAATTCTCAATTCGAATTAACTCCAAAGCACGAATAACCATAAACGTAGCAATAGCATAAGCAAATACTTTTTTACCTTCAATAGCCAGGCCAGATCCAGTTGTTATTGTATTAGCTTCAGCGATACCGGTATTATATATCTGGCTAGGAAATTCACGCCTGATATCATCTAGAGCTGGCGCGCCCATATCCGCCATTAAGATAATAATATCACGATCGCCCTCTTTGATTTTTTGATAGAGGGTATTAAAAAACGCATCTCTTTGACTGAGTGTATTATTCATTTGGTAAAATTCCTTTGTCACCGTCTTCTTCGGTCCACTGTGTCTTTCCTGGATGGCCTGATGGTTCTCCTTCAGGCTCTGCTACTGGTACTGGATCCAGCCCTAACCCTTTACGGCACATGGCAATATCAGCTTCTGATTTTGGTGCTGCAGCGTGCCAAATCGGCTTATTTGATATGTCGGGTATACCTGCTCCCTTAATAGTATCACAAATAATGACCATTGGCCGGTCTTGCCTACGTTGTCTCAAGTCAGAGCATGCAGTAATAATTTCTTCAATATTATGTCCGTCAATTCTACGTACTGCCCAACCAAATGATACCCACTTATCAACTAACGGTTCTAGCTTGATAAGATTTTCGGTAAAGTCTGTAGTGCAAAGATAGTTTCTATCTATGATAACGACGAGATTGTTTAAGTTATGATGCGCTGCAAACATAGCAGTCTCCCAAACTGAGCCTTCATACATTTCACCGTCACCCATTGTACAAAATGTTAACCATAATTCTCGATTAACCTTAGCAGCTAAAGCTAACCCCGCGGCAACTCCAATTCCGTGACCTAGCGAACCGGTTGAAATTTCAACACCAGGAACTGTTTTCTGTAGGTGTACTCCAAAAGGTCCATCGACTTGAGCAAATCTCTCTGTCCACGACTTATCATAGTAACCACAATCAGCAAGAAGGTTGTATATGGCAGGGCTTCCTTGACCTTTGCTGTAAATATGGCGATCGCGATCTTTCCATTTAGGATCTTTTGGATCGTGATTCATGATACCGCCATAATATAGAGATATTAAAATCTCAACCACTGAAAGAGATGATGTTAAGTGACCCGTTTTAGCATCAATACACATTTCCAGAGTATCTTTTCTCAAGTGGTATGCTTTTTCGTATAATTCTTCAAGCGTAAACATAATTGTTATATAATATATTAAGACATGACTGTATGATCTTCAAGCAGTTTTCTTTTTAATCTGATTTTTGACATATCTACAATATGATCTCTAGCCTTCTGTCCGAATTTATCTTTAACCATATTTAAATATGTTGGATTGTCACAATACTTATGAAATGCATCGTCTCTAAATTGTAATACATCTCTAGCGGATATATGTTTGGTAGGTAATGGCGTACAATCATAGCTATGTTGTGAGTATCCGTCCCACGTATCTGGTAATTTCAATCCTGTTGCAACAGCGTCTCTATATAAGGGAGATCCAGGATATGCCATAGCTGAATAAAAATTAATAAACTCACAATTTTGACCTACAGCCATGTCGAGAGTTTGCTGCATCGTTTCAATAGTATCTTCCGGCAGTCCAAATATATAATTACCTTGAAGATATATATCATGATCTTGAATCATCTTAACAACATCG
>TARA_R110002020_G_scaffold178334_6_pt1 | contig 15932 bp, 14 predicted proteins | sample TARA_R110002020 | Tara Oceans TARA_R110002020 (sample SAMEA4396489) | marine metagenome | biome: Westerlies Biome; feature: [MES] marine water layer (ENVO:01000295) within the mesopelagic zone...; material: water (ENVO:00002006), including particulate matter (ENVO:01000060) such... | reverse complement strand
GGCCCCACCAATTGGTGGCTCTATGGTCTTGTCGGCCTCGCTGTCATGGTGGCCGTGCTGTTCCTGCTGCAGATGTTTCAGGGTGCACCGGCCACCGATGTGCAACCGGGCACGCCGACCTCGGAAAGCGTGGTCGCCCCGGCGACCGACCCGGCTGTGCCGGTGCAGCAGCCGGCCGTGCCGGCGCAGTAGTCCAAACGCCCTCGCAGAAAAAAGGCGCGCCCTGCGGGACGCGCCTTTTATGTTGCGGAAGCGATGCGATCAGCCGTTGATCGGGGCGATCTGGATTTCGACGCGTCGGTTCTGGGCGCGGCCCTGCTCGGTCGCGTTGGAAGCGATCGGGCTCGTTTCGCCCTTGCCCTCAATGTAGAAGCGGCGCTGATCGATGCCCTGATTGGCCAGAGCGGTGGCCACCGAGACGGCGCGGCGCTGGCTGAGGCCCAGATTATAGGCGTCATCGCCCTGGCTGTCGGTATGGCCGTAGACGTCGATGATGGACTTGTCGAATTTCTTGAGCACCAGCGCAACCGATACCAGGGTCGAATTGAACTGCGGCTGCACCATGGATTGGTCGGTGGCAAAGGTGATGTTGGACGGCATGTTGAGGATGATGTTCTGGCCGACGCGCGTGACGGAAACGCCGGTACCCTGCAGCTGCGCACGCAGCTCGGCTTCCTGCTGATCCATGTAGGAGCCGATGCCGGCACCGGTAAGGCCGCCAACGCCAGCGCCGATCAGGGCACCGATACGGGGATCACCACCCGTCGCGGCGCCGACCAGCGCCCCGGCAAGCGCGCCGCCGCCGGCACCGATCAGCGCGCCGCCGCTGGTATTGGAAAGGCGCGACTCGCCGGTATAGGGATCGGTGGTGGTGCAAGCGCTCAGCGCCAATGTCGCGGCCAGCGCGACCAAAATCTTCGATTTCATAGACTATCCCCCTGAAGGATTGATTTGTGGCCTATCGGTGCCCTCTCAATACGGCAGGATGGTGATGAACGAAAGAGCCTGAACCGTCGATGAACGGCTCAGACGCTTGCCCAGCCGCCATCAACGAGGAATTGCTGCCCCGAGATCATGGCGCTGTCATCGGCGGCGAGGAACAGGGCCATACGCGCCACATCATCGGGATAGACATGGCCAGCCAGGGCCTGACTGGCCTCAATGTCGCGCAAGGCCGCGTCGTCGAGCCAGAGCTTGAGCTGGCGGTCGGTGATGACGGCGCCGGGCACCAGGGAATTGACGCGGATTCTGGAGCGGCCCAGTTCGCGCGCCATGGCGCGGGTCAGGCCATGGGTTGCAGCCTTGGCCGTCTCGTAGATGGGCAGCATGGGGGTCATGATCATCCAGCTGATCGAGCCGGTATTGATGATGGCGCCCTTGCCCGCCCTGATCATGCCGGGCGCCACCGCCTGGATGGCGAAGAAGGCGTGTTTGAGATTGACGGCCATGCGACTGTCCCAGTCGGCGGGGGTCACCTCCGCCCAATTGTGGCGCTGGTCATGCGCGGCATTGTTGACGAGGACCAAGGCATCGCCATGGATCGCGGCCAGATCGGCAATGGCGGCCTGATAGGCGGTGGTATCGGTAATATCGCAGGCGATGAAGCGGGCGGTCTGGCCCAGTCCGACCAGTTCGGCGGCCAAGGCATGGCCGGCTTCAGCGGCAATATCGACAAAGCCGATGCGGGCGCCCTGGGCGGCAAAATTGCGCACCAGAGCGGCGCCGATGCCGGTGGCGCCGCCCGAAATCACCACCGGCATGCCGGCAAGGCTGGGATAGGTGGCGAATGCGGCCATGCTCGATCTCCTTTGCGCCCCGAGGGCTTAGCGTATGGGGCATGAGGCGGGCAAGGCCGATGCGCGCTGGGCCGCGGCATAGACGCTTCCCCGCGATTGCCTTGGACACAACGTGGCGGGGCGCTTGGCGCAGGCCATCGGAGCGCCGCTTTTCTGACAATAGCCTCGTGCGCGTTTGACGCATTGTCGCGCGGGCCCCGCCAGATTAGAATGAGTCTCAAGTTGCGATGCCGTGATTTGGCCCTCGAGGGCCGTCGGCGTGGTCGCGCGGCATCTTGACTTATGTCAATGCGCTGCAGACGGCGTTAGGCAAGGAATGGCGTCGAACCAGGGCGCAGAGTTGTCCGCGGCAGACGGAAGGACGTTTCGATGGATTATCGCGGCATATTCGAAGATGCGGTAGATGCACTTCGAAGTGAGAAGCGCTATCGGGTTTTTGCCGATCTGGAGCGCGTAGCGGGACAGTTTCCCCGCGCCATCTACCGCGACGACGCCGACAATCAGCGGGACATCACCATCTGGTGCTCCAATGACTATCTGGGCATGGGCCAGCACCCCAAGGTGATCGAGGCCATGCAGGTCACGGCGGGCAAGCTGGGCGTCGGCTCGGGCGGCACGCGCAATATTTCGGGCACGAATAGGCCGCTGGTCGAGCTCGAGCGGTCGCTCGCCGATCTGCACCGCAAGGAAGCTGCCCTGGTCTTCACCTCGGGCTTTGTTTCGAACGAGGCCGGCATTTCGACCATTGCGCGGCTGCTGCCCGACTGCATCATCTATTCGGACCAGCTCAACCATGCCTCGATGATCCAGGGCGTGCGTCAGTCCGGCATGCAGAAGGTCATCTTCCGGCACAATGACGTTGACCATCTGCGCGAATTGCTGGCCCAGGCCGACCGCAAGCGCCCCAAGCTGATCTGCTTTGAATCGATCTATTCGATGGATGGCGACATTGCGCCGATTGCGGAAATCTGCGCCCTGGCCGAAGAATTCGGCGCGCTGACCTATATCGACGAAGTCCATGCCGTGGGCATGTATGGGGCCCGAGGCGGCGGCATTGCCGAGCGCGACGGGCTGATGGACCGGATCGACGTGATCGAGGGCACGCTGGCCAAGGGCTTTGGCACGATGGGCGGCTATATTGCGGCCAATAAGGCGATCATCGATGCGGTGCGCTCCTACGCGCCGGAATTCATCTTCACCACCGCCCTGCCCCCCGCACTATGCGCGGCCGCCCGCGCCTCGATCGAGCACCTCAAGGGGCACGATCAGGAACGCATGATGCAGCAGCGCCAGGCGCGGCTGACCAAGGCGATCCTGGCCGATGCCGGCCTGCCGGTGATGGAGACCGAAACCCATATCGTGCCCCTGATGGTGGGCGATGCCCGCCAGTGCAAGGCCGCCAGCGACATGCTGCTGGAAAAGCACAATATCTATATCCAGCCGATCAACTATCCGACCGTGCCCAAGGGCACCGAGCGGCTGCGGATCACGCCGACACCTTTGCATACCGACGAAATGGTGTTCGAGCTGCGCCATGCCCTGGTCAGTGTCTGGACGAGCCTGGAACTGCCGCGCGAACGGGCCGACGCGAAAATCACCGCCAGCAAGCTGACTTCGGGCGACCTGACGCTGCCGACCGTAGGCGGCTAGAGCGCTGTGCCATGGGGCGGCGTTGCTGGCCCTGAACCAGGGACGCCTGGCCGACAGATTGTGCGTGCGCCGCTTGGCGGATCTGGCCGGTTTTGTCGACACTGCAGCGGTTTGCGCCAAATCAATGCGGCGGCCCCGGGGGCGATCTAGGTTGTGAGATCACCTTTGCAGGAGCATGGTCATGACCGACGAATCCAGGAACCGCCGCTTCACCGAAGATCTCGACATTGCCGGCCATCAGCTGATTGAGACCGTCAGGCGACTGATCGCTGAGGGCAATGTCAGCCGCTTGCGCATCCGCGCTGAAGACGGCTCGGTCTTTCTCGAAATTCCCCTGACCGCCGGCGCCGTGGCAGGTGGGGTGATCGTGCTGACAGCCCCCTGGCTGGCGGCGATCGGCGCCATTGCCGGCCTTGCCACCAAGGTCAAGATCGAGATCGTCCGCGACACCGACCAGTCCGATGACGGCACTGAACCGCCGGTCTAGGTAGCGCGGAAGGGTAGCGAGCGCTAGCCGGTCAGCACGATCCGCATCAGGTCGGCGGTGTTGCGGGCGCCGAGCTTTTCCATGACGCGGGCCCGATGCACTTCAATCGTGCGCGGGGAAATGCCCAGCAGGCGTCCGGCTTCCTTGTTGGATTGACCATTGCTGATCAACTGCAGCACCTCGCGCTCGCGCGGGGTGAGCTGGGCGAAGCCGCGCACCTCGATCACCCGCCGACCGCCCTGCATGGCGTTGAGATGGACATCCCGGCGCAGGGCGTCACGGATATCGGCAAGGAAATGCTCGGTGTCGATGGGCTTGCTGATGACATCGGCAGCCCCAATCTTCATGGCCGTGACAGCCGCCTCGATCTGCGGATAGTCGGCCAGCATGAAGACCGGCGTGCCGGTCCCCATGGCCTTGATGCGTCGCAACAGGCTGAGACCGCTCTCCTCCCGCAGGCGCAGATTGAGTACCACGATATCGGGAATGCGGCGCTCGAGACCGACCAGGAATTGTGCGGCATCAATCGAGAATGTGGTTTGAAACCCTTCGAGCCGGAACAGCACGCTGAGCGCTTCGCAGGTGGCCGGATCGGAATCGACAATATGGATAAGCCGGTCGCGATTGAGTGCGGATCGGTAATAGATGTCTTCGCTCATCTTGCCCTGCCTGGCATAATTCGCCTGGAAATGACCATGATGCAATGATGCCTTCGCGCCGGTAGTTTGCACTAAGGGTTCGTGCTCGCCGATACGGAGACTACGTAAGGATCATTACCGATGATGGGTATATTTACCTATTCTGTTGCTGTCAAGCGACTCCTGTCCTAGCATTTCACCAGGAAACAGGCCAGCCCGGGGGCCGGCCTGCCGAGTTCAGCGCGCGCGCAGGGCGTCGCGGATTTCGGTCAGCAGGACTTCCTCCCGGCTGGGAGCGGGGGTCTGGGCAACCGGCTCCTTGGCCGCTTCGCGCTTGAGCGAATTGATGCCCTTGACCACCATGAAGAGCACGAAGGCAATGATGGCGAATTTGACGACGGCGTTGATGAACAGGCCGACATTGAGCGTGGAAATGCCGGCCTCCTGTGCCGCGACCAGCGAAGGCACGGGCAGATTGTCGGGGTTGGAGAGCACGACAAAGAGGTTGGAGAAATCGATTCCGCCGATCAGCAGGCCGATCAGGGGCATGAAGATATCGTCGACAACCGACGAAACGATGGCGCCAAAGGCGGCGCCGATGATCACCCCGATGGCCAGATCGATCATGTTGCCCTTGATGGCGAAGTCGCGGAATTCCTTGAACATGGTAGCCCTCTCATTGTCTGCTCGCCTTTTCGCAAGGCGCCTCCGCACCTACGGCGGAATTTAAACTCTGATAAGGTGCCGCCCAAAAAGCAATGGGGAGCGTCGAACTTGCGCCGCATGGCCAGGCAGCAGATAGTCGACCTTCTCCAGCAACCCGGTCCAACCAGCCCATGGCGCCAATCAAGAGCGACACCGAATCCAACCTGCGGCAGGCGATTGACCATATTCCGCAGGGAATTGCGGTATTTGACGCGCGATTGCGGCTGGTCACCTCGAATGCCCGCTATAATAGCCTGCTTGAACTGCCCGCGGCGCTGCAGAAGCGGGGCACACCGCTGTTCGACATCGCGCTTCATCTGGCCGATCGCGGCGATCTGGGCGAGGGTGATGCGGCACGACTGGCCATCGAGCGGATCAATATGCTGACATCCTCGCCGGTGACGGTGACCCAGCGCCGCGGCAATGGCGGCCAGGCGCTGGAATTTCACTCCAGCCGTCTGCCCGATGGCGGATTGGTGATCGCTTTTGCCGATGTGACGGCGCGGGTGCTGGCGGAGCGGGCATTCGAGCAGGTCAATCTATCGCTGGAAGCGCGGGTTGCCGAGCGTACGGCGGCGCTGACGCGGGTCAATGCCGAACTCGAAAGTGCCCGTGCCAAGGCCGATGCCGCCAACCATGACAAGACGCGGTTTCTGGCCGCCGCCAGCCACGATCTGCTGCAGCCGCTCAATGCGGCGCGGCTCTATACCTCGACACTGATCGAGCGGGCCAAATCGACCGGCCTCGCCGATCTGGCCAATTCAATCGAAGCATCACTGACGGCGGTGGAAGACATCATGTCGGCGCTGCTCGACATTTCGCGCATCGATAGCGGCGCGCTCAAGCCGGCGCCGGTGCCTGTGACGGCCCGCGATCTGCTCAAGCGCATCGAGGTCGAATTCGGGCCGATGGCGCGCGAACGCAATATCACCCTGCGCATCGTGGCCAGTTCATCCTCGGTGCTGGTGGACCGCTCGCTGGTGGGCCGCATCGTGCAAAACCTGGTCTCGAATGCGATCAAATATACCCATCGCGGCGGCAAGGTGCTGGTTGGCCTGCGTCGGCGCGGCAACCGAATGCGGCTGGACGTCATCGATACCGGCATCGGTTTCAACAAGGACCAGCACCGGCTGCTATTTGCCGAGTTCTCGCGTCTGGAGCGCGGCGCGCGCATGGCGCAAGGACTGGGGCTGGGCCTGTCGATCGTGCAGCGCCTCGTGGCTGCTTTGGGCCTGACGCTGGAACTCGACAGCGTGGAGGGTCGCGGCTCAAGGTTTTCTCTTTTCCTGCCGCTGACGCGGACCATTCGAGCCAGTCAGGAGCAGGTCCCTGCCCCGGCCGACCTCCATTTCGGCACCAGGGGCCTCAAAATCCTCTGCGTCGACAATGAACGGGCGATCATCGAGGCCATGGAGGGCCTGCTGACCCATTGGGGCTGCGACGTGCGCAGCGCGCTCTCGCTCAAGCAGATCGACAAGGAGCAATTGCTTGAGGGCTGGTATCCGGACCTGGTATTGATGGATTATCACCTCGACCAGACCTCGGGGCTCGATGCCATCGAGTGGCTCCGGCACAATCTGGGCGGGCATCTGCCCGCTGCGCTGGTTACGGCCGATCGCAGCCCGGCCGTGCGCACCCTGGCCGAGGAGCGCGGCATTGCCGTGGTCACCAAGCCGGTCAAGCCAGCGGCCCTGCGCGCCGCCATCAGCGGCCTGGCCAATCAGGCGCGCAGTCCGACGCGCGTGGGCTAGACGGGCGCGCTGAACAGGCCGGCGCGACGGCGCTCGAGCGCCCACCAATAGATGAGGCCGCGCGCGAGAAACCACACATGCAGCGCCAGCCAGAGGCCGAGATTGCCCCAAAGCGGCTGCAGCAGCAACGCTGCCGCCAGGAAGACCAGCAGCGAGACCACCATGCCATTGCGCATGGTGACATTGAGCGTGGCGCCGATCAGAATGCCGTCATAGACAAAGGCCGGCATGAAGCTGAGCGCGCAAAGCGCCGCCACGGGGAGATAGGCCAAGGCATAGGCCCGAACTTCTTCATTGGTGGTCATCAGCCCGATCAGCGCCGACCCGCCCAGATACCAGGCGAGGCCCAGTGCCAGGGCGATGACAAGGCCCCAGACAAAGCTCAGGCCATAGGCGCGATCGAAGGCCGGGCGCCAATTGGCGCCGACGGCCTTGCCGGTCAGTTGTTCGGCGGCCTGGGCAATGCCATCGAGGAAAAAGCCCACCACCATGAGCAGGTTGAGCAGAATGGCATTGGCCGATAGCGCCACCTCGCCCATGCGCGAGCCCTGGGCGGCAAACCAGGCATAGGCACCCATCAGCGCCATGGAGCGGATCATCAGATCGCGGCTGAGGCCGAACATGCGCTTGAGCGCAGCGGCGTCGCGCAGTTCGCCCGGCGCGATATGGCGCATTACGGCGCCCAGCCCGCCATAGTGGCGCAGCAGCAGGCCGAGGCCGACAATGGCCGCCACAACCTGACCCAGCACGGTGCCGGCGGCAGCGCCGCCCACGCCCCCATTCAGCAGATAGACGAAGACGATGCTGGCGAGGATGTTGATGCCATGCAGCAGAAACTGCAGCACCATGCCGGTGGTGGCCGCAGCCCGGCCATAGAACCAGCCGAGCAAGGCATAGTTGATCAGCGAGAATGGCGCCGACCAGAGGCGGATGGCAAAGTAGTCGGCGAGGGCCGCGCTGGCGCCCGCACCCGGCGCGAGCAGACCGGTGGCCAGCCAAAGGATCGGTCCCCCCAGCGCAATCATGCCAATGCCGATGCCAAGCCCGAGCAGGATGGCGCGGCTGACATGGAGCAGGCCATCGCGCGGATCGCGCGCGCCGACGGCCTGGGCAGTGAGGCCGGCCGTGCCTATGCGCAGGAAATAGGCCAGCGAGAAGATGACATCGAAGACCAGAGCACCCAGCACCAGGCCGCCGAGCAGGCCGGCATCGCCCAGCCGGCCGATCACGGTGATATCGACAATGCCCACCATGGGCTCAGTGATGAAGGCCAGCGAGGCGGGCAGTGCGATCTTCCAGACATCGGCATGGCGCACGGTGAAGGGATAGTGGGGACGCGCGCCGGTGGTCATCAGGTTGCTCGCAGAATCAGTGCTCGGTGAGCAGCGAGATCACCACATCGGCCCGGTCCTGCGACAGGGCTACCAGATCATAATTGGGCAAATCGGTGCGCGCGATATGGGCGCGGTTGCGCTCCTCGCCAAACAGACCCGCCTCGGCATGGCGCTTGAGCAGCCGGGCCTCGACCAGGTCGCGCGGCACATCGATGAAAATGGCATAATCGAGCAGCGACCTGACCCCGGCAAAGGGGCCCTCGGTGAGCAGCAGATAATTGCCCTCGACGATCAGCACCCGCACATCGGGGCCGACGGTGAAGGCATCGTCGACCACGTCTTCGATGTCGCGCGAATAGCCGGGGCCACTGACCGCTGCCTTGGCGCCCTTGAGGTGATGCAGGAAACTGACGAAAGCGGCGCCCTCAAAGGTATGCGGCGCGCCCTTGAAATCGGTCTGGCCCATGGCTTCGAGCCTGGCATGGCGGATATGGAAGCCATCCATGGGGACCAGCTGGGCGCTGCCGGGCTTGGTGGCATTGAGCATGGCGACGATCTCGGCGGCGAGGGTGGATTTGCCGGTGCCCGGGCCGCCGGCAATGCCGATGGCGATGCGGGCATGGGCCTGGCTCTCCATTTCCAGGATATGCGGCACGAGGCGCTGCAGCGCCTGCTGCGGCGTGAGGCTGAGGCGGGTAGGCATCAGGGCCTCCGGGTCAGGCGCAGCAGCAGCCAGATCGGTACGACGAGCGCCGCACCGGTCAGGATATAGCCACCCAGGCTGCGGAACACGCCGGCACCATCGCGCAGCGTTTCGCGCACCAACTCGACCATGCCGCGGACGAGCTGCTGCACGTCGAGGCCAAATATGCTCATCAGGAAGCCGACCACCAGCGAGAGCAGCACCAGCTTGCTGACGACGTTGACGGGATGGCCGCCAAAGAAGCGCTCGAGCGCGGAACGCCGCGGCTCGACACGGGGTTGATCGGTCATGCTCGTTCTCCAGCGCCCTGTTGTGATGGCAGGACTATCATATAGGGTGAAATGTGATTTGATGAAGGTGTGACTTGCCAGTTTCGCGCGTAACCCTTCCCCCCGCCATTACCGACTGGTTCGCTGCCAAGCGCTGGGCGCCGCGGCAGCACCAGCTCGATGTGCTGGCGAGCTGGAACAGCGGCGCCTCGGCGCTGCTGATCGCGCCGACCGGGGCCGGCAAGACGCTGGCCGGGTTTCTGCCGACGCTGGCCGATCTGGCGGATGATGGCCATGAAGGCCTGCATACGCTCTATATCTCGCCGCTCAAGGCGCTGGCGGTGGACGTGCAGCGCAACCTGACCGCCCCGATCCTTGAAATGGGCCTCAAGATCACGGCGGAAACGCGGACCGGAGACACGCCGGCCAGCAAGCGGGCCCGGCAGCGTGCCAAGCCGCCGCATATCCTGCTCACCACGCCCGAGCAATTGGCGCTGCTGATCAGCCATCCGCATGCCGAGCTGTTTTTCGGCTCGCTCAAGCGCATCGTGCTGGACGAATTGCATGCGCTGGTGACTTCCAAGCGCGGCGAGCTGCTGTCGCTGGCCCTGGCCCGGATTGCCAGCCTGGCGCCGGACCTGCAGATCACCGCGCTGAGCGCCACCGTGGCGCGACCGGACCTGCTGCGCGACTGGATCGCCCAGCCCGTGCCCGGGCGGGTGACGCATCTGCTCGAGAGCAGCGGTGGGGCGGCGCCGGTGCTGGAAATCCTTGCGACCAAGGAGCGCCTGCCCTGGGCCGGGCATTCGGCCAATTATGCCCATCGCGATCTCTACGAGACCATCAAGCAGCACAGAACGACGCTGCTCTTCGTCAATACCCGCAGCCAGGCCGAGCTGCTGTTCCAGGGCCTCTGGGCCGTCAATGACGATATGCTGCCCATTGCCCTGCACCATGGCTCGCTCTCGGTGGAGCAGCGGCGCAAGGTGGAAACCGCCATGGTAGCGGGGGCGCTCAAGGCGGTGGTCTGTACCTCGACGCTCGATCTGGGCATTGACTGGGGCGATGTCGATCTGGTGGTCCAGGTCGGCGCACCCAAGGGCAGTTCGCGCATGCTGCAGCGTATTGGCCGGGCCAATCACCGGCTTGATGAGCCCTCCAAGGCGCTGCTGGTGCCATCCAACCGTTTCGAAGTGCTCGAATGCGAGGCGGCGCTGGAAGCGGTCGCCGAGCGGCACCAGGACAGCGAAGACCCGGTGAGCGGCGGCTATGACGTACTGGCCCAGCACATCATGGGCATGGCCTGCGCCGCGCCCTTTGCCGCCGATGCGCTTTATGACGAGGTCAGGCTGGCCTGGCCCTATCGCGACCTGCCGCGCAGCCAGTTCGACCGCGTGCTCGAATTCGTCGCGACCGGCGGCTATGCGCTCAAGGCCTATGAGCGCTATGCCAGGCTCAAGCTGACCGAAGCGGGCACATGGCGGGTGGCCAATCCGCAGGTTGCCCAGCAATATCGGCTCAATATCGGCACCATTATCGAGGAGCCGATGGTCAAGGTGCGGCTGGTGCGGACGCGCGGCCTCAAAAAAGGCCAGTCGCAAAGCCCGATCGGCGCGGGCGGGCGGGTACTGGGCGAGATGGAGGAGTATTTCTTCGGTACGCTGCTGCTGGGCGATACTTTCATGTTTGGCGGCGAGATCGTGGCCTTTGAGGGCATGCGAGACAATGAGGCCTTCGTGTCGCGGGCGCAGGCCACCAATCCGAAGATCCCGTCCTATATGGGCGGGAAGTTTCCGCTCTCCACCTATCTGGCCGAACGCGTGCGGCGGATCATGGACACGCCCGATGACTGGCACAAGCTGCCCGACCAGGTCAGCGACTGGCTCAGGCTGCAGCGCGACGTCTCCGTGCTGCCGCGGCGCGACAGCCTGCTCGTGGAGACCTTTCCGCGCGGCACACAGAATTATCTGGTCTGCTACCCCTTCGAGGGAAGGCTGGCGCATCAGACGCTAGGCATGCTGCTGACGCGGCGGCTGGAACGGGCCCGGGCGCGGCCACTGGGCTTTGTCGCCTCCGAATATGCGCTGGCAATCTGGGGGCTGGGCGATCTGTCGGGTCTCATCCGCACCGGCAGGCTGTCGCTGGACGAGCTGTTTTCCGAGGACATGCTGGGCGATGACCTCGAGGCCTGGCTGGACGAATCCGCCTTGATGAAACGCACCTTCCGCAATTGCGCAATCATTGCCGGGCTGATCGAGCGGCGCCATCCGGGGCGGGAGAAAAGCGGCAGACAGATCACCATGAGTTCCGACCTGATCTATGACGTGCTCTATCAGCATGAGCCCGATCATATCCTCATCCAGGCGACGCGCCGCGACGCGGCCCGCGGCCTGCTCGATATCGAGCGGCTGGGTGACATGCTGGCGCGCATTCGCGACCATATCGTGCACAAGCCGCTGAACCGGATCTCGCCGCTGGCCGTACCGGTGATGCTCGATATCGGCAAGGAACCGATTTTCGGGGAAGGCCGCGAATCGGCTATGGCTGATGCGGCAGACGAGCTGATGCGCGAGGCGCTGAGCGGCGAGGCGATCTAGCCTGTGTTTGCATTTTGCCTTAACGCAGATGGACCGGCCCGAAGGGTCCATACAGGGACGACTTTGAGCCAGGTCCAGATCGAAACAGCAGTAGAGCAGGCCGCGATACCGGAGGCACCGATCTTGCGCTTTGCCGGCCACAATTTTGAGCCCCTGCCCTCCGGCGCGCTCTATTGGCCAGCCCAGCAGACGCTATTGGTGGCAGACCTGCATCTCGACAAAATGGGCAGCTTTGCCCGGCGCGGCCAGATGCTGCCGCCCTATGATACCGGGTTGACGCTGAGCCGGCTCGAAATCGATCTGCGCCGGACCGGGGCAAAGCGGCTGGTGGCCTTGGGCGACAGCTTTCATCGCGCCGATGCCAGCGCGCATCTGAGCGCAGTTGACCGGGCGCGGCTCGACGGCATTGCCGAAACCACCGAGTGCATCTGGCTGTCCGGCAATCACGATCCCTTGCCCAATGGCCTCACGGGCACTGCCCTGACCGAGATGGCCCTGCTCGGGGTAACGCTGACCCATGAGCCACGGCGCGGCACTACGGGGCTGATTGCCGGACATCTGCATCCGGCAGCGCAGATCCGCGTGGATGGACGGTCTACCCGCCGCCCCTGCTTTGTGCATGACAGCCGGCTGCTGATCCTGCCCGCCTATGGCGCCTCGACGGGGTCGATCAATATCCTGTCGCCAGCCTTTGCCGGGCTGCTGCACTGGCCGGCGCTGGAAGTGACCATGCTGGGCAAGGACCGCACCTATGCGGTCAGCGCCAAACGGCTGGTGCGCTATTGATCAGCGCTTGAAAATGGCGCCACCGAGCCAGCCGGTAAACAGCGCCAGCACGACGCAGATCAGGCCATAGAGCAGCGGCTGCTGGACGGCGGACTGGGCGAGGAAGCGCTCAAAGCCGATCTTGCGCACCGAAAACCCTTCCGATTTGCGCGCGATCACCTGGCCATCCTTGAACACATAGGTCAGCGCGACATAGGGGCCGGGCGGGGCATTGCTGGGCAGGGTCAGGCGGGCGGAATAGAAGTTGTCGGACAGGAAATTGACACCATTGTCCTGGATGCCGAACAGGCCCTCTTCACCCATGAGCCGGATCAGTTCGCGGCTGAAGATCTCGGTCTTCCACCAATCGGCCGTGCTGGCCGCCAGCGTATAGGCTTCGGGCACAATGGCATTGGCGGTCAGGGTAGCGATATCGGTGATGTCGGTCAGCCGGCCGCTGGACAGAATGTGCAGGTAGCTGGGAAAATTGTCGAACTCGACCTGATCGGTATTGAGCCAGATACCGAAATTGTGGGTCTTCTCGCGCGCCACGCGGTTTTGTGTGGGGCCCTGGATGACGATCACCACGTGGAATGGGCCGGTGACGAACTTCTGCTCGGAGCCGGCATCGGGGGCGATCGAGCCAAAAAAGGTCATCCGCTCGCCATCATAGCTCGAGGTGATCTCGATGCTGTCATTGGACAGCTGGGAAACCAGCCGCTCGGCTTGTGCGGCCGGTGCCAGCAGCAGCGCCAGCAGGATGGAAAGCAGGAGGCGGATCAATTGCGCACCCCCAGCACTGCGGTGCTGAACATGTCGGCCGGGGTGAGGATCAGGGTGAGGCCAAAGCGGATGGCGACGGCCAGAACCAGCAGAGCCAGGAGACCCCGCAGCTGCTCGCCGCGTAGCTGCTTGCCGGCCGAGGCACCGAACTGGGCCCCAATCGTGCCGCCCACCATGAGGCAGAAGGCCAGCAGGATATCGACGCTCTGGCTCTGGACGGCATGCAGGATTGTCGTAGCCGCCATCATGGCCACGACCTGAGCAAGCGAGGTGCCAATGACGACACTGCCCGGCACGCGCAGCAGGTAGACCAGCGCCGGCACCATGATAAAGCCACCGCCAATGCCCAGCAGGGAGCCGACAAAGCCGATGAATATGCCGATCAGCAATACCGGCAGAACGCTGATATAGAGGCGGGACTTCTTGAAGCGCACGCGCCAGGGCAGGCCGTGAATCCAGTTGTGCTGGTTGGGCAGACGCTCACGCACCACGACGCCCTTGCGCGACTTGAGCAAGGCGCGACCGGATTCGATCAGCATGAGCGTGCCGACCGATCCCAGCAGCACCAGAAAGCCCAGCGAGATGACGAAGTCGAGCTGGCCGGCAGACCGCAACAGGTCGAAGGCGGCCACGCCGCCTACGGCGCCGACAATGCCCGAGACCACCAGATAGAGGGCCAGATGCAGATCGACGCCACCGCGGCGATAGTGGCTGAGCGCCCCCGATGTCGAGGCTGCCACAACCTGCCCGGTGACCGAGGCCACCGCGACCGAGGCCGGCACGCCCGAGAAGATCAGCAGCGGGGTCAGCAGGAAGCCACCGCCGACGCCGAACAGACCCGACAGGAAGCCGACGGCCCCTCCAATCCCCACGAGGAAAAAGAGGTTCATCGACAGCTCGGCGATCGGCAGATAGATCTGCAAGAGCCTGGTTCCGTTCGAAAAATGGGTGCAGCCGGACCACCCTACAGGATTGTCCGTCAACAATAAGTCAAAGCTTCTCGACTTTTGCCATCAGGCCCGGAAAATACTTGCGCTGCCGGCACGGGCAGCGCCCGGCCGAAGCAGGCCGCGATTGTCAGACCGGCTGGCTGCCCAGAACGGCCAGCAGGCGGGGATTGATGGCGCCGGTTTCGCTCATGCCGGTGGCCCGCTCAAAGGTGCGGATGGCGTCGGCGGTCTTGGGCCCGACCAGGCCGTCTGGCGTGCCGACATCGAAGCCCAGCTTGCCCAGGGCAAGCTGTACCTTGGCGATCACGTCGCGCTCGGTAATGGGCTCCCCGGTGACAAACTTGTCCGACCAGGTACCGATCGGGGCAAAATTGGCGGCCAGGTCGATTGGCGTCATCTTCCAGACGGCCACCTCGGCATTGATGCGGCTGACGGCGTCCGCGCTCAGGGATTTGGCGATGTCCTCGCTGGCCTTGCCGGCATCGGCATCGCCACCTTTGGCGGCCAGTGCGAACCATTTGTAGGACTGCTCGAAATCCTGCGGCACGCCCAGGCCTCGCGCATAGAGCATGCCCAGATTGAACTGGCTGTCGGTCATGCCGCGCGAGGCGGCCTGTTCAAACCATTCAGCCGCCGTTTCGAACGCCTGCTCGCCCAGCTGGCCGCCGGCATAGAGCGCCGCCAGATTGTGCATGGCCATGCGGTTGGCGGCCTCGGCCGCGCGCTGGTACCAGAGCTTGGCAATGGCCAGGTCCTTGTCGACGCCGGTGCCGGTCTCGTAGAGATTGCCCAGGCGATACTGGGCGGGAACAAAGCCCTGGGCCGCCGAGCGCTCATACCAGACGGCCGCTTCGGGATAATTCTGCTCGAGCGCGCGACCCTCACCGAAAATCGCCGCGACCTCAAACTGTGCCTTGGCGTCGCCATTGGCAGCGGCCTGGCGCAATTCTAGCGGCCCTATGGCCTCTGGCGGCAAGGCAAAGGTCTCGGTGCTGGCCGGTTGACTGGCAATGCTGCCGGTTACCGTCGGCTCGCTTTCGGGCAGGGCATCGCTCGCCGCGGCAGCGTCGGTCGGCCCCGTGCTGGCCAGAAGCGCTGGTGGCAAGGGTGTCGCCGGCATGCTGGAGCGGCCGAAGCTTGCGGCGTTGGGGTTGATGGAGCCCGTCGCGGTGCCATCGATCATGTCGATGACACGCGGTTCGGGCCGCACCAGGGATATTTCATCGCTCGCCGACGGCGTCTGCACGGGCGCTGCCGCGGGCGGAGGGACTTCGGCGGCGGCCTGCTGGGGCTGTTCAGGCGTCATGCGCTGCATGACCAGATTGAGCGCCAGCATGGAGACGGCGACCAGCGCGGTGGCCAGCAGCAATGCACGACGATGGCGGACCAGAAAACCGGGCTGTTTCTCGCCTACGTCCCCCAGGTCCGCCAGCGGCGGTGGCGCCACCACGGCTTCTGCCTTGGCGGAATTGCGGGATTGGGAGAGCCCTTCTGGTTTGGCGGC
>TARA_R110002020_G_scaffold120146_5_pt1 | contig 15955 bp, 18 predicted proteins | sample TARA_R110002020 | Tara Oceans TARA_R110002020 (sample SAMEA4396489) | marine metagenome | biome: Westerlies Biome; feature: [MES] marine water layer (ENVO:01000295) within the mesopelagic zone...; material: water (ENVO:00002006), including particulate matter (ENVO:01000060) such... | reverse complement strand
AAGATCGAGAGTTTCTGTTTCGTAACAACAGAAAATATACAACGAGAAGCTGCTATGCTTTTAAAGAGCCTCAGAAAGTTTCACGACCAGCCTGTATATATCATTTGTGATAAATTATCAAAGCGGTTTTTGACTAATCAAGGCTTAGTAGATGACAATGTCATTTTCAAGATTAGTGCAGAAAAGGACGAGCTCGTAGGTATTAATAAAGATATCTTCCATAGCCATAAATGTATAGCTAACAACGTACATAACCCGGCAGCTATTTTAAAGAAAATGGATGTAATGGATTTTGCACTTGAACATCATAGCAATACCTTTTTTCTCGATTCTGACATAATTGTATTAGATGATCTACAGGAATATTTTCAAGCTAAGGTAGTGTTATCTCCTCATCATTATCCTAGACAATCAATCCTGAATGGATATGAAAATGGATTTTACAACGCTGGATACATCTTTTGTGCATCAAAAGGTTTTCCAAAAATGTGGAAGCAAATGTATTTGACAGATTCAACATTTTTTGAACAAGAGTGTATGAATCGTATACCTGATGTCTGTAAAGTACAAACATTTAGCAAAGAGCACAATGTAGGATTTTGGAGAGGAGGCATAATACCGAAGCATATAAAGACATTACATTTCCATATTACTAATGGTGTAGATAAAAACCGCGATGCCAATCTGCGCAGATTGAATAGTAATATAAGAGACACAGGTGTCGAGTATATGAAGACCAGCCATATAGATTTGTATAACTATTATCTACAAATGACGTGCCCAAAGAAAGTCGCGTTTGTTCACTTCGGGAAAGCCGCTGGTGTATATATAAACCAGTATCTTAAATCAACATGTCTTAAGTCGTATCTAAAATATTTCTCTTGGCATATGGATTTAAATCCATACCGCGTCGCAGATCGAGACTGGACTATAGATGAGCTTGAAAAAATATGTGTACAGGCGGAGGATTATTCATTTGCTACAAATCATCATATAAATTGGGATAGTAAAATTATTAAAAAGTTTAAAGATAACGGATGGTTTACATTTACTTTCTTGAGACGGCCAGAGGAGGTATTGTGCTCGTTGTATTGTTTTTCAACAGAACAGAACTTACACATAAGAGGTGGAGGTGATAATGAACCGAAAAGTTTAGAGGAGATGTTTGACTACGCTGTAAGAGATACTGCATTTGCAAAAGTATGGAAAGCACCGGATTATCTTGACCAGCTTGATTACGTAGCTGAATTTAACGAGGAAAATTTTAGTATTTTTTTACTTGAGCACTTTGGTGAAGTGTATGAGCCAAGACCAAGAGCCAATACAAGTCTTAATAAAGGATTTAATTACTTCAGAGAAGCTGGCGAAATAAGCGACGAGGTAGCGCAAAAGCTTTTTGATCATCCAGAATATAAAAAAGCACTGACATATCTATGACCGAAGTTAATTACAAATCTTTTGTTGGACCTGAGGACAAGTACGATCATTTAGGGGAATTGTTTTTTAATTTTTTGGTTGATCAGGGGCTAAAATCACATCATACCTTTCTCGATATTGGCTGTGGCTCTGTAAGAATGGGTAAGTATTTAATACCGTTTTTAAATCGTAAAAAATATTATGGGCTTGAGCCAGAAAAGAAATGGCTAGCAGAAGGATTACAGAATGAAATATCAAAAGATATATTAGAGCTTAAGCAGCCTACCTTTTCACACGTTTCAGACTTTAGTCTTACCGAATTTGATACAGGTTTTAATTTCGTTTTTGCTAGAAGTGTTTTTATCCATTGCGGAGTAGAACAGCTTAAGCAATGTCTATCTAATTTATCGCCCCGCATGGGACCTAAAACTAAATTTTATATCTCAATAACCGTATCAGACAAAACAGTGGAGTATCCCTATATTTTTAAAAAGAGATATAAGTACAGTTCTCACCAGTGTGTTAAATATAAAGAGAAAGACTTTATGTTTATACTGCGACAATACAATTTAATAGGAGTACATATACCACCTCGTTTTAAGAGCAGTGACCACAATCCTGAATCCAAGTTTTTTTTAGTTACCAAATCATCATGAACATTCAAGGATTAAAAGATCATATGCAACCATTCATAGACTTAATTGAAGAGTCAGGTGTTGGATATTTCTGGATCGCTAGTGGAGCAATACGAGACTACTTTACAACAGGAGGCATAACACCAAAAGATATAGATATATTCTTCCCATGTGATGATGATAGAAACATTGCGATACAGCATTTAAAGGTCAACGGATTTAAGATCGTGAAGTTGTTGTCAAATGGAAATGTAAAGCTCGATATGGGTGCAGAAAATAAATTTGAAAATTACTCATACAACGCTATAGATATGTGTTGCTGGAACGGTAAGAAGGACCCGGCTTGTATTGCCAAGACACCTCAACAATGTATTGAGTGGTTTGATTTTACTGTAGAAATGGCTGCATTGGATAATAGTGGAAACTTTATTCATCACCCTACATTTGAGAATGACATAACAGGTAAGAAGTTAATTAGGAATTCGTTGAAAGATATGTATGTAGCGCTTAACATTAGAAGATTGTTAAAATATATTAAAAATGGATATACGATTGACTCGACTAATTTGACAGTATGGCTAGAAGATCAGGTTGATACAATAGAGTATAGAAAAAATATAAAAAAGGATAAGGAATGGTGCGGTAGTCAGTGGTGCAAAGGTCCAGATAAGGAATAAATAATTTAGTTAAGCCATTGGGGCAGTAGGATGATATATGTTTTGTATGGCCAGCCAGGATCTGGTAAGACTACTCTAAGCCAGTTACTGTGTACACACATACAACATCAGCCTGAAGGAAACGAAGCTGTAATTATAGATGGTGATAAGTTTAGGAAGCTATTCAAGCAGACTGACTATAGTACTACGGGGCGAGAGAATAACATTACAGCAGCAAATACAGTCGCGACTTATATAAGTCAAATACAACACGTAGATGTAATATTAGCACTAGTCAATCCTTATGCCCATCTTAGAGCAGAACTAAGAGTGAACAATTCACAAGTCACAGAGATATTGTTAGAGTCAGATAGAGATCTGAGAAGAGACTATCATGTAGATGATTTTGAACTAGGAGAGCCAGATCACATAATCAATACGGATAGTTCACCAGATGATACGTGGAGCGTATTGAAAGGATTACTGTTTAAACCTAGACGGTGGTAGAGAGAATAAATAATTTAAATGTATACAGGAGAACAAGCAGTATATTCGCTAAGTGGATTTTACGGTACTCACCTACAATCCAAAGTTAGAGGGTATGATAGATTAATTGACAGGATTACTTGGAGTCTTGGATATCCGATGATTAATCTTGAGGTTCACAAAAATCAATTAAACGAATTCATTACTATCTCTTGTGAGATGTTCTCAAAGTTTGCTGGATATACTGAGGAATTTTTAGTATTTGATTCTATTTTATATGAGCAGGGTAGAGGTATTAGACTTGATAAGTTATTTTCTATAACACCTGAGTTAAACAATGCATATCAAGCTGTAGATTTAACAATCTCTGAAAATAATAGCAGGTCTACTACAACATCAATGACTAACGCTACATCTGCTATTATGTATCAAATTCTGATTAATGATGAAGATGACGATCCAACAGAATATGTGATCAAATATACTGATGCGTCTACAAAGCATTCTCGTGTTGGTAAAATATTTTTAACAACAAGATTCTTAAGTGGAGCTGGTTCTGTGACTTTCAGTGAGTACGGTGTTCTGCATACATCGTCTAATGATATATTAACTGTGACGGTCACAACATCAGGAGCTTCTGGAGAGTATGTTAATATCATTGGTACTCCTAATTCAACTGGTACTGGTGTAGTCATTGCTAATGATTTTGTTAGTTCAACGCAAGGATTAACGGCTCAGCAAAATAACCTGGCCGGTTATGACACATTAATTGAGAACTACAGACAAGTGATGGAGGTTTATAGTTTTGATGAAGGCTCATCTGCCAGTATTAATACGCTATTTACTATTGAGCAAACACTAGCACAACAAACTTATTTTAGTTATGCTATGGGTAATTATGGGTTTGATTTAACGAGCTGGTATACAGTTAAGCAGTTTTTAGAAACTAGAGAAAAGCTTTTAACAATCAGAAGAGCCTATAAATTCAATCCCGAGTCACAATATTTAACAATGTATCCAGGACCGTTATCTTCGTCTCCGAGATTTTATGGCATCATCGCTTGTTATGTTGAAAAACCGCTATTAGATATAATAAAAGAACCGTGGGTATATCAGTATGCGCTAGCATTAACAAAAATTGGTATTGCTCGAGTTAGAGGGAAATATCAAGGCGTGAATTTATTCGGTGGAGGTGCACCGAATTATTCCGAGTTATTAAGTGAAGGTAATACCGAAAAGAAAGAACTTGAAACGATGTTATATGAGGGTACTCCAGGATTCGGAGATGCTGCACCACCAACATTCTTTGTCGGATAATATGAGGCGAACGTATCGTCAGCAATATAAGCAAGGTACATATAAGCCCGTAGACAAAAGCAAGTATATAGGTGTTAAGTTACCGACGTATAGATCTTCGTGGGAGTTAAAATTTTTTCAATGGTGTGACAGAAACGTTAATGTTTTAGAATGGAGCTCAGAATCAGTCGTTGTACCGTATATAAGCCCAGTGGATGGAAGACCTCATAGGTATTTTGTTGACAATGCTATTGCTATAAAAGAGGACGATATTATTAAGAGGTATTTGGTTGAGATCAAGCCGTATAAGCAAACCATACCTCCAAAAGAAAGTAAGCGAAAGAAAAAGTCTACTTTGTTATATGAACATATGACATATTCTGTGAATCAGTGTAAGTGGAAAGCTGCGAGAAAATACGCTAAATCGAAGAATATGGAGTTTATTATCTTAACAGAAAATGAACTACCTCTTAAGTAATTACGTACGAAAGATATAAATATTTCAGAATACTATGGTCCATAAATTATTAGTTGAGCCAACGGCTTCTCGCAACATTGATTATGTCATTGAGGAAAAGAATCTTAATGGAGACAAAGAGCCTCGCATGTTTATCGTTGGCGAGTATATGTGTGCTGAGAAAGAGAACAAAAATCACCGCGTATATTGTAATCAAGAGATGTCCAAGGAAGTCTTAAGATATAATAAGGATTTTATTGAAAACAAGCGCGCGTTAGGTGAATTAAATCACCCTGAGAATGCTGAAGTTAGTCTTGATAGAGCTTGTCACTTAGTTACAGAATTATATATGGACAGAAATACCTGTATGGGTAAATCGTTAGTATTAGATACTCCGTGTGGTAAAGTACTACAATCTCTTATTAAAGATGGTGTACAGTGTGGTGTTTCCAGTAGGGCGTTAGGAAAGCTTATACCTATGGAGGGTAAGGAAGATATTAATAAAGTTGAAGATATGAGGCTAATTGCCATTGATTGTGTTGCTGATCCTTCTAATCCTGGTTCATTTGTTAATGGTATTTTGGAGTCTAAGCAATATGTATTATCAGATGCTGGTAAGTTCGAAGAAATATATGACCAGTTTGAGAATGCACTTGCAACATTACCGACAAAAGACGTTGAGGATTACTTAAAAGAACAAGTAATGCAATTTATCAGTAAACTACAAGGAAAATCATAAATAATTAAGATAATGGCTAAAACGAAAAAAAATAAGAATGTGGTTGAAGAGCAACTTCCTGAGTCTGCGAATATAGTTAATTACATTAAGTCGATTTCTGAGAAAAATTACGCAAAAGCTAATAAATATTTACACGCCGCTATTGAAGATAAGATGAGAGATAAGATTAAGAATACAGCGGACAAAATGGAATTTTAATCATGGCTAATATTAAGGACACACTTAAAGAAACGACAAAGGATTTGTTATCTGAGGATGCGCTCAATCAAATTGAGAATGTGTTTGACGAAGCAGTTAATGCACGGGCTCAATTACAAGTTGAATCAGCCATTGCCAAGCAGGACGAAGACCACGCGGGCAAAGTACAGACACTTCTTGAGGCCATTGATGACGATCACTCGAAAAAGCTCGAGAATATTGTTGAAGCAATTAACGGCAACCATACAGAGAAATTAAAGACAATTGTTAGTAGATATCAAAATGTTATTAACGAGGAGGCGGCCACGTTTAAGAGCACATTAGTTGATACGATCAGTAATTATCTTGAACTTTATCTCGAAAAGACCTTCCCAGCAGATATGATGGAAGAGGCTGTCAGCAATAAGAGGTCTGAGTCTGTGCTTAAAGAAGTAAGAAAGCTTTTAGGTGTTGATTTGGCACTTGCTAAAGATACTATTAGAGAAGCAGTCGCTGATGGTAAGAATCAGCTCGTTACTCAAAATAGTAAGTTGAATACCCTTGTTCAAGAAAATGCTGAATTGAAGACAAAAGTAGCACTTCTCGAGTCAAATACAACACTTGAAGATATGTCGAAGGATCTTCCGGACCATAAAAAGAAATACGTATATAAGGTATTAGGCGGTAAGGATTCAGAATTTATTAAAGAGAACTTTGATTACACTATTAAGTTATTTGATAAGGAGCTCAACACTGAAGTCGAGCACCTGACAGAAGAAGCTTCAAATAATGTAAGAGGCAAAGTTGATACAGTTATCGAAAGCGTCGATGTTCAATCAGAGCCCCCAGCTGGTAATGTAGATGATGATGATCCATTATTTAACAACTATATGGGCGAGCTCGGCAAATATTAATTTTTATTGAGGTACTTGCTACCTGAGAAAACTAAAGAAAGGAAAAATCACACGTAATGAAAGAATCAATTAGACCTTCGCAGTCCTACATTGATGAGAATCGATCGAAAGCGTTGCTTGAGAAATGGAGTCCTGTATTGGACTACAGTTCTGATAAAGTAGCTGTTATCGAAGACGATCACACTCGTTTGAATACGGCCATTCTCTTGGAGAACCAAGAACAATGGTGTTTGAAAGAGGCAGCTCCTACGCTACCTGGCCAAGCTGGTGCCACCGGCTCCTTTGGTCATGCTAGTGACATAGGCGGCGGTCAATCTTCAGACTCGTATGCATCCGGTGACGCTCGTTTACCCAAGATCCTCATTCCAATGATTCGGCGTACATTCCCTGAGCTCATCACTAACGAAATCGTTGGTGTTCAGCCCATGAGTGGACCTGTCGGACTTGCGTTCGCGCTCCGTTATTACTATGAAGCTGAAGCACTTGGTGCTTCGCAGGGTGGTGTTGCCGACGGCTCTTTAGCCGACGGAACCAACGCTGGTCCTACCTTCAACCAGGCAGCTGCCGATGGCAAAGAAGCCGGTTACCAATACCTCGATACACGTTTCACTGGTACATCCAGTGGTCGCTTGTCAGGTGGTTCAACCGACCTCGATCCTATCGCAATTGACCAAGGTGTTGCAGAGCTTCTCGGTAGCTATGAGTTGACATCTAAGATTCCGCAAATGGTTGTTAAGTTTGAGAAAACTGCAGTCGAAGCTGGAACTCGTAGATTGGCTGCTCGCTGGACGGTTGAATTAGAGCAAGACCTTAAGAACATGAATGGTATTGACGTTGACACTGAGTTGACTAACGCTATGAGCTATGAGCTCCAAGCCGAAATCGACCGTGAAATGTTAATCCGCATGATCCAAGTCGCTCTTACAGCCGGTTCCGGTACAGGTTACTCTGTATGGCACGCGGCAAGCGCTGACGGTCGTTGGATGGCTGAACGTAATCGTGACCTCTATCAGAAGTTAATCGTTGAAGCTAACCGCGTTGCTGTTCGTAACCGTCGTGGTGCTGCAAACTTTGTTGTTGCAACTCCCCGCGTTTGCGCGATTTTGGAAATGCTTCCAGAATTCAACGGCATGCCGGTTAACGGATCTGTTAATACACAACCTGTTGGCATTGCCAAAGTTGGTAATCTGGGTGGTCGCTTTAATGTTTACCGTGACACTCGTACAGAGGCACAGTTCTATAATTCCGATCGTTCAACTCGCGTTGAGTACGCCCTCTTGGGCTACAAAGGCCCTGAGTTCTACGATACTGGTATTATCTACTGTCCGTACATCCCTGTCATGGTACAACGTACAATCGGTCCCAACGACTTCTCACCACGCGTTGGTATGTTAACACGCTATGGCGTTGTTGATCATATCTTCGGTGCGAACTTGTACTACCACGTTGTCATTGTTAATGGCTTAGGTACTGCGTTTACCCCTGGAAACCAATCCGTATATATGTAATATATACTTTGCTTTTCAGAGCAAACAAATCACAACCCATCCCTTCGGGGGTGGGTCTTTTTTTGTACTATTTGTGATGTATCGACAAGCTATGGGCGAGAGGTAATATCTCTACTGCCTAGGAGTCTTACTAAACGGAATATCTGGATCAATCAATCGATTGTGCAACAAGTCTACGTGAGATACTCGTGTTGGATTAATATCAATCCCACCACGTCGTGCATATAAGCAAGTTACAGCAAGTTCGGTTGGCTTAAAGGTGTCCAACAATCGTTTATATATGCACTCACAGATTTCCTCATGAAAATGGTTTTCATCTCTGAACGACACAATATATTTCGCTAAATTATCGGGCCGTAAAGTCATCATACTTTTCATGTAAATAAAAACATCTCCCCAGTCTGGCTGACCGGTAACTCGACAATTAGATTTCAGTAAACTGCTATGAAACTTCTGATGATTCAGATAGCTATTATGACCATGATATCCGCTACTAGTTAGTAGATTCGGATCTTCACTAAAAGTATCAAAATTAATATTATCCATTAGGTCGATATCATCTTCGATAGTGACATATCCCTTATGAAAGTAGGGTCTATGCTCCTCTCTGAGCGTGTTTGACGGTGTAAACAGTGTCACTGTAACGTTTGTGTTTAGTAACTCAGAGAGATCAGCTTCAACATGTTCTTTAATACTATCTAAGCACTCTTCACTAGTCTGTCCGAACCGTGCCATATTGAAGGAATTTAGATATAATTTAATAGATTTTGATTCAACGATATACTCATTATCGCAGGGATACATAATCTTAGCAATAGCCGTAACAGGAAGACCCTTCTCTGTCATTGCAGAGACCTCATAAGCATTCCAAATATCATATCCACAAAACGGTAAGGAATCATGTGTTAGGTTGAGATACGTCCGATTACCTTGTCTCGGTTCGCGAACTAGTAATGACGGGTCGTACTCGCGCGCGTATTCGCTTGTTTGACCTAGATGACGTGTTATGTGTGAATTATCTAATTGTGCTGTGCTCATGTTGTTCAATAGCTATTTTAATATAATTAAATCGAGTTGCAAATTCTCCGTTTAAATGAATTACGAGAGGTGACTTATCACAAGTTTCCATGCTCCATATTACGTTTTCAAACATCTGTTCTATGTCTGTTATGAATTTAGTATTAGTACTTCTCTCTCCATCATCTTGAAACTGGACCGGGCTTGTATAAAAAACTATATCTAAATTGTTAACTAATTCCTTATATGCCTTGTCAAATGTACGCTGCACCGTATCTGAAACTTTACCTTCCATATGCAGCCAGTTAGTATAGACGAGCCCATCAATAATACATCTATCCATAATAACATTATCTAAGGAGTCATTACGTATATGTTGTTCTAAGATATATAATTGCGTGCTACTGTCTCCGTCTTCATTTATCTTTAATCCGCTGTGTAGTGCTGGACGAGTTACTTCGTCAACATAGTCAAATTTATCCCCATAATGCTCACGACACTTCTTAAGTAGCGTAGTCTTTCCAGAGCAGCCTGGTCCTGTGAAACTAATTCTCATATATCTTTATCTTTCATTAAGGTTATCTGTTAAGAACTCACACCACAATTCTACTGATGTATCATGCAACTTATCAATTACTTGCGCTAGCCACATATCTTTAATAGGTACTTCCTTTTCTAATATAATATTACCAGAATCAACCTCAGCTATTGCTTTATGTATTATACACCCTGAGGTTTCTAATTCAAGTTTAAATGCTTTTAGCTGTGGGTCTTTTCCTTTAAGCTCTGGATATTTTGTTATTAAGCCTGGATGACCGTTGTATATATTTCGCTTGTCACAGACTTCACCGGGAACAATTCGTAACCAACCATGCATTGTGACTAACGCATCTTCTGGAATATGCTGTAAGTATTGATCAACTGTCGGTACTTTGTCTGTGAAGATAATGGATGTTTTACCAATAAGATTTGAATTAATAGACTCAAAATCATCTTGTTTATTACAGAGAATCATATCCGGGTATCTACCTACCTTTTCCGAGACTTCATGTATCTCAGATCCAGTTTGTGAGAATAGCGCTACCCAGAATTTCATATTAATTTCTATCCTGTCGTATTGTAAATTTTTTCATTAGTTTAGATATACCTATAAGCTCAATACCTACAATAGTACCGACTTCATCAGTATCAAGCGCAACCATTGTACCGTCCTCGGTATCGTTATACAACATTACAGCGCCTACTTGGCCTTGTGGCTGTGCCTTATATACATACATCGCATCACAGCTCTCATCATACGATACTCTATTGTCTGAACTATATTCGATCATTATTAATACATCTCACTTCTGATTCTGTTTCTATTACGACTCGTGCTCCACATGGCAGAATAGGCTTATCGTTCCCACCATACATTACTTTGCACGGACCTTCAATCCAAACTTCATCACAATATTCATTGCTACTGCCATGCTTACCTATTTTTACAGAAATAACAGGTTCATTAGTTTTGTTCTTTTTATTGGAACGAATCTTCTGCTGATTCACATGAATATACTTTTTCTTTTTCTTCATATCTACCTAAGATTTGTTTAAACATTTTAGTGTTGTACAATACATTGTCAAGTGTATCTTCGTCTACATCTGCTTTAATTAAGTCACATAGCATCGTGGATGGCTTCGATCGCAATCCTAGATCGCCGTTATACCTCAAACCACGGAGCGCAGCAACAACAGGATTACTCGTATCACAACTTCGAATATTAGTGATATTTTTATCCACGTAATAACTAAATTCTTTTGCTAAGCTACACCCAAGTAAGTGATGAGGCTTAGACCAATTCCAATATCCTCTATGAATTAAATCTTGAATGAATCTTTGTCTACCGGAGCACCACAATTCAAGTTTATCATGACCGCTACCTGTATATTTGTAATAAGAATAGTCAAAGCTAATGGCAATGTAGTCCGCTCGGTCGGACATAAAACGGTAACACTCAACTAACTCTTGCCATGTCTTACCTTGAACTACACCAATCTTAAGAGATGTATTATCTACCGGCTCAAAAACATCAGTCCAATTACGCCACTGTTCCATAGTACCCTTCTGAATCTTCTAATACGTCTGGTACAATATAATAATTCGGGTCAATCTTTGTGAGCCAATGTGCATACTTTTCTGGATCGAATGATTCACCGAGCTCGAAAATACTATTATCTAATAGTACATCTGCATCAAATCGTTTATTAACAGTGAGAAACCAATCGCGGTATTCCTCGTTTTCTTCCATCAGGTGAACTAAGCAATACTGGTAGTCGTTGTAGTTCAACGATTCATGAAATAATTGAATTGGTGATTCATGTGATACTAGCAACTTCATATATGTATTCTAACGTCTTCATGTAGGAAACTCAAGCAGCAATATGAGTTTTTTATGATAAATATTCTTACACATGGCATTTGAAGGAAAAACAGGCGCATGGATTAAGAATAGAATTCTTCTTCCAATATATGATAATACAGTCGGAGCTGTAATCGGAGCATTTAGAGGAGTGTTTGTAGGTCTTACTAGTAGTGTTCGGAATATGGTTAAGAACGCTACCGAAACTATTAGTAATCTTCCTGAGACGGTAAAGGAATCTGTATTAGATATAGACGACAGACTTCTAGATATACCGGTAGGTCCTGGATTTACAATTAGAGATTTCGCAAAGGTATTTACTGAGCCAAGTTGGGGAGCAGCAAATAGAGCAATTACCGCAATTACAGGTATAGACCTTCAGCAAACTTTTGACTCAGTAACATCGCCGGATGCTATTGAAAAGCGAGTAGAGCAATTTACTGGTGCAATTGCAGATCAAGTAGCAGCAGAAATGAAATCATGTATTGAGAGGTGCTTACAAAAGCTTCTCAATAAAGTCCCTGAATTGGCATGGTTGTTAGATTTTCAGCATATGCTGTCCAAGTATATCAATGAAATACGTCTTAAGATTCAAAGACAAATTCAACAGCAAATTGATAAATTAATCTTTGATAAACTTAAATTACAACAAGTAGCTTTATTAAAACAAAAAATTCTTGAAGGTATTAGAAAGATGTGTCCCTGTGACGGTGAGGTACCACCTAGTCTTGTTAGGAGATTACAGAGAGATCTAACATGGTCCGTTGTTGATAGAAATAGAGACCTATTAGAAGTAGCAAAAGAAACTTCGCCTGAAATGGCGTATTATGCAGAGCAACCTAATAGTACAGGAGCGCAGATGAATGCTATTATTGATGATGTAATGGCAGATATTAAAGCTGAGGCGTATAGACAAATGATGGGATTTAGTGAAGACACGGTGAATACATTTGTTGCAGATGATGGTACGATACAAGACGATAAGGATAGAGCGAGAGTACCTGGCACACCTATTAATACACCTATAATTTTATTACCGGGTATCATTACGGAGAATGATAATGCATAAGGGTATAAGATCATCAAATAGCGACCCGGATACAAAAGCAAGAGCTGATACCAAAAAGCCTATTGTAGGTAATTATCTCGGTATTGTTATTCAGAATAATGACCCGGCTAAGAGAGGTCGAGTTAAAGTCTGGGTACCTCATATAAATGCTACGGTTTACGATAATTGGGACAAGATACCGAAAGATAAGAAGTTTAAATTTCTTGGTAGAAATGTTGATTCTGATTTAAACGATATCCTTGAAGAACTAAAGTTGTTATTACCCTGGGCTGATACAGTTGCACCAATAATGGGCGCATCTGGATCTGGCAGATATAATGCCAATTTAGAAGTCGGTACTATTTCGGACAGTGCACAGGTTAGAACTATCACACCAAATGATGATAATGATAAGAAGTATATTTTAAATACAGATAATATTGGCGAAAAGCCTGCACGTGTATACGAAGTAGATGATTTAAAAGTACATGATGCGTTTAATGTTTCTAATCGAACTGATCAAGGATCAGCCAGTGGTAGAGGCATGCCCAATAAGGTAAATAAATTTTCATATAGTTATATACCGAAAAGTCATAGCAATGAAGCGAAGGGGTCCTTTTCTATACCCAATGTCGGTAGCCATGTTTGGGTGTTTTTTAACGGCGGAGATCACAACTCTCCGATTGTTTTTGGTGCAAGCTATGGACACGAGGACTGGAAGGGTATATATGAAAGTCAGGACGATGAGACTGGGCCAGATTATCCAGGTGCATATGAAAATAGATCTGCAGCTGAAGATTCAAGATATGATCACAATACTGAAACGTACAGAAACAAATATGTATTGAATCAAAAAGGTGGTACTATGGAGATTGTCAATACTGATAATCGAGAGATATTAAAGTTAACTCATTATTCCGGATCCTTTAAGGAGTTTAATAATCATATTACTAAAGAATTTGCTACAGGTAATGATGATAAGTATGTATTGGGCGATCAATTCACAACAATTGGTGGTCACAGAAATGAATTTTCTGATGGAGACTATGACTTAATAACACGCGGTGACCAATACAATAAGATAGGTAATCATACAGTAAAAGAATTTATTGAATGGAAAACCCTTGTACGTAAAATTGCAGATGTAAAGCAATTGTTCGATGTAAAGAGAGCTTCTTTTGATAAGTCAAGAAATATATATTATCAAAAAACTGCGCCGTCACAGGAACAGGCGGGAGTTCCAGCTCCCTGTCCATTATGTAGCGCATCTGGTCGAGAACCATATTGGGACGTAACACAGGATCCTATTCAACAAATTATAGCACCTGTATTTAGCACTGTTCTTGGTACAACGTTAGGCGGGAAAGTAGCTAAATTAGGAATGAAATTTTTTGCGTCCTATATCCAACCGTTTGGCCCACAACCGGCATTTAATTATGTACAGGCGCCCTCTAATCCGTTTAACTTCTTAGGAGGCGGACCTTGTCCGGTATGTAAAGGTACAGGATTATCTCCGGCTAGCGAAGGAGGTGAATGGCTACAACAAGGAACAGATGCCACAGGATTGCCTATTCTCGACAGTAGTGGTGTCCCCGTAGGTAAAGATGGAGCTGTTAAAGCTCAAATTGACGAGGTTATACAGGATTTAACTAGGATAGAAAAGAAACTTGGTCTCGGTGGTAGTCAGATAATTGATATAACAAAGCATAAGGTTGAAACTATTGGCCTTGTAATGAATGATTTCCCGTGTATTAGAATTGATGAGGAGGGTGTTTGTGCTAAGAATGAAATCACAATATTTAAAAAGGGTGTAACATCTACCTTTGCAACCGCTCCTATCATAGAACAAGTACATGTTGATGGATTACCTGGAGGTGATTATACGTTGAATGTTATGAATAAATTCAACTGTCAGGTAGGAGCTGGTGGCATTAGTATGAAGACTTTAGGTCATGTTGAGTTAGGTGGTTCAATTGTCAATATAGCAGGTGAGCAGGTTAACGTAGCTAGTGATAACGAAATCAATATTGTAGCTAAGAGAATCACCATGGTGGCGGACATATTAACCTTACGTGATAAAAAATATAAACAAGTAGTAGTGGATTCGAGTCTCGGTGTTGCGTACAATGTAGTAATAGGTGGTGGCCTACACGTCGAAGGTGAACTTACCTGTCAGCATATTACGGGACCTTCACAATTGAATCAAACAGAGAATATCAGTGTACCAGCCAAGGCTCTTGCAGCTCTACAGGTCGGTCAGATACAAGGCATTGCATACGGAGTTACTGCGGATGGGATGGCCGTCACAATAAACAACTGGGTTACAGCTCCAGTTATGGGATCCGGATTACCTGATACTATTGAAGTAGCACCACACCAGCACGGATATAAGACTGTAGGTATGACTATGTTGCCAAATAGTGACGGGGTTAGAACAGTTGGTCAAGCTTGTCTTTTACCTCAAAAGGTTGGACCGCAGCCGGTTGAAAATGAAGATTTATCAGATATTATAGGAGATATATTGGATGAGATACCGCTACCGGATATAGATATTGGAGGCGATACAGAAATAGCATGAGTACAACTTTAACAACATTATTAACAGCGTCGTCAGGTAATTTTAACACGTTCAGATCTAATATAGATTTGTATAAAGACACACATAATCAATTACTAGATATGGTTAGTAGAGTTACTAGAACAATCTTAGTACCTGCATACGATGCTACGGTTGAATATGTTAAGGGGAGACAATCTTATCTCAATAGTCAATTAGCGTCGGATTCTAATTTAAATTGGAGATCACCTCTTACAAATGGTGGATCACTATGTGCATTTCATGGTGGTGCTAATTCTATTATTAAGGAGGGTGGTACGTTTGCTAATATGGAAGATTGGACATCTTCAGATAATTTTAGTAATGTAATGGACTGGACGGTTGAATTGTTTAGCACATTAGCTCTGAGCGCAAATAGAATTGATTTACCTAATTATCAGGAAATAACGATTCCAGGAATTACACACTATCAAGGATCATACGAAGCGTTTAATACTACGTTGGTACCTTCCTTTAGGTCTAATATAAATCCAGACCCACAAACCTATATTGATGAAGCGGGTTTGGGTGGTAAGTATACTGTACAAGATTTCATTAACTTTAAAGAAGATTGGGAGTTCGGAATGGAGTGGATCAATTCGAATCCG
>TARA_R110002020_G_scaffold358559_3_pt1 | contig 15959 bp, 17 predicted proteins | sample TARA_R110002020 | Tara Oceans TARA_R110002020 (sample SAMEA4396489) | marine metagenome | biome: Westerlies Biome; feature: [MES] marine water layer (ENVO:01000295) within the mesopelagic zone...; material: water (ENVO:00002006), including particulate matter (ENVO:01000060) such... | reverse complement strand
CCGCCACGCCAGCTTAGAAGTTTGCCGCGTCCAAGGCCATAACCGTATCCGCGCCTGACTGGATGCGGGTGAGGTGCAGCGCCGTGGCGGGCAGTTGGCGCGCCATGTAGAAGCGGCCTGTTGCCAGCTTGGTCTCGTAGAACGCGGTGTCGGAGGTGCCGTTTGCCAGAGCCACGTTTGCCGCCTTGCCCATTTTGGCCCACATCAGGCCGAGGCAGACATGGCCGAACATGTGCATGAAGTCATTGGAACCGGCGAGTGCGTTGTTGGGGTTCTTCATGCCGTTTTGCATGAAATACATGCCTGCGGCTTGCAGATCCTTGCTTGCGGCTTTCAGTGGCTCGATGAAGTCGCGGTCATAGGCTTCGTCCTGCCCAGCGTTCTCCTTGCAGAAAGATTTGACCAGTTCGAAGAAGGCCATCACGTGCTTGCCGCCGTCTTGCGCCAGCTTGCGGCCGACCAGATCCAGCGCTTGCACGCCGTTGGCACCCTCATAGATCATGGCGATACGGGCATCGCGGGTGAACTGGGACATGCCCCATTCCTCGATATAGCCGTGGCCGCCATAGACCTGCTGGGCCTTTACGGTCATGTCGTAGCCGACGTCCGTCAAGAAGCCCTTGATGATGGGGGTGAGCAGCGACACGAGGCCGTCTGCGTCCTTGTCGCCCGCACGGTGGGACGCATCGATCATCGTCGCACCCCACAGGATAAAGGCGCGTGCGGCCTCCACAAAGCTTTTCTGCTCCATCAGCGAGCGGCGGATATCGGGGTGAACGATCAGCGGATCGGCGGGTTTGTCGGGGGCTTCGGCACCGGTGACGGCGCGGCCCTGAAGCCGGTCATGTGCGTAGGCCAGTGCGTTTTGGTAGGCCACATCGGCCTGCGCCAGACCCTGCATGCCCACGCCCACGCGGGCCTCGTTCATCATGGTGAACATGGCGCGCATGCCCTTGTGCTCTTCGCCCAGCAGATAGCCTGTCGCCTCGTCGTAGTTCATCACGCAGGTTGAGTTGCCGTGAATTCCCATCTTCTCTTCGATGGAACCTACGGAGGCACCGTTGCGGCTGCCAAGGCTTCCGTCCTCATTCACGTTGATCTTCGGGACGATGAACAGCGAGACACCCTTGATGCCTTCGGGCCCGCCTTCGATCTTGGCCAGCACCAGATGGATGATGTTGTCGGCCATGTCATGCTCGCCCGAGGAGATGAAGATCTTCTGGCCGGTGATCTTATAGCTGCCGTCTTCCTGTGGCACCGCTTTGGTGCGCATCAGGCCCAGATCGGTGCCGCAGTGGGGCTCCGTCAGGTTCATGGTGCCGGTCCATTCGCAGCTGACCATTTTGGGCAGGTACATGTCCTTTTGCGCATCCGTGCCATGGGCAAGGATGGCCGAGGCCGCACCGTGGGTCAGGCCCTGATACATGGTGAACGCCTGGTTTGCGGCCGAGAACATCTCGCCCACGGCGGTGCCCATGACGTAGGGCATGCCCTGACCGCCATATTGCTGGGGCATGTCCAGACCTGTCCAACCGCCCTCGCGCACCTGATTGAAGGCCGCTTTGAAGCCGGTCGGCGTGTAGACGACGCCGTTTTCCAGACGGCAGCCTTCCTTGTCGCCCACCGCATTCAGGGGGGCCAGTACATCAGAGGTCAGCTTGCCCGCTTCCTCAAGGATCGCGGAGGTGAAATCGGCTTCCAGATCGGCGTAGCCAGGGACGCTCGACGCGGAAACGTTCAGAACGTCATGCAGAACGAATTGCATGTCTTTGGTTGGGGCGGTGTATGTTGGCATTGGTTCTCTCTCCCAGAAACGTAATGTCGATGTAGACGGATGTGGCGGCGTTCAGCCTGCCTTGCGCGGCTGACGCATGGAGGCGATCATCTTTTGGCCCCACTTCAGCTGTTCGCGCAGATCGGTGATGGCGCTGTCCAGCTCGGCACGCTGCCGCTCCAGATCTTCTAGCCGTTTGCTGGCCAGTGCATAGCTCTGCTCCATCTGGCTCTGTTGTCCGTCGCCTTTATAATAGAGGTCCAGCAACAGCCGGATTTCTTCCAGCGAAAAGCCGAACCGCTTGCCACGGATGATCAGCTTGAGGCGGGCGCGGTCGCGCTTGGTAAACAGGCGTTTCTGGCCGATGCGCTGGGGAAACAGCAGCTCTTTGGCTTCATAAAAACGCAATGTACGCGGGGTGACTTCGAAGGTGTCACACATCTCGCGGATTGTCAGCGTATCGGAGGTCATGTGTCTCTCACAGTTAAAGCGGATCGCGGCTCGGCACCGGTTTTGTGCAGCGTTACCGCGTTTGTGAAACGTTACCTAGTGCGCCGTTACGTCAGTTTCTAGGGTTACGTCGAGTTACTTCACGTCAACTTAATGCGCGCAGTTATTTTACCATGTGGACAGGCTTGGCGCTTGCGCGGAATCCTGCGCGCGCTGGGTGCCACGGGTGTTGTGGAACCTGTCCGGGGACAGTAGAGGCATCGCGAATGAAGCAGATTAACAGAACACTCATTGCCGGATGATGCCAGTCGGCGGGTCAAGGGACGACACATGACACGTTTGGTTTACAGCCCAACTTACCTTCTCGAAGACAAGACAACTGACCTGAGTATCTACCTTCAGGCCGCAGCCAAGATCGTCGAGACCGTCGCCTTCGAGATGGCCAGATATGCCTCTGCGACCTCGGTAGAAGAGATGCTGCAACTCGCCTGTGCGATCGAGGATGCGGCGGACGGGCTGGACAAGAAGGGTTAGACCTTTTCGCCCAAAGCATGCAGGGTTTCGTCGCGCAAGCGCGTGAGCTCGGTCACCGCTGTTTCAAGCTGGCGCTGTTTTTCGTCCAGTTCTGCCAGTTGACGGTCTGCCATCTCTACCCACGCGCGCATCTGCGCGATCGTGCCCTCGTCCTCGTAGATCAACAGCCACTGGCGGATTTCTTCCAGAGCAAAGCCAAAGCTCCGGCCGCGGAGAATCAGCTCCATCCGCGCGCGTTCGCGCGGGCCATATAGCCGCGTGCGCCCCTCGCGATCCGGCGAAAGCAGCTCGATATATTCGTAATAGCGCAAGGTACGTGGCGTCACATCGAATTTGGCGCACATCTCTTTGAATGTCAGGCGGCTTGTGTCGCTCATGGTGTTCTTGTCCTCCGTCCCCTACGCTAAAAGCCCTGCACCCGATGTGCAACGGGTGCTCTTGCCCTTTGTGCGGGCGGCTGGTGTAAAGAGCCGATCAGGAGGGCCCATGACGCCCGCCTAAAAGGAGAGCCCATGGCGGATATGACAGCACTGGCAAGACAATTCATTCAGGCATTGCCCCATGCGGTGATGCTGGGGATGGAGCCGCAAGAGATGGGCGAGGGGGTGGCCTCGATCAGCATGGCCTACAAGCCCGATCTGGTCGGCGATCCGGTGACGGGGGTGATTCATGGCGGGGCAGTGTCTGCGCTGATGGACACCTGTTGCGGGGCCGCTGTGATGTGCCACCCCGACAACGGCGGCGGCACCGCAACGATTGATCTTCGCATCGACTACATGCGTGCGGCGACCCCCGGCCAGACCATCGTGGCGCGCGCCACCTGTTACCACTTCACCCGCTCGGTCGCCTTCGTGCGCGCGGTCGCGATGGACGATGACACGGAAAACCCGGTTGCCACAGCCACCGGCGCCTTCACCGTAGAGGCCAAGCGATGAGCCCGCGCGCCAAGCCCGAGCCGGTGCAGGTGATCAAGCAACGCCGCGACAGTGCGCTGCGCGCGCTGTCAGGTGCCGTGCCCTACATCCGCTTTCTGGGTATAGAATTCGAGCGGCGCGGAGACGAGTTGACCGGCATTATGCCATTCAAGCAGGAGCTGATCGGCAACCCGCTGCTGCCCGCGCTACATGGCGGTGCTACGGCCGCATTTCTGGAAGTGACGGCGGTGATGACGCTCAACTGGTTCTATCTCTGGGATGATCTGGAGGCTGGTAAGCTCAATCTGGAGGGGTTGGCCCCCGAAGATCTGCCGCGCCTGCCCAAGACGGTGGATTTCACGGTGGATTATCTGCGCACTGGCCTGCCGCGCGATGCTTATGCGCGCGCGCAGATCACGCGGGCCGGGCGGCGCTATGCCAGCGTTCAGGTCGGCGCGTGGCAGGACAACCGTGACCGGCTCTATGCACAGGCGATGGGGCATTTCGTGATGCCTGCCCCGCGCGAGAAAACAGATGGCTGAGACGGCTGCCATGCGGCTGACGCACCGGCGCGTCCTGAATATTGCGATCCCTGTGGTGCTTTCCAATGCCACCGTGCCCATACTGGGCGCGGTTGATACGGGTGTGATCGGACAAATGGGACTTGCTGCGCCCATCGGTGCTGTAGGCATCGGCGCGGTGATCCTGTCAGCGTTCTACTGGGTTTTTGGATTTCTGCGCATGGGCACAGTGGGCCTGACTGCGCAGGCGGACGGTCAGGGCGATACCGGCGAGGTTGCGGCACTGCTGACCCGCGCGCTGATGATCGGGCTGGGGGCGGGCGTGGCCATCATCGCGCTGCAAGCCGCACTTTTCTGGATCGCCTTCCGTGTCTCGCCCGCCAGCGCCGAGGTGGAGACGCTCGCGCGGGAATATATGATCGTGCGGGTCTGGTCGGCTCCTGCTGCCATCGCACTCTACGGGATCACCGGCTGGCTGATCGCGCAAGAGCGCACGCGCGCGGTGCTGGTGTTGCAGCTGTGGATGAACGGGCTGAACATCGCGCTGGATCTGTGGTTTGTGATCGGACTGGGCTGGGGCGTGCAGGGCGTGGCCTTCGCGACCTTTCTGGCGGAATGGAGCGGCTTTGCGCTGGGCCTGTGGTTCTGCCGCGCGGCCTTTGCAGGCACCGCGTGGCGCGCGTGGAGCGCCGTATTCGACGCTGCGCGCTGGCGGCGGATGATGGCAGTCAACACCGATATCCTGATCCGCTCGCTGCTGCTGCAAGCGATCTTTGTGAGCTTCATGTTCGTGGGCGCTTCGCAGGGTGATGTGACGCTGGCCGCCAATCAGGTGCTGCTGCAATTCCTGATGATCGCGTCCTATGCGCTGGATGGCTTTGCCTTTTCGGCGGAGGCGCTGGTGGGCAAGGCCTTTGGCCGTCGTGATCCCGCGCATCTGCGCCGTGCTGCGGTGCTGGCCTCTGGCTGGGGGCTGGCGGCTGCGGCGTCGATGGCCTTGGGCTTCGCGCTGGCGGGGGGGTATATCGTGGATCTGATGACCACTGCGCCCGAGGTGCGGACACAAGCGCGGGTCTATCTGCCCTATCTGGTGGGGCTGCCGGTGATTGCCTGTGCGGCCTTCATGCTGGACGGGATATTTGTCGGTGCGACTCGCAGCCGCGACATGCGCAACATGATGGCGCTGTCCTTTGCCGTCTATGTGGCCTGCGTCGTGCTGCTGACGCCTGCGCTGGGCAATCACGGGCTATGGCTGGCGATGCTGGTGTCATTCATTGCCCGGGGGCTGACGCTGGGTGTGCGCTATCCTGCGCTGGAGCGCGCGGCGGCGGCCTAGAGCCACTCACCGCGCCTGCTGCCCACCGCATCGGCCACTGTGTCAAAGCCATCGCGCGCTAGTCGGTCGTCGATCCCGCGCGCGATGTCGCCGACCATCGACAGGCCGCCAAACACAAGCGCCGTATAGAGTTGTACGGCGGATGCACCGGCACAGATCTTGGCGTAGGCCTGATCGGCATTGCCGATGCCGCCAACGCCAATGATCGGTACATCCGTGAGCGTGGACAGACGGGCCAGAACGCGGGTGGATTTCTCGAACAAGGGCGCGCCGGATAGCCCGCCCGCCTCGGTCCGGTGGGCGGAGCGTAGACCCTCCCGCGTCAGTGTGGTGTTGGTGGCGATGATGGCGCTGACGCCCGCGTCCTGCGCTACTTGGGCCACATCGGCGATCTCGGCCTCTGTCAGATCGGGGGCGATTTTGAGCATCACGGGTGTGCTGCCGCGCACGGCCATGACGCCTTCCAACAACCCCGCCAGCGCCGCCTTGCCTTGCAGATCGCGCAGCTTTTCGGTGTTGGGGGATGAGACGTTGACGGTGGCGAAATCCACGTGATCGCGCGCCGCTTCCATCACACGGGCGAAATCCGCCGCGCGGTCGCTGCTGGTCTTGTTGGCGCCAAGGTTCAGACCTACGGGAATGGTCCGTTTCGCAGCGGCAATCCGCGCGACAATCGCCTCCATCCCCTCGTTGTTAAAGCCGAAGCGGTTGATCGCCGCGCGGTCCTCGGTCAGGCGGAAGAGGCGCGGCTTGTCATTGCCGGGTTGGGGAAGGGGGGTGGCGGCGCCCACTTCGATAAACCCGAAGCCTGCCGCACTTAGCGGTTCGATCGCCGTGGCGTTTTTGTCAAAGCCTGCGGCAAGGCCGACAGGATTGGGCAGATGCATACCAGCGAGCGTGACCGCAAGGCGCGGTGTGCTGACCGGACCGGGACGCGGGGTGAGACCTGCGCGCAGGGCGTGGATAGCAAGGCCATGGGCTGCTTCGGGGTCCACACGGCGCAGCAGGCTCAGGCCCAAGGCCTCGATCAGCGCGGTCATGCAAAGATGTCCGACGGCGGCAGTGGTTGCGTGCGGATCAGGCGCGAATCAGACACAGCGGCCTGCCGGTGAATAACCGCGCGCTGGTATTCGGGGTCCGTAACCATCGCCAGAAACGCGCCCGCAGTCGGGTAGTGGGCGATGAACATCGCGTCCCAGTGCTCCTCCGCCGGGCCGATCAGCGACACATCGAATCCGCCGCGCCAAACGATGCCGCCGCCGACCCGCGCCAGCACAGGACCGCTGGCGGCACCATAATTGGCATAGGCCTGCGCGCCGGTCAGCCCGGCGCCCGCCAGCGCATGATCCGCCGGATACTGTGCCGCGTCATGAAACCGCACGAGGTTGAGCATGTTGATGGGGGTATCGCGGGGCAGGGATTTGAACAGCTCGAACTGCGCGCGGTCGGTGTCGCGATATTGGGTCATTCCGCTGCCTCCGTCAGTCCTGCGGGAAACTGATGAACGCCGTCGACCAGCGGCAGGGGCTGTGCCCAAACCACATCCGCCAGCGTCATCTCGCGATAGAGATGCGGGAACAGCGCGTCGCCGCGCGAGACTTCCCATTCCAGCGCTTCGCCCAAGGCGTCCGTCTCGACCGCGATCAGGAACAGCCCTTCGGCACCCGCAAAATGCTTGGCGGCGGTTTCGGCGGCCTGTGTTGCTGTGGAGAAATGAATATAGCCATCGGCCACATCAATAGGTGCGCCTGTGGTGCTGCCCTGCGCGCGCAGGGTCTGCCATTCATCGGTGCGGAAAATTTTGAATATAAGCATGCTGGAGTGATGCCTTTGCGCGGCTGGGCGGTCAAGGGCCAAGGCACTGCCTGTGATTTGGTCACGGGCAAGCGGATGCTACGTAAGCGGGTGATCTGCTTTGACAGGTGGCCACCCGCGCGCCACGATACCGGCAATGATTCCAATGGGGGACCCCACCGTGAAACGATTCCTTTTGAGCGCCGCAGCACTGGGCCTGACCGCCGGCATGGCCAGCGCGGAGTACAGCCTGACCATTCTGCACACCAACGATTTCCACGCGCGGTTCGAGCCTATCAGCAAATACGACGGCCCTTGCGGTGCCGAGGACAACACCGCAGGCGAATGTTTTGGCGGCACGGCCCGTTTGGTCAACGCCATCAAGGATGCGCGCGCGCGCAGCAACAACTCCATCCTTGTGGACGGGGGCGACCAGTTTCAGGGCACGCTGTTTTATTCGTACTACAAGGGTAAGATGGCTGCCGAGTTCATGAACAAGCTCGAATATGACGGCATGACCGTGGGCAACCACGAATTCGACGATGGCCCCGAAGTGCTGGCGGGCTTCATGTCTTCTGTGAATTTCCCCGTGCTGATGTCCAATGCGGATGTGAGCGCGGAGCCTCTGCTTGCCGACACGCTGGCGAAATCCGCCGTAATCGAGCGTGGCGGCGAGAAGATCGGCCTGATTGGCCTGACGCCACAGGACACGGCCGAGCTGGCAAGCCCCGGCGAGAACGTGAAATTCTCGGATCCTGTTGCTGCTGTGCAGGGTGAAGTCGACAAGCTGACCGAAATGGGCGTGAACAAGATCATCGTGCTCAGCCATTCGGGCTATGGCGTGGACCAGACCGTTGCGGCAGGGACCACAGGCGTTGATGTGATCGTGGGTGGCCACACCAACACGCTGCTCAGCAACACCAACGAGCGTGCGGCGGGCGCCTATCCCACAATGGTAGGAAGCACCGCGATCGTGCAGGCCTATGCCTACGGCAAGTATCTGGGCGAGCTGAATGTGACCTTTGACGACGACGGCAATGTGACCGAAGCCAAAGGCGAGCCGGTGCTGATCGACGCTTCTGTGGCCGAAGACGACGCCACGGTTGCACGCATTGCCGAGCTGGCCGCCCCGCTGGAAGAGATCCGCAACAAAGTGGTCGCGCAGACATCAGAGGCGATTGGCGGCGACCGCGAGGTGTGCCGCGTGCAGGAATGTACCATGGGTAACCTCATCGCCGATGCGATGCTGGCGCGGGTGGCAGATCAGGGTGTGGTGATCGCACTCCAGAACAGCGGCGGCATCCGCGCGTCCATTGATGCGGGCGAGGTCACCATGGGCGATGTGCTGACTGTGCTGCCGTTCCAGAACACGCTGTCCACGTTCGAGGTGACAGGTGCTACGCTGGTGGAAGCGCTGGAAAACGGCGTGAGCCAGGTCGAGGAGACCGCAGGCCGGTTCCTGCAAGTGGCTGGCATGACCTATGCCTTTGACGTTACAGCCCCCGTCGGCAGCCGCGTGTCCGACGTGATGATCGGCGGGCAGCCGGTGGAGATGGACAAGGTCTACGGCGTTGTCTCCAACGACTATGTACGTAACGGCGGGGATGGCTTCGGGATGTTCAAAACCGCAGCGAATGCCTATGACTTCGGCCCTGATCTGGCAGATGTGACCGCGGAGTTCATCGCGCAGAACGCGCCGTATCAGCCCTACACCGACGGTCGCGTCACGAAAAAGTAGCGCACCCGTCGCGGGCTCAACTTCCAGCCGCGTTCCCTGGTGGGGGCGCGGCTTTTTTTATGGGGCCTAGTCGGGCGGGGCGCATTTATACCGGTCTTGTTTTGCGCTATACAGAGCGCAGTTCAATGCAACCAAAGGGCCGCAAGATGTGTGGACGTATGGCGATCACATTGCCATCCGAAGCGATGGCGCGGGCGTTTCAGGCAGCCCCTGCCAATACGCTGCCGACGGGTCCGAACTATAACATCTGCCCGACAGACCAGATTGCCGTCGTCACTTCAGGGCCAGACGGCCTGCGCCGGATGGAGGCGATGCGCTGGGGGCTGATCCCGTCGTGGTATAAAACGCCCACCGATGGCCCCTTGCTGATCAACGCGCGCGCCGAGACGGTGCTGGACAAGCCGGCCTTTCGCAGCGCGGTGACCGAGCGGCGTGTGCTTGTGGTGGCCAGCGGATTCTATGAATGGACAAAGGACGCAGAGGGCGCGCGCGATCCTTGGTACATCACCCGCCGGGATGGTGCGCCACTCGCGCTGGCGGGTCTGTGGCAGCCGTGGCACGATCCGGCCAGCGGCGCGGACTTGCGCACCATCGCTGCGCTCACCACTGCCGCGAACGCAGCCATGCAGGCAATCCATCACAGGATGCCTGTCATCATCGAGCCTGCCGATTGGGGCCTGTGGCTGGGCGAGCGCGGCAAAGGTGCCGCACCGCTGATGCGGGCGGCAGACGATAACGTTCTGCAATGGCACAGGGTCAGCCGCGCGGTTAATTCAAACCGCGCTTCCGGACCGGAGTTGATCGAACCTTGGGAGGAGGCGAGCACCGATGCGCCCGAGACCTGACAGGTTCGGCGGACCTAGTCCGCGGGTGCCACTTCAGTCGCGCCATTGAAGCTGATCTGGCCCGCGATGTCGCCCTGAGCGGTTGCGGTTTTGTAGTTCTCCGACATGCCCTGAGTGACCGTGACCGCTGCTTCGGCGCCGTCACCCAGATCTGTAACGGTCCAGCTATCATCTGCGGCCGCGATGTTGCGCGTTTCGCCGGACATGTTGACGAAGATAATCTGATCACCCTCTGCCAGATAGGTGACCTCGGGGAAAAACGCTTCGTCCATCATCATGATGCGGTATTGCTCGGCTGCGCTGGCGCCCGCCGAGAAGGTCAGCGCCGCAGCCGCTACGGCAACGCGCAGGATATATTTCGTAAGCATTGCATGCTCCTTGGTGTCGGCCCCCACCGTCACAGGGATTTTTCATACGAACTGAATGTGGCTGAAGTGAGGCGAAGCAATCGGGATTAACCATATTCTAGTCGCCCGAAGTTTGCCCTTTCAGCCAGTCGCAAAACGCCAGCAGCGGCGGCGGGGCGGGGCGATCCTCGGGCCAGACCAGAAAATAGCTCCCGATGCTTTCGGTGGTCTTGTCGCTGGCCAGTATCAGCTGTCCGTCCCGCAGGTAGGGATCAGCGACAAAGGTGGGCAGCAGGGCAATGCCCAACCCATGCAGAGCGGCCTGCGCCATTGTGGCAAACTGGTCAAACATCATTCCGTGGGGCGGCTCGCAGGGATGGCCTACGGCCTCGAACCAGCGTGCCCATGCGCGCGGGCGCGTTTCCAGATGCAGCAGCGGATGGGCCAGCAGGCTGCCGGGCGCATCAAATGGCGCACCGGCCAGACCGGGCGCGCAGACCGGCACCACGATCTCGGGCATCAGCGGCAGGTAATGCACGCCGGGCCAATCCTCATGCCCGAAGTGGATTGCCGCATCGAACGGGCTGGACCCCAGCGCGAAGGGCTGGAGGCGGGTGGAGAGGTTCACCGTCACTTCGCGGTGGGCAGCCGCGAAATCCGCCAGACGCGGCGCCAGCCAGTGCATCCCGAACGCAGGTAGGATCGCGAGCGTGAGCACACCTGATCTGGATTCCGTGGTGACATTGACCGAGGCCTGCGCCAGTCGCCCCAGTATCTCGCGCACTTCGCGCACATATTCCGTTCCCGCCTGTGTCAGCATCAGCCGCCGCCCCTGTCGCGCCATCAGCTGCACGCCCAGCTGTCCCTCCAGTGCCTTGATCTGGCGGCTGATCGCAGATTGCGTCAACGACAGCTCTGTTGCGGCTTGGGTTGCGCTGCCCAGCCGCGCGCAGGCTTCAAACGCCAGCAGGGCAGAGACAGAGGGCAGGTAGCGGCGTGGTGCAATCATGTATTACAAAAACTCATGAATTGAGGACCAAGCAGCGTTAGAAGTTTTCGCGCGAATATGCAATGATGAGGACAATATTACCGTTTCACCTGTGAAAGGAACCGCTATGAACGCCGAAGCCCCTATTCTCAAAGCAAAAGACGCCCCCGATCTGGGGTCGTTCGAATGGTCCGATCCGCTGCGTCTGAACGAGCAGCTGTCCGAGGACGAGCGGATGATCATGGAAAGCGCCAAATCCTACGCGCAGGAAAAGCTGCAACCGCGCGTGATCAAAGCCTTCGCCGATGAAGAAACCGACCCCAGCATCTTCCGCGAGATGGGTGATATGGGCCTTCTGGGCATTACCGTGCCCGAGGAATACGGCGGGCTGGGTGGCTCTTACGTGTCCTACGGTCTGGTCGCCCGCGAGGTAGAGCGTGTGGACAGCGGTTATCGCTCCATGATGTCGGTGCAGTCGTCCTTAGTGATGTACCCGATCTATGCCTACGGCTCTGAGGCGCAGCGCAAGAAATACCTGCCCAAGCTGTCCAGCGGCGAATACATTGGTTGCTTTGGTCTGACTGAGCCTGACGCGGGTTCCGACCCTGCGGGCATGAAAACCCGCGCGGTGAAAACCGCCAATGGTTACAAGCTGACCGGCTCCAAGATGTGGATCTCAAACGCGCCCATCGCGGATGTGTTCGTGGTTTGGGCCAAGTCTGATGAGCACGGTGGCAAGATCCGTGGCTTCATTCTCGAAAAAGGGATGAAGGGCCTCAGCGCACCTAAAGTCGGGAACAAACTGTCCCTGCGTGCCTCCATCACCGGCGAGATCGTGATGGATAACGTCGAGGTTGGCGAAGACGCGCTGTTGCCGAATGTGCAGGGCTTGAAGGGGCCGTTCGGCTGTCTCAACCGCGCGCGTTACGGCATCAGCTGGGGCGTGATGGGCTCTGCCGAGTTCTGCATGCACGCCGCGCGCCAGTACGGTCTGGACCGTCACCAGTTCAACCGCCCGCTGGCGCAAACCCAGCTGTTCCAGAAGAAACTGGCCGACATGATGACCGAGATCAGCCTTGGTCTGCAAGCCTCCCTGCAAGTGGGTCGCCTGATGGACGCGGCCAACGCTGCCCCGGAGATGATCTCTATCGTCAAGCGCAACAACTGCGGCAAGGCGCTGGACATCGCGCGCCACGCCCGTGACATGCACGGCGGCAACGGCATCTCCGGTGATTTCCAAGTGATCCGCCACATGATGAACCTCGAGACGGTGAACACCTACGAGGGCACCCATGATGTCCACGCGCTGATCCTTGGCCGTGCGATCACAGGGTTGCAGGCGTTCTATTAAGCCGTCCCTGCGTCTTGAACTAAAGAAAAGCCCGCGCAGAAATGCGCGGGCTTTTTTACGTTCGGTAACGTGATGCGGCTCAGTCCCTTGGTGCAGGCGCGCCGCCTTCAAAGTTGTTCCCGTTCACATAGTCACAGGGCGCTTCCTGCATCTCCAGATGCAAGCCTTCGCCGGTATAAGGATGCGCCCGCGCCAGATCCTCATCCACTTCAATCCCAAGCCCGGGCGCAGTGGGCGCCGTGACATAGCCATCCTCCACGCGAATGCTCCCCTTGATCAGCTGGTCATGGAACGGCGTCTCGATCGTCTCGGCCATCAGCAGGTTGGGGATGCTCACCGCCAGATGGATGTTCGCGGCCCATTCGACAGGTCCGGCATAGAGATGCGGCGCCATCTGCGCGTTATAGACCTCGGCCATGGCCGCGACCTTCTTCATCTCCCAGATGCCGCCCGCCCGTCCCAGCGCGGGCTGGAGGATTGTCGCGGCACCACTGCGCAAAACCGGCGCGAACTCCGCCTTGGTGGTCAACCTCTCGCCGGTGGCGATGGGAATGCGCACTGCCCCCGCAACCTTCGCCATCTCCGCCACATTGTCCGGCGGAATGGGTTCTTCATACCAAAGCGGGCTGAAAGGCTCCAATGCCTGCCCCAAGCGGATCGCCCCCGCGGTGGTAAACTGCCCGTGGGTGCCAAACAGCAGATCCGCACGGTCCCCGACAGCTTCGCGGATGGCTTTGCAAAACGCCACGGACTGCGCGATGTCGCTCATCGCGGGCATGTGCCCGCCGCGCCGCGTATAGGGGCCCGCCGGATCAAATTTTACCGCCGTATAGCCGCGCTCTACGGCGTCCAGCGCCGATTCAGCGGCCATTTCCGGCGAGGTCCAGAATGCGTCCAGATCATGATGTGGCAGCGGATAGAGATATGTGTAGGCCCGCACGCGGTCATTCATCACCCCGCCCAGCAGCGCATAGACCGGCCGGTCCCGCGCCTTGCCCAGGATATCCCAGCAGGCAATCTCCAGCCCTGAAAATGCCCCCATGACGGTCAGGTCAGGCCGCTGCGTAAAGCCGGAGGAGTAGGCGCGGCGGAACATCATCTCGATGTTCTCGGGGTTCTCCCCTTCCATGTGGCGCGCAAACACATCCGCAATCACAGCCCGCATGGCCTGCGGTCCGACCGAGGAGGCATAGCATTCGCCCCAGCCGGTACCGCCGCAGGCCGTCGTCAGCTTTACCAAAATCCAGTAGCGCCCACCCCAGCCCGGTGCCGGCGGTGCGGTCACTATCACCTCAAGGTCACGCAGCTTCATGTCTTGCACCCTTTTTCAGATCCGAGGTGTCCGGGGCTGCGCCCCGAACGATACGCGGCTTCAGTCATTTCGCGAACATGATGACATTGCGCCGCGCTGCACCGGTTTTCGTATCCGCAATCGCCTCGTTGATCTGGTCCAGCTCCCACCGCCCCGAGATCAGCTCGTCCAGCTTCAACCGACCCTGATTGTAGAGGTCCACCATCCACGGAATATCGCGCTGGATCACAACGTCGCCCATCTTGGAGCCGACCATGCCCTGTCCTACAGCGGCCAGCATGACCGGCTCGTAGCTGGCCATTGCACCGGAATGCGGCATGCCGACCATCACAACCTTGCCACCATAGGCAAGGTACTTGGGCGCGGTTTCATAGGCGGGGATGGCACCGACTGTCACGATCACGGCATCCGCACCGCGTCCCATAGCCTTCTTGGCCTCACTCCACGGCTTGGCACTTGTCGCCAGAACCCCGTCCGTCGCGCCAAACTCGCGGGCGATTTCCAGCTTCTCGGCACTCATGTCTACGGCAACGATGCGCCGCGCTCCGGCAATCCGCGCGCCCTGGATCGCGTTGAGGCCCACACCGCCCGCACCGATCACAACCACATCCTGACCGGCCCGCAGGCCCGCCGCGTTCACCACAGCACCGACGCCGGTGATCACGCCACAGGCGATGAGCGCGGCGCAGTCCTTGGGAATGTCCTCACCGATTTTCACGACCTGCCGCTGGTCGACCACCACGGCTTCGGCGAAGGCACCGCAGGCCATGGCCTGATGCAGTTTGCCGCCATCGGCTGTTTTGATGGGGCCGTGATCGCCGTCATAGGGGGTGCTGCACAACGTCGGCGCGCCGCCCGCGCAGGACGGGCAGGTGCCGCAGGACCGGATCAGGGTGACGACGACACTGTCGCCCACGGCGATGCCGTTCACGCCTGCGCCAACCGCAGACACGACGCCCGCCGCCTCGTGCCCGTAGACCGCAGGCAGCGAGCCGCCCCAGGCACCTTCAGCGTATGAAATGTCGGAATGGCAGATCGCCACAGCGTCCAGCGCAACCTCAACCTCGCCCGCCTCTGGCGCGCGCAGGGTGATGTCCTCGATTTTCAGGGGCGTGCCGAATTCATGGCAAACGGCGGCTTTGATCTTTTTCATGGGAAGTCCTTTATATCTGTGTTGCCCTGAACCTCGCGCAGATAGCGCCGCCCGACAAGTAGTTTTCCGGACAGTCTGCACGACGTGCCGTCAGGATCTGCGCCGCGTCCCCGCCACCAGCGCCGCGAGGCCCAGCGTGCTGAGCGCTGCCGCCAGCAGGAAGGGGGCCCCCGGCAGATAGATCGGCGCGTTTGCGTCAGTGAACCGCGCAAATGTATAGGTCATGACCAGCGGTGACAGGATCATAGCCAGTGCCGATGCGGAGGTGAGCGCACCTTGCAATTCGCCCTGCGCGTTGTCGGCCACCCGCGCGGACATGATACCCTGCAAGGCCGGCGGTATGATCCCGCCCATAGCTGCCAACGGTGTCAGTATCAGCACCCATGTGCTCGAAGTCACGACCGCAATGCCAATCAGGCTGGCGATGCTGAACACATGGCCGCTGATTACAGTGCCACGCTGACCGAACACGCGCAGGATCGGCCGGATCAATCCGCCCTGGATCAATGCCATCGTGACCCCGAACAGCGCCAGCGACAGGCCAATGGTGGCGGGGGACCAGTCAAACCGCTCGGTCCCGAAATAGGACCAGACAGCGGGATAGACGGCAAAGCCTACGTAGTAGATGAAATAAACCAGCAGCAGTGGGGTGACCCCCTCCAGTTGTCCCAGCGTGCGCAAGGCGCCCAGAGGGTTTGCGCGGCGCCACTCAAATGCGCGGCGTTTGTCGTCCGTCACCGTTTCGGTCAGCACGACCCAGCCGAAAACCGCATTTGCCGCGGCCAGCGCTGCTGCCAACCAGAAGGGTGCGCGTGTGCCATACTCGGCCAGCAGCCCGCCCAGAATGGGACCCAGCACAAACCCCGCACCAAAGGCGGCCCCCACAAGACCAAAGCGCGCGG
>TARA_R110002020_G_scaffold194317_2_pt1 | contig 15960 bp, 13 predicted proteins | sample TARA_R110002020 | Tara Oceans TARA_R110002020 (sample SAMEA4396489) | marine metagenome | biome: Westerlies Biome; feature: [MES] marine water layer (ENVO:01000295) within the mesopelagic zone...; material: water (ENVO:00002006), including particulate matter (ENVO:01000060) such... | reverse complement strand
GCAGGCGCGGCTATCAGCCGCGCGGCCGCGCGCTGGGCGGCTCAAGCGCGATGAACGCCATGCTCTATGTCCGCGGCCATCCCTACGATTACGATGACTGGGCCCGCGCCGGGTGCGAGGGCTGGGGCTGGTCCGACGTGCTGCCGATCTTCCGCCGCTCCGAGCGCAATGTCCGCGGCGCCGATGACTATCATGGCGCCTCCGGCCCTCTGGAAGTGGCCGAGCAGCGCAGCCCGCGTGCGATCAGCCGCGCCTTTGTCGACGCCGCCGCCGAGGTGCAGATCCGCCGCAACGACGATTTCAACGGCCCGGACCAGGAAGGCGCCGGCCTCTACCAGGTCACCCAGTTCTGGCGCGACGGCAGGCAGGGCGAGCGCTGTTCGGTCGCCGCCGCCTATCTGCATCCGGTGATGGATCGCCCGAACCTTCGCGTGATCACCGGCGCCCACGTGACCCGCGTGCTGATGGACGGCCTGCGCGCCACCGGCGTCCGCTACCGGCAGGACGGGAGCGATCACCAGGTCAGCGCCCGCGCCGAAGTGATCCTCTCGGGCGGCGCGTTCAATTCGCCGCAACTGCTGATGCTCTCGGGCATCGGCCCGGGCGAGCATTTGCGCTCGCGCGGCGTCGACGTCCTCAAGGACCTGCCGGGCGTCGGCCAGAACCTGCAGGACCATGTCGATTACATCTATGCCGCCAAGACCCGCGACACCGAGGTGCTGGGACTGGGTCTGATCGGCGCCGCCAAGCTCGTCCGCCACATCCTCGACTGGCGCCGCGACGGATCCGGCCTCGTGGCCTCGCCCGGCGCCGAGGCCGGGGCCTTCCTCAAGTCCGAGCCCCACCTCGACCGGCCCGATCTGCAGCTGCATTTCGTGGCGGCGCTCGTCGACGACCATTCCCGCAAGCTTCACCTCGGCTACGGCTACTCCTGCCATGTCTGCGTGCTCAGGCCGCATTCCCGCGGGGAGGTCGGTCTCGACGGCCCCGACCCGCTGCGCGCGCCGCGGATCGACCCGAAATATCTCTCCGACGATCGCGACGCCGCCTTGATGCTCAAGGGCGCCCGGATCACCCGGGCGATCATGGACGCGCCGTCGCTCAGCAAATACCGCCTCAGGGAAGTCTACACCCGCGAGGGCATGGACGATGACGAGCTGATGGGCCATATCCGCGCCCGCGCCGACACCATCTACCACCCGGTCAGCACCTGCCGCATGGGCCGCGACGCGATGGCGGTGACCGATCCGGAACTCCGGGTGCACGGCGTCGAGCGCCTGCGCGTCGTTGACGCCTCGGTGATGCCGACGCTGATCGGCGGCAACACCAACGCGCCCACGGTGATGATCGCCGAGAAGGCGGCGGACATGATCTTGGCGCGCTCCAGTCGCTGATGCGGCGGTGGCAAAGGCCGTCCCAGGAGCCGGGTCGCCGGCTCCTCCCGGTCGGAGTCCGTGCCTAGAACTCGCTCCAGTTCTGTGCGCTCGCTCCAGCCACGGAGGCCCTGGAGGCAGCGACGCGGTGGGCCGTTAACCCACGGGACCGGTGCGCGGAGCTGGCGGCAGGCTGGGCCGTGGCGCTGTCGGGATCCCGACGGGCCCTGTCCACGGAGCCGGGCGCAGCCGTGCCGAGCTTGAAGCGGCTGATGAGCGCGAACAGGGCATCGGCTTCATTCGCCAGGCAGTGGGTGGTGGCGGTAGTCTCCTCGACCATCGCCGCATTCTGCTGCGTCCCCTGATCCATCACGGTGACGGCTTCGCTGATCTCGGTGAGCGCTCCGGATTGCTCCTTCACTCCGTTGGCGATGGCGCGAATGTTCATGTCGATGCTCTGGATCTTCTCGATGATCTTGCCAAGCGACTGACCGGCATTGACCACCAGCGAGACGCCGCCCTGGACCTGCTCGCTTGAGGAGGTGATCAGGTGCTTGATGTCCTTGGCAGCACTTGCGGAGCGTTGCGCCAGTTCCCGCACCTCATGGGCGACCACCGCGAAACCCCGCCCGGCTTCGCCGGCGCGGGCCGCCTCGATGCCGGCATTGAGCGCAAGCAGATTGGTCTGGAAGGCGATCTCGTCGATGACGCCGATGATTTTCGACATCTCCTGCGACGAGGCCTCGATGACGCTCATGGCGTGGACGGCCTCCGTGACGATCTCTCCCGATCGCTCGACGCCGGCCCGGGTCTCGGCCACCAGGCTGGCGGAGGCGTTGGCGCTCTGGGTTGTTTCGCGCACATTCGTGTTGATTTCCTCGAGCGCTGCGGCGGTCTGTTCGACTGACGCCGCCTGGTGCTCGGTGCGGCGCGCCAGGTCATCGGTCGCCGAGCGGATTTCGTTCGAGTTCGAGGCGATGCTGCGCGCATTGGTCTCCACGGCCGTCATCGTGGCGCGGAGTTCGGCAAGCACGTCGTTGAAATCCATGCGGATCCTCTCCATCGTGGGGACGAAGGGCTGCTCCAGCGACAGGGTGAGGTCGCCCTTGGCGAGGGCGCGCAGCGAAGTGGCGAGATGCGAGATGGCGGTCATCCTTGCCGTGACGTCAGTGGCGAACTTCACCACCTTGACCACTTCGCCCCGGTCGTTCCGGATCGGATTGTAGGCAGCCTGGATCCAGACCTCTTTGCCGGTCTTGCTCAGGCGCATGAATTCATTGGACGAGAACTTGCCGGCGGCGAGACCGCGCCAGAACTCGGCGTATTCGGGCGTCGCCGTGTAGGCCGGATCGCAGAAGATCCGGTGGTGCTTGCCGACGATTTCCGAAAGCTCGTAGCCGAGCGTGGAACAGAAGTTCTCGTTCGCCGTGAGGATCGTTCCGTCCGGCGTGAACTCGATCACCGCCTGGGAGCGGGAGATCGCCGACAGCTTCGCAGCGTCCTCGATCGACTTGTGCTTGCTCTCCGTGATGTCGGTGGCGAATTTGACAACCTTGAAAGGCTTGCCGCCCTTGAAGACCGGGTTGTACGATGCCTCGATCCAGATCTCGCGTCCGCCCTTGCCGAACCGCTTGTATTGCCGCCGGTCGAACTTGCCCGAGGCGAGGCCCCGCCAGAATTCCTTGTAGTCGGCGCTCGCCGCTTCGGCGGGATCGACGAACATGGAGTGATGCTTGCCGACGATTTCCCCGATCTCATAGCCCAGCGCCGCACAGAAGTTGCTGTTGGCGGCCAGGATCTTGCCGGTCAGGTCGAACTGGATGATCGCCTGGGAGCGGGACAGGGCATCCATGACCCTTTCACAGTCGTTGGCAAGGCCTGGAACCAGTTTCATCTTTTTTCCTTCCTCCGGAGAGGGCAGCGTTGCTTGCAGTGTTCAATCCCGCGAGAATAGTTTTTGTGGGCTGGGGCGCGGGCAATGGTATGTTTCGAACCAAGACTGCAGGTGTTTTCTGCTAGGCCAGATCTGTTCTTGTCTTTAGAATTTTCATTAATGTTTTAAGATTCTAATAAAGATCCTCCTCAAGTTTTGTCCATGGAAGATCATCGGTGCGCAATAGCAGCGACCGGTTCCCAACGGTCGCGCGATAGGGGGCGGCTGCTTGCCATTTCGGCCAAGGGATGATTTTTGCTCGGACAGGAACCATTCATCCCTGAACCCGAACGGAGCCACCCATGACCGTCCGCATCGCCGTTCTCACCGTGTCCGACCGCGCCAGCCGCGGCGAGTATGAGGATCTGGGCGGGCCTGCTGTGAAAGCCTGGCTAGAGCGGGTGATCTCCAGCCAGGTCGAGATCGTCATTCATGTCATTCCCGACGGGATCGACAGCGTGCGCGACACGCTGATCCGGCTCTGCGACGCGGACGGCGTCGACCTGGTGCTGACCACCGGCGGCACCGGGCCGTCCCCACGCGATCTGACCCCCGAAGCGATGAAAGAGGTGCTGGAGAAGGAACTGCCGGGTTTTGGCGAGTTGATGCGCAAGGTGAGCCTGGAGCAGGTGCCGACCGCCATCCTGTCGCGCCAGACCGCCGGCACGCGGGCGAAAACCCTGATCGTCAACCTGCCGGGCAAGCCCGGCTCGATCGACATCTGCCTGACTGCCGTGTTCCCGGCCATTCCCTTCTGCCTCGACCTGATCGGGGCAGGGCGTATCGAGACCCGGGACGAGATCCTCAAAGCCTTCCGCCCGTCGAAGTAACGGGCGAAAGGCCTGCCTCATAGGGACTGTGGCCGCTCAGGTCCTGAGCACCCGGTAGATTGCCGGGATCACCAGCACGGTGAGCGCCGTCGACGAGGCGAGGCCGAACAGCAGCGAGATCGCCAGCCCCTGGAAGATAGGGTCGGTCAGGATCACCGCCGCCCCGATCATCGCCGCGAGCGCCGTCAGGATGATCGGCTTGAAGCGGATCGCGCCCGCCTCGATCAGCACCGGGGTGAGCGGCGTGCCCGGCACATGCGCATGGCGGATGAAATCGACGAGCAGGATCGAGTTGCGCACGATGATGCCGGCGAGCGCGATGAAGCCGATCATCGAGGTGGCCGAGAACGGCGCGCCGAACAGCCAGTGGCCGATCAGGATGCCGATGAAGGTGAGCGGCACCGGCGTGAGGATGACCAGCGGCGCCTTGAACGAGCCGAACTGCGCCACCACCAGGATGTAGATCCCGAGCAGCGCCACGCCGAAGGCGCCGCCCATGTCGCGGAAGGTGACCCAGGTGACTTCCCATTCCCCGTCCCACAGCAGCGTGGAGGCCTGTTCATCGGCCGGCTGGCCGTGCAGCGCGATCACCGGCTTTTCCAGATCGGTCCAGTCCATCGCGTCAAGCGCCTCCTGCACCGCGAGCATGCCGTAGAGCGGCGCCTCGTAATCGCCGGCGAGTTCTGCCATCACCATTTCCGCGGCGCGGCCGTTGTGGCGGAACACCGGGAACGACGAGGTCTCGCGGCTGACTTTGACCACGTCGCCGAGCTCCACCACGCTGCGGTCGCCCGGCAGAACATTGGCCGGGATCGGCGTGGTGAGAAAACTCTCGTCGACAAGCCGTTCGGCGCGCGGCCGCTCGAGCCTGATGGTGATCGGCGCCCGTCCGCCGCCGCGGTGGGAATAACCCACCGTCTGGCCGGTGTTGAGGATGCCGATGGTGTCGAACACGTCCTGTTCCTGGACCTTGAAGAATTCCAGCTCGTCGGTGGAAATCCGCACCCGGACCCGCTCGGCCGGCTGGCCCCAGGAATTGTCGATGTCGACGATGAACGAGGCCGAGCGGAACGCCTCTTCCACACGGGCCGCGACGGCGCGCCGCGTCTCGGCGTCGGGACCGTAGATCTCCGCCAGCAACGTCGCCATCACCGGCGGCCCTGGCGGCGGCTCCACCACCTTGAGGCTTGCGCCTTCGGGCAGCGGAATGGCGGCGATGCGGGTGCGGATGTCGAGCGCGATCTCGTGGCTCGACCGGTCGCGCTCGCCCTTGGGCGTGAGATTGAGCGCGACATCGCCCATCTGGCTTTCGCTGCGCAGGAAGGAGTGCCGCACCAGGCCGTTGAAATTGAACGGGGCCGCGGTGCCTGCATGGGTCTGGGTGGATTTGACCTCCTCGAGCTTGAGCACCTCGCGGGCCACCGCCTGCGCCACGGCGTCGGTGGCTTCGACCGACGTGCCCTCCGGCATGTCGATCACCACCGAGAGTTCGCTCTTGTTGTCGAAGGGCAGCAGCTTGACGGTCACGTGCTTGGTGTAGAACAGCGACAGCGAGCCGAGCGTCATGGCGCCCACGACCAGCAGGAAGATCCACGAACTCGTCTTGCTCGACAGGATCGGCCGCGCCACCGCGCGGTAGAGCCTGCCCAGTGCGCCACCCGACGCCGCACCGTCCGCGTGGCCATGATGCATCGGCGCGCGGCCGGCGATCTTGAGCATCAGCCAGGGCGTGACCATGACGGCGACGAAGAACGAGAACACCATCGCCGCGGACGCATTGGCCGGGATCGGGCTCATATAGGGGCCCATCATGCCCGAGACGAACAGCATCGGCAGCAGCGCCGCGACCACCGTCAGCGTGGCGACGATGGTCGGGTTGCCCACTTCGGCCACGGCCTCGATCGCGGCCTGCTTGCGGTCGCGGCCGTCGCCCATGCCCCAGTGCCGGGCGATGTTCTCGATCACCACGATGGCGTCGTCGACCAGGATGCCGATCGAAAAGATCAGCGCGAACAGCGACACGCGGTTGAGCGTGTAGCCCATCACGCGGGAGGCAAACAGCGTGAGCAGGATCGTCACCGGGATGACGATCGCCACCACCAGCGCCTCGCGCCAGCCGATCGCCAGCCAGACGAGCAGGATGATCGAGACCGTGGCGAGACCCAGGTGATAGAGCAACTCGTTGGCCTTCTCGTTGGCGGTCTCGCCATAGTCGCGGGTTACTTCCACCGCCATCGAATGCGGGATGAGCGAGCCTTCGAGCGCCTCGGTGCGCTCGAGGATCTGCTCGGCCACCAGCACCGCATTGGCGCCGGCGCGCTTGGCGATGGCGAGCGTGACTGCGGGCTTGCGCTCGACGCCGCCATTTTCCGCGCGCGTGACCGTGGCGACGATGCGGGCCGTCGAGTCCGCGGCAAAGGAAACGTCCGCCAGGTCGCGCACATAGACCGGCCTGCCGTCGCGGGTGGTGACCAGCAGGTTGCCGATCTCGGCCGGCGCGTAGAGCGTCTCGCCGACCATCAGGTCCGCCGACTGGCCGTCGACCGTCACCTGGCCCGCGGGGAAGGCCTGGTTTGCGCCCGACACCTTGCCGGCGAGCTGCTGCAGCGTCACGCCGTTGAGCGCCAGCCGCTTGGGATCGGGAGCGATGCGGATGATCTCGTCGGTGTCGCCGACCAGGTAGGTGAGCCCGACATCGTCGATCTTGGAGAGTTCGGTCCGGAGCTGGCGGGCGATCCGGGTCAGCTCGGTGGCGGTGACGGCCTCTCCGGCCGCTTCCGACGGCGTCAGCGTCAGCGAGACGATGGCGACATCATCGATGCCGCGGCCGACGATCATCGGCTCGGCGATGCCGACCGGGATCCGGTCGAGATTGGCGCGGACCTTGTCGTGGACCCTGAGGATGGCCGAATCGGTCTCGGTCCCGACGATGAAGCGCGCGGTGACCATCACCTTGTTGTCCGATGTCTGCGAATAGACATGCTCGACCCCGTCAATGCTCTTGACGATGGTCTCGAGCGGCTCGGAAACGAGCTTCACCGCGTCATCGGCCTTGAGGCCGGGGGCGGAGAGCATGATGTCGACCATCGGCACCGAGATCTGCGGCTCTTCCTCGCGCGGCAGCGTCATCAGCGCCACCAGCCCGAAGGCGAAGGCCGCGAGCAGGAACAAGGGCGTCAGCGGCGAGACGATGAAGGCGCGGGTCAGCTTGCCCGCGATTCCCAATCCGGGTGTCGCGCTCATGGCAGCACCACCTTGTCGCCGGCCTTGAGCCCGCTGATGATCTCGATCATGCCATCGTGTTCGCCCTCTTGCCGGGCACCCAGGATGACCGTCCGCTCCACCGCTTCGCCGGCATGGTTTTCCACCGGGATGAAATCGATGCCGTGGCGGGTGCTGATCGCAATAATCGGCGCGAGCAGGGCAGGGCGGGTGCCGACCGGGACTTCGACCAGCACGCGGGCATTGACGAAGGCGGTGTCGAGGCTCTCGACCTCGACATCGGCGATCACCCTGCCATTGTCGATCTGCGGATAGAGCTTGGCAAGCCGCCCCGCGGCTTCCCCGCCCTCGGTGGCGATGCGGATTTCGGAGCCGGCCTCGAGTTCGCCCGCGAACCGCTCGGGCACGGCGAGCCTCAAATAGAAGCCGCCCGAGCCGATGGTCGCCACCGCCTCGCCCGGCATGATCACCGAGCCGCGGCTGGCGGGGACCGTGAGCACCCGTCCGTCGGCGGGCGCGATCACCGCGCCTTCGGTCTCCTGCTGGGTGAGCACCGCGCGGCTGGCTTCGGTGGCGGCGATCTGGTTGCGGATCACCTCGACGTCGGTGGAGAGCTGCGCCAGCCGCTGCCGCGTCACCACGCCCTGGCTCAGCAGCGTTTCGCCGCGCTGGAGTTCGGCCTCCGCGGTCGCGAGTTGCGCGCTGAGGGCCGCGAGCTGCGCGTCCTGGGCGGCGATCTGGAAGGCGATCTTGTCATCCTTGACGAGACCCAACTGCTGGCCCGCCGTCACCAGGTCACCTTCGCTGATCGTCAGTTCCTCGATCACCCCGCCGATGCGCGCCCGCGCCGGCACCACGTCGCGGGATTCCACCCGCGCCTGCACCGCTTTCCATTCGGTGATGGCGGTGGGTTCGAGGGTCAGGGTTTCGGCCTGGGCCATGCCGGATGAGGCAAGGACGAAAAGGGCAAAGCTGAGAGTTTTCACGGTAGCGCCTCGCTGCAACGGTTGTGTGGACCCGAGCCTGAGTCTGATCCAGTTTGGGCGCAGTGTCTTTGCGCGAGATCAGTCGCATGGAGTCCGGTTGCGGCCTATATAGGCGCTTATATGTAAGATCGCAAATATAAAATAATACGGCGCTGCGGCCTGCGTGAAGCCAGCCTCGGCACGCCTCTCGCGACCGGGGTCAGGCGAGCTTGTCGTCGAGCAGGTGGACCGGAAACAGCAGGGCGTCGATCAGCCGGTAGAACTCCGCCGCCGTCTCCGTGTGATCCATCGCCATGTCGAGATGGAGATGCCCGTCCCTCACGCCCTGGAAGCGCGTAAGCTTCGGCTTGCGCCGGAATTCGGGCTTGAAGGCAGCGAGCGCCCGCTTGCCGCGCCAGGCGAGAATCGCCTCCGCATAGGCGGTCTTCTTCGCGTGAAACTGCTCCCCCGTTGCGGCCGTCTCGCAATCCTTCACGCAGGCCTTGAGGAAATTGTCCTCCCAGCCTTGCAGCTCGATGCCGTAGCGGCGCTTGAACGCCTCGATCCCCAGAGCTGCCGCGGCCGCAGGTCCGATGGAAGCCTGGAACGGAAAATCCGCGAAGGGCGGGCCGCTTCCGGCCGCAGCCGGCGGCGTCGGGGCTGCGCCCTGCACCGACAGCGGCCGCTCCCAGAACATCATGCGGCGGGCGAGCGTCACCGTCTTGCAGGCACTGTCGATGTCTGCCGCCGCCTGTTCGAACCAGACCCCGGAAAAGGCTTCGCGGATCCGCTCCAGGAGGTCGCGCCGCACCGCGCCGTGCCAGGCCCCGAAAGGACAGTCCGGCCGGTCAGAGGCGCCGTCCCAGTAGAACAGGTTGCGCATCGCGTCCTTCTGCTCGGGCAGCAGCAACCGGCTGCCGGTGCCGATCACCGCAATTTCCCGGCCCTGGCGGAGCGCCGGCGGCACATAGCGGGCCCGGCTCCAGGACAGGCAGTCGGCGTCGGGAACCCGCTTGATCGTCGCCTCGATCACAGCTCCGACGTCGGGATCGATATAGTCCGCCGCGCCGATGATGCTGATCCAGGCGCCGCGCGCCTCAGCGACCGTCTCGTTCCAGGCGGCGCTGACAGTGAGCCCGTGCTCCGCGGCGCCGACGACTACCCGCAGCCTTGGATCCCGCAACTCATCTGCGAGCAGTTGGAGGTCCGCGAGTTTGCCGTCGGTAAAATCGCCGATCAAAATCTCGAAGTCTGTGCGCCGATTGCCCAACATGCGCCGCACGGTGCTCGCAAGCGCCGCATCGGCCTGGCGTATCGGAATGCAGATCGAGACCAGTGTCACAGCACAAACTCTTTGGTGCCGCTGACCATAGCCTCTGCCGGGAGGATGGCGTTCTCGGCGAAGCGATAGAATTCGGCCGGCGTCTTGGGAGTGATGCCGGCCTCGCGGACATGCAGTGTGCCGTCGGTGAAGCCTGAGAGCTGGTTTATCGTCTTGGGCGGCCTGAAGGGCTCTGGCCGGAACAGGCCTGCCCACCGGCCCGCCTCCCAAAGCGCGAAGCCGCTGGTAAAGCAGCCGACCTTGGCCTCGTACTCTTCCCGGTCGGCACAGTGCCGGCATTCATCCATGGCGGCCCTGGCGAAGTTGGACCCGAAGCCGGTGGTGTCGACCCCATAGGTCTGGCAGAACCATGCCGTCAGCGTGGCGATGCTCAGGCACAGTGACGCGCCGGCCTCAAACAACGGAAAGGGAAAAGCCGCCTGTTGGATGCTGATGTTGCCGGCGCTCTCGCGCTCGAAGGCTGCAAGTCGTTCCTGCCAGACCTCGCGCGACTGGATGGCCGCCGAATTCGAAGCCAGGCAGGCGCCGAGAACCGAGAACGGCCGCTCGCAATGGACCAGGGTCCGGCCTTGGGCAACGACCTTGCAGGTGTTGTCCCAATCGACAGTGGGGTGCTCGAAATAGCGCCCGCCATAGGTCGCCCTGATCCGCTCCATCAGCGTTTTCTTCACCACCCCGTGATAGATCCCGACGCCGACGGCCGGCCGGCGCTTACCTTCGCTCCAGCGGAACAGCCGGTCGCCAAGCTCCGCTTTTGAGCGGACCGAGGTGCTGCCGCCCATCGGAATGGCGGCAAGGGTGGGCCTCGGCCTGTTGTCGGGCCACTGAAACGTCATGCAGTCCCAGTTGATCGCGTCGACATCCCGGTGAACGATTTCCAGCCTGCGGATCAGCCCCGTCACCCGCGTATCGATGTAATCGTCGTCGCCGATCACAGTGATCCAGCGTCCGTTCGCCAGTTCAAGGAGACGCTCCCAGTTGTCGACCATCGACAGCACCGCCGGACCGGGCGCGATCAGTCTGAACCGGTCGTCGCGCAGGGATGACGCGAAAAACTCCGCCAGCGGTGCCGGATCGTCGGAATTGTCGCCGACCAGCACCTCGAAATCCGCGCCGTCCGCCTCCGCCAGCGCTCTCAGCGTCTCCATGCAATAGGTCTGACGGTTGCGCGTCGGAATGCAGATTGTCAGGTGGACCATAAGAAGCTTTCAAGCGCGGCTGTGGGGCGCAAGCCTGTCAAACCAAGCTTGCGCCATCCTGACACGCGCGGGCAGGGCTAGTAGGCCTTGCCGCGCGCCGAGACCGGCCAGAGGCATTCGACCGTGCCGTCGCGCACGCCGACATACCAGTCGTGCAGGTTGCAGGTCGGGTCGCAATGGCCCGGCACCAGCCGCAGCTTCTCGTTGATCCTGAGTGCGCCGCCGGGATCGGCGAGCGTGCCGTGCTCGTCCGAACAGGCGATGTAGGTGACGTCGTCGCGGCCGAACACCACCGGCAGGCCGCTGTCGACCGACTGCACCTTCAGCCCCGCGTCGCAGATCGCCTTGCCGGGTTGGGCCCGGCTCATCACCGAGGTGAGCAGGAACAGCGCGTTTTCGAACCGGGTCTGGTCGAGACGCAGGCCGTCCTCGTCCAGCACCCGGCCGTAATCGGCGTCCATGAAGGCGTAGGAGCCGCATTGCAGCTCGGTGTAGACGCCCGATGTGCCTTCGAAACGGTAGGAGCCGGTGCCGCCGCCGGTCACCGTGCCGCAGGCGATGCCTGCCGCCCCGAGCGCTTCCACCGTCTCCGTGACGATCGCAAGTGCTGCCTCGAACTTCGCCTTGCGCTCCTGGTGGCGTTCGAGATGCTGCATCGCGCCCTGATAGGCCTGGATGCCCGAGAATTCGAGGCCCGGCGCGGCGAGAATGGCGCGGGCGAGCTCAACCGCCTCTGCCGCCGTCGAGACGCCGCAGCGCCCCGCGCCGCAATCGAGCTCCACCAGGCAGGAGATCGTCGCGCCATGCCGGACGGCGGCGTCCGAGAGCTCCGCCACATTGTCCGTGTCATCGACGCAGCAGCCGATTCGCGCGCCGAGAGCGGGCAGCCGGGCCAGGCGGTCGATCTTCAGCGCGTCGCGCACCTGATTGGAGATCAAGATGTCGCTGATGCCGCCGCGCGCAAAAGCTTCCGCCTCCGAGACCTTCTGGCAGCAGACACCGACGGCGCCGCCGAGGCTCTGCTGCAGCCTGGCCACATCGACCGACTTGTGCATCTTGCCATGCACCCGAAGCGCCACGCCCATGGCTTTGGCCTCGGCGCCCATCCTGGCGATGTTGCGTTCGAGCGCACTGAGATCGAGGATCAGGCACGGCGTCTGGATATCATGCTCCGCCATGCCGGGCAGCGCGGGCACATCATAGCCCACCTCCAGCCCGTCGAGAGTGCCGTCTGTGCTCATCAAAGTCTCCCTGATCCGACCGGCCCCATCACTGCCGCAATTCCGGACGAAATGCCAGACCGCGCTTGACCCGCCCGGACATCAAGGGCCAGGGTGGGCAACTGCCGCGTCATGAACAAGAGGTGACCCCATGCGTTGGGCCTTGGCCGATTTCAGCCATCCGTTCTTCAACTCCCTCATCCGCCGGATCGTGATCTTCTGCGTGGTGGCGGGCTGGACGGTGGTGGAGTATCTCGGCGGCTCGCAAGGCTGGACCCTGTTCTTCCTGGCGCTCACCGCCTATACCGGATGGGGCTTCTTCCTCTCCGGCCAGGTCGGCACCGCACCGGCGGACGAGGGCGGCAAGACCGCGCCACCCGACGACAAGACGTAAGGTCGGCCCCGTCCCTGTTCGCCCGGTCACGCAGTCGCCCCGCCAAAGCTTGCGATGCCGGATTTCTATCGCCCGGGGGCTTGTGGCGACGATTGTGGCGGTCTATAAGCCAGCCGCTGGTCACGGCCAGCCAATAACTGGTCACGGAGTGTAGCGCAGCCTGGTAGCGCACGTCGTTCGGGACGACGGGGTCGGAGGTTCGAATCCTCTCACTCCGACCAGTCTTTCAAAGGCTTACAGTCAACCTGAAAAGCTTGCTGAACCGATATTGAACCGAAACGCGGCTAGAGAAGTTCAGCTGGCCGCCGCAGGTGACGCAATCGGCCTCCTGATTCCTGATAGTGTTTCTCTTTGCGAATGGCCAAGGTTGGATTCTGTCGCTGCCCGAGGTAACTTCTGTGTGGTTGGCGGAAAACGGGGAAGGGCCCGTATGGGATCGCGTGACGAATTGATCAATAGGTACAAAGAAGACCTAGATCGCATGAGAGGCAGTATCCAATGGATGGTGTCCGGCGAGGAGGTTCTCGGCGACCTTTCTTCCTTTGGAGAAATCCAGATCCTGCACGCCGGAATGATCGTTCACTACGCACTGACTATTGAAATGCTCGAAGGTGTCATCGCCAAATTCGAATCCGCGGAAATTCTGTGCCAACCGGACTTAAGTTCGTAGGCGTTCAACGAAGCTAAATTCGAACTGATAGGCTGCCCGTTTCCCACTATGCCGGACATCAGGAATCGCTTATCAGCGAGTCTGAAGATGTTCTGAGTTTGGGAATGATCATGACGACCATTGTTCTTTGGTGGGTTGGCTTTGTAGCGGCAATCATTGTGGCGACATTCGTGTTTCTCCTACGCCTCAACGCTCAGAGAGATAACGGCATGGAGCAGTGGCGGCCGTCGCGCGCCTACAACTGGGACGGACCCACCGGCAGGAAAGGCGCAGGTTTGATTTCGCGGATTGACACTTGGATCAGATCGCTGATGCCCCATTGAGGAAGGCAGCGGAAGTTGTTTCGCTCGCGTCTTGAGCTAGGGCGCTGGTCCGGCTTGGGTGCTCCGCCAACGGATGGCACCAACGCGTCGCAATCGCAGCGGGATGATTTTCTATAGCCTAGGCTCGGGTGGCGTCTGCCAACTCCGCTTCTGTTCGGTGGACAATATCGTGGAGCGCCCTGATCGCCGCTTCATCATGCTTGATGCAGATGTCATGTATGTCGACGCGATCGTCGTTTTCCAGCGCGTGTCTTTCGAGTGTGCTGGAGCGCAGCCGGTCAATTTCTTCCTGCAGTTCTGCGATAGTCTCCCTGTAGTGGGCTATCATTTCCTCGCGCCATGCCATTTTCGCCTCCATGCAACACCAAAAGCACAGGTGAAATCACGCCAGAATCTGACAGTTGTCAACCATCCAAACTTAAAAAACCACACTACCCGTCCGCGGATTGGCAGATTTCTCCTGCATAGCGATCAACTGGAATGCTTATTTTCGATAAAGGTTATATTGGCAGCGCCCACTATCGCTTCAACATCGTCGAGAGTTTCTGTGACGTGTACCTTGTTGCCATCGATATACTCGATCAATGTGCAGAATGATTGGTCGTCCCTTTGAAAAGATCGCACTTTGTCAAGTTCAACTTCAATCGGTTGCCCGCTGGGGCTGTGTTTGAAGACATGTGTCCTCGTCATCCGCGGTTCCGTCGGCGTCCCCCCGCAACACTCAGTAGGCATCGGCGGCAGCCCCCTGAAACGACGGGTCGTTGTGCAGATAGGTGCGTTCGTATTCCTGCTCGGTAAGCCCGAGCGAGGCTGCAGCCTGGCCGCTTGGCACGCCGGCTTGCGCCAGCCACGTGCCGCGGGTGTGGCGAAGCACGTGGGGTGTCACGTCCTCGCCGAGGCCCGCCGCCGCGCGGATCGTGCGGAAGGCCTTGTGGGGCTTGACGATCGGCGCGCCGCGATAGTGGATCACGTATGGCAGACCCTGATCCGCCTTCTTCCAGGCGCGCAGAAACCGCATCAGCCGGGCGGGAATGCGCACCGGGGTCTTGCGCTTGTTGTGGCTCACCCGCTCGCCGGACGCCTTGCGGTGCATGATGCCGGTGTCGAGATCCACCCATCCGCCCATGGTGTTGGCGCGCCATTGCAGATTGAGCATGGCTGACAGCCGCGTGCCGGTGTAAATGCCGATCAGGATCAGCCGCACCAGGTGATCGCATTTGTCGGTAGCGCGCGCCGCGCGAATGAGTGTTGCCGCTTCCTTGCGGGTGAGATACCGCTCGCGCGGCAGGCTCTTGCCGGGTAGCGTGATGGTGGGCAATACCGACAGACCATATTCAGCGTGATAATAGCGCACGGCGGCGCGCAGAGTTTCGAGGTCGCGCCTGGCGCCTGCCTCGGTGCCGCGGTGGCGGGCATAGTCGCGGCAGAGGCCGCCGCGGATATCGGCCACCGGGCGTTCGCCCATGAAGGCGTTGAGACGGGCGATCTCGCTGCGCGCCTTGGCCTGTCCCTTGAGCCGGTCGAGCCGTTCCTGCAGATAAACGATCAGCGTGTCGGCGATGGTGATCTGATCGGCACGACCGGCGCCCGGGGGCTGGTACTGGGCCGCGAGGTAGCTTTCGAGGGCGCGGGTGGCGCGCTCAACATCGTGCTCAGCACATCCTGTGGAGATGCGCTCGGCACCGTGCTTGATGTACCAGACCTTGTTGGTTGTCCGGAGCCAGAGGCGCGGGGGTTTGGCGTGACGCGGCATCTTTCCATCATCCTCATGATATCGGCTCGGGTGACAAAATCCTTCCGGGCGATCTGAATGATTGCAAGATTGCCCTTTCGCGCTTCTGTGCGCAACGCCGAGGGCGTGATCCGGCCTGCGAAAAACTCCTGGCAAGCCTGGCGCAGCGTCATCGGGAAGTCGTCATCAACATGGGTCATAAACGCACCTCGCTGAATGCGGGCTGGATGACCGTCTCAAGGAGTACATAGGGGCCCTGTGCATGGTCATTCCTTTCAGGATTGGAGCGCCACATGGGCGGTGTGAAGGGAGCGTTGCTCCAGGATCCGGTCCTCGCCGACGAAGCGGATGGCCGCCGCGATGAATCGTTCCTCGGCCTTCATCGCCGCCCAGGGCTTGATGCCGCCCTTGAGTTTGAGCGGGGCAGGGTTGGCAACGGGAGTGGCCTGCGCCCGGGCAGCCGGGCCGAACAGCGCCAGCATCTCGGCGTTGCACATGCGCCGGTCGTACTCGTCGATCGTCGCCTGCTGCTCCGGGCTGGGCAGGCCAAGCCCGGCGGCAAGCCATCCGGCCTCCCGCCATTTGTCCTTGATCCCCATCCAGACCCATTTCACCGGGTTGCCAAGATCGGTCCCTTGGCTGAGCGCTGCCACCAGCAGCCGCTGCGCCGGCGTCGCCTTGTCGCCGAGCAGCGCCTCCTCGCCGTCATGCAGCAGGAACCAGGCGGCCAGCCGCGCGTCGCCGGTCTCGTTGAAAG
>TARA_R110002020_G_scaffold55264_1_pt1 | contig 15962 bp, 10 predicted proteins | sample TARA_R110002020 | Tara Oceans TARA_R110002020 (sample SAMEA4396489) | marine metagenome | biome: Westerlies Biome; feature: [MES] marine water layer (ENVO:01000295) within the mesopelagic zone...; material: water (ENVO:00002006), including particulate matter (ENVO:01000060) such... | reverse complement strand
GGGGAGAACATGCCCACAACTAAAGAACTTGTTGGAGAGCTCATTGATGTAAATCAAGAACTAGAGCATCTAGAGCAAGGCACTGAAATCGATATGGATGAACATAAAAGATTAGAAGAAGTAAGAATGTCTATTCATAGAGAAGTAAGAAATAAAATCCAAAATGTAGATTATTTCATGGTTGAACTCAATAAGAAAGAATATCTTATAGATGCAGAACTTGAAGCATTAAAAGATGAAATTGACAGATTGAAATCAAGACGTCGTGGACTAGTCAGGACAAAAGATTATTTCAACAAACAACTACTTCCAGCTGTAATATTAGAGGTTGGTAATGATGACGGAGTATACGAAACTAATACTGCAAGGTATAAGCTTTATGAAACTTTCGGCCCAGTAGATGTTGACCCTCATCAAATATCAGATGATTTTAAAAAGGTTGAGATAATTGAGAAATTGGATAAAGTAAAAGCCAGAAAGGCTGCAATATCAGCATATAATGCTAAAGAAGATATGCCTGTTGGTATAAATATTGCAAAAATTAAGAGAGTAAAAAGAAGCTGAACCTGATTTCTTTAGCTCCATTTCAGAATCTGTTTGGTTCTCGAACTCTTTTAATCATAAATTGTATGGGCTCGGTTGTTCCTAGCAAATTGGATATCAAGAACCTTGGACAGTGAGTAAAAACACCTATGCTGAGCCCTTATAATTATGAAATACGATAAACAAGAATTTAAAGAGGTCTTAGAGCCTCATCATAAAACTTACTGGAAGATTGCTTATAAAAAGCTACAGAGAAAGATGCAAAGTCTCAAATCCTCCCTTAAAAAACGATCCGAAGAATCAGGTGTCCTATTTATGATAGACATGTCTGAACTTCGCGAAATGTTTTATGATACATATGGTGAAGGTTGTAAATACTGCAAAAGAAAAATGGTTTATAGGAATATGGTTTGTGATCATATTATTCCATTAGCAAAAGGCGGAGATTCTGTAAAAGAGAACCTGCAGCTGATTTGTAAATCTTGCAACACCAGAAAAGGCCCATTAGACGAAGAAGAATTTGAATATCTTATGCAATGGGTAGATCACTTAAAAGATGAAACAAAAGAATACGTGCTAAGAAAATTAGCAAAGGGAGGAAGATACTAATGAAATTAGATCACGAACAATATGAAATCTTAATGACAGCTCTACAGAATTACAGAGGCGAGTTGTATATAGATGGAAGCAATTCACAAGTTCTGGATAAGGTTAATAAACTTGCCCAAGATATGGAGAATGAAAAAGAATCAAAAGAAATAAAACAGGAAAGAATACCTGTAACTGAAGAAATGATAAACGGTGATACTTCTACTACAATGGCTCAAGCATCGGATTGGCATGCAGGAGATTTATCGATTGGTCTTGGTTCTGAAACTGGTATAGAATTAGAAGAACACTATAACCAGGGTAAAGTCTTATGCGAGAATTGTGATGAATAATAAACAAATATTAAAAAATAAAGTTCAATACCTTGAGCAAGCATTGCTTGAATCTGATTTTGCTATAAAAACAATGTTCCTACGAATAGATGAAATGCAGGATAAAATAAATAAATATAAAGAATCAGGAGACAAAGGGGACTTGAGTCAAAATAATGACTTAATTATTGAGCTTATCAAAAAAAGATTAGAAATAGGTGCTAAGGAATACCATCAGAATGTGCCTATTATGCCAAAAGATGATATAAACAGAGACAATTTTTACGAAGCAGTTCAAGAAGCATTGGACTTATCCGTATATTTATCTGCATATATGTTGAGGCTGATGGAGGAGAAGGAGCGAAGAGAAGGCGAAACGACGACAGCAGACGAATATAATAAAGAGCTCCTTGAAGAAAATAAGGAGAAAGGAAATGACAAAACTAAGGAAAGCACAGCTTGAGTGTGCTAATTGGAATGTTGGTAACTGTCTTGGTTGCAACTTACATATTGACCGAAGATACTTGGTAAAAAATAACTGGGTTCCAATATTTCAGTCTATAGATTCCAAAAAGGCTGGGAAGCCTTGTATTGTTGAAAAGGGATGTAAATATTTTGATAATTTCGTAGCAAGGTAACTGCACTAAATATCTTAGTTTTATCTCTTTCGCTAAGATAGCAGTATACCCCTTCCACAAGAGGGGAGAACATTATAGAGTCCGTTATTGCTCTAGTTCTCCCCTATCTTTTTTTTTAAATCCTAGCGAACCTAAATGCAAAAAATCTTCCCGCTAAACCAGGGAGCTTACCTGCTAATCTTGCTGCAGCACTAGCTGCCTTCCTCCAATTTTTTTCTTTTAACGAGGTAACCATCTTCTCTCTGTTACTAACCCTAGTTACGTCTTCTTTTGCCATAATAGATAAGTGAGGTAATTTCTGTGTCCAGCCCGAACCTTTCAACAAGTCTAATCTATCTGTATATAGGTATGATTTTTTTACTTTATTAGGATAATATTTTTCCCATTCACCAAACATGTCTGGAGTTTTCTGCCCACTTGAGAATCCTTTATTATTAATTAGTCTATATCTTGGTTTAGTTTTTACTTTTTGGTATCTTATATTTGCATTAAAACCACCAATTAATGGCAATGGTTTCCTTGCTGGACTAATATTAATTCTACCTATACCAGTTTTTTCATTGTATCTAAATCTTTGCATGAAGCGTTCTAATTCTTTATCTGCATTTCCCACTTCCCAATGAAAAGCAGCATATTGTTTTGGAGTGGCAGCCATACTAAAAAACTTCTGTTGGGCATGCTTTCTTATACTCTCTAATCTTAAAGCCTTATCAGGATTATCAAGATCAGCATACTTCATAACGTACTCTGCCATTTGATTCATGTGGTCTTTACTTACAGCTCTATGCATTCGATATGCATCTCCTGAATTTATAACTTTAGATACAGATACTGCAGTATCTGGAGATTTCATTTGTTTTCCATGAACAGTAATGGCCCTAGAATGGTCATTCAATTTGCCAGTACCAAAGTTTTTACCACCAAAAACACTTTTCATATTAGTTTTAGTAGGAGCTGTTAAACCTGCTTTATTTATTTTTATTTTATCTTCTCGACTCAAAGTTCCGATATCATCATGGACTACTTTGTTAAGTACTTGCCATTGATGTTCGCTTCTAATATCCAAATCTAAACCTCTAAGTTTCCTTGCTTGCCAACCAATGTCATCTGCAGAAATACCTTTAGAGATTAAATCTTTTCTTTCTAAAACGGCTGCAAGTTCTCCAAAACTACCCCGAGCTCTATTTAAAGCTGGATCAGGAGTAATAGTAACACCAAATTGTTTAGCTATGGCAGATAATTCTTTTTTCTTAGTTGCATAATCTAAATTTTTTAAATCTGGAAACCATTTCTTTGCTATTTTATTTACTTCTTCTTGTTCATTCTTTATAAAATGATGGACAGCTAATTGCATTTTATCTGACCCCTTAGAATAGAATTGATCTATTTTTATGCTAGACTTAGCACTTATAGCTTTTTGCAAGGGTCTAGCAGCAGCTGCCGAAATCTCTTTAGCTGCATAAGGCGAAACAGCCCCAAGAGCCGCAGCTTGTGTTGGATTCTCATTTATCCAATTCAGTAGTCCGCCATCTGATTCACGCATATCAATCTGCTTATCTTTTGGTATCCAATCCATTAGGTTTCCTCCTCCTCTTCTTTCCCAAACTCTAATCCAGGGTTAAGAAATCCTTTAGGCCCACGACCCTTATCTTCTCTATATTTAGTAGCTTCTTTAGCAAATTGCATATATGGTAAACCAGTTGTTTTTTCTATAGCCCTCATAGGATTCTCAATCAAACTTCCAGGCCCCATAACATCTCTTGCTATTCTTCCAAATGGAAACATAGTCCAAACGTAGTAATCAGCAAGCTTATCCCATTCTTGAGTAACTAATCCCTTGAAAATAGGTGGCAATATCCTTAAAGAAGGAGGAGTAACTAACTGTAATGGAGCTACGGCACTAGGATAAGCACCAAAAAAGGCTCTATCACGTTCTTTCTCGTCACCATATATCCAATCAGCAAAGTCTTGAAACCAATTATAAGGAGCTGGTAATGCACTTTCAAATAGAGAGTACATAAATACCCCAGCCATAGAGGTCATGAATAGATCGGCTGTAGCCATACGCTTAAATCTTTCAAACTCTGGAGTTCCCTGTCTCCAGCCCCTTAAATCCGCTTCCCTGATTACTTCATTTCTAAATCTTACAGAGTTCCAAGACCATAATTGGAATCTCGAGAATACTTTACCTGCAGAAGACCTTGAAAAAGCTGGTCTAAATGGGGCAGAGTATAAAAATTGTGTAGCCTTAACTCCTTTTTTGCCAAGTTCTATTAAGGTTGGATCATCAAATTTTCTAATAGCTCCAGAGAAATTCTCTCTTGCCTGTAGATAATGAGCCATAAAGGCATCTCTACGCAATGTTCTTTCAGGTCTACGCATAAACCATGCAGCCGTATTAAATATTGAATCACTTATACCATGTTTCTTGGCAATGGCTTTCAGTTCTTGGTCAGCTAAGTTTGGGTCTTTCTTTATCTTAGCAACAGCATCCTTCAGAAAGTCGTTCCACTTCTTACCTTTAAATTTAGGGTTTAGTCCAGCTTCATGAATAAGGAAGTCCTCAACTACACCAAGTTTATACACCCAATCATTTACGTCTTCTTTAGATTCCCAATTTTTATTTACATTGGCTCTTAGATATTTAATGCTTCTAGCATTTTTTAAATTATGATACCCAGTAGATATTAAGGTATGGACAGTACCACCATACAAGTTAGCAACAGCACTTTTAGGGTGAGCTAACAAAGAAGCTAATTGATACTTAGCCTCTAAATTACTAAACTTAGCAAGAGAATTAAAATCAATTCCCCTCAATTCTTCTGGTAAGTCCTTATCCTTTACCTTACCAATACCAAGCTTATCCCTAATAAAATTTACTCTTTTCTTTACGGTACTATCGGCAAACCAAGCATAGGGAGTACCCTTTATCTTCATGCTTGGGTTGTCCATAATTCTTCCTGGTATCTCAGAAGGATACCCTAAAGATTCTTGGGCATACAACCTAAAGAAATCAACCCAATTCTGTGTATAATCTGGGTCATTGTGCTTCTTAAAAGACGCTTGCTGAAATTTATATATATCATCTCTCATCTTTATTTGAGCAGCATGCTTATACATATTGTCAATCACGCTTTTCATATATTGAGTATAGACTTCTGGCTCTACACTCCAACCAGGGACGTGAGAATCTCTAGAATGTTGAGAACCAACCTTTGGAGGTGCTTTTAGCCATTTTATATGCTCACTACCCTTCTTTTTATTCCTAGCTATATCAGCTAAAGCAGCACTTACTCTATTGTAGGGATCAGCTATTTCACTATTATTAATATAATCACCAGTAGCTTGCTTATAATGCATAATGGCTTTTGTAAGCTCATTAGATTTTGTAGTAACATCTAAAGAAGGGTCAGCAGCCATTTCAGCAATAGCTTCTTTAAGACCCTTAGCAGCAGTCTTTTTATCCATAGCTGTATGAGGCCAATAATATTCATATTCTATTTTACCAGTCTCACCTATAACTAAGAATTTTTTTATATTATTTTGGACATCAGCATCAGCATTACGAAACATAGATATTTGATGGCTCTTAGCTATTTCTCTTATACCATCAGCACCCTCAGGTAACTCCAATCTCTTTCCTTCTATAATAGCAGTGTTAAATCTTTTTATAAAATCTTGAGCAATTTCTTTATGCCCCTGATTGAAGGGCTTCTCAGCCAACTTGCCATATTTTCTTTTAAAATTAGTGTTTCCATTGTCATAGTTTTTCTGACCATTCATCCATCCATGAACTCTCTCATTCCATTTTGTTATTATTTTATTTATCTGCTTGACTACTTCTCCACCATTCATTTTTACAATATCTTTACCAATTGGAACGTCATATATTTTTTCTTCTAAAGTTTTCCAGTCATATTCTTTTTCTATTTTTCTCCAGGCTTCAAAATAAGGTTTAGATTTGGCATTAAATAGCCCTTTATGCTTACCATATTCATTCTTAATCATAGAATCAGGAATGCCAAGTTCTCTTTTTCTGACCGCCACTCTCCATAGCTCAGCACCATCAGTTAAACCTTCATAGTATGGTCTAATATCTTTATCCCACTCGGATTTTACCTCTTCATACATCTGAGTCCCATGCTCAGTCATAGAAGCTGCAGACTTTTGTATACTTCCCATTGTGCTCTCTGGAACCTTAACATCCCCGATCACCCAGCCATTACTATCTTTCCATCTATCTCTAGCGTTAACTAATGTTAAGTCATTCCTTAGTATATCTTGATTTATAGCCTTAGGGAACATAAAAGAATACCATTTAGTCATTTCTGGCTTAGCTTGATTAGGTCTAAATATTTGTTGATGCCATGTCCCAGACCTAGTATTTTTTAACCATCTATCCAATGTCTGCCAATCCCTGAAAGAGGCTTGATTAGCATCTTTATTGACAAGTGTCCTCATAAAGCCATTTAAATCAACAGCAGTCCAGGGTTGCCCGTATTCACGAAGGGTTTGTTGTATGCTCAACGCAACCTCCGACTGTTCTTTTGTAAGCTTACCTTCATATAGACCTACAAATGGAGCGTATTCATTAAAATATTTCTTTGTCTTAGGGTCTTGATCCCTCATCTCCACAACTTGTCCCTCAATTCTTTTACCATCAGGCCCGATCATTTTATACGGCTTATCAATCTCGTCAAAAGATTCTTCAACTTTCTTTATTTGTTCCTTATCAATTTTTTCCGTGGAATATTTAAACAATCTTCCATACTCATCAAGCATTCCTCTTACGGATACATCTGGAATAGACTCAGAATTATAACCAGCTCTACTTAGAGTGGTCTTCTTAGAGTGGTCAGCCCAATCTTCCAGCATATCCTTTTTCTCTTGCTCTCTAGGCTCTCCATATTTTTTAATCCAGTCTTTTATTTCAAATTGTCTACCCTTCCACAATGTGCCTAATAGAAATGCATCATATAAATTTCTTTCTGGGACACTTAAATCAGCTCTATCAGCTCTAATTAGATTATCAATCTGTGCTTGATTCAAAGCAGACGACATCTTTTCCCCAGTCGCCTCTTGTTCAGATAACTTTTCTAACATATTTTTTCTAAATTGATCTATAGTAACTTCTTCACTCTCGGCAGCTCTTAAACGTTTTTGATTTATAGAGCTTCTACGTTTTATTATGTCAGCCCTTTCCGCAAGCCTTTTGATTGTAGCTAATGGGATATCTTCAGTCAGCTTAATAATACGTTTAACACTAGCAATATCTGATAAATCATTAATAATAAAATCTTCAGCTCTACGCAATATATCATTTAAATATTGTTTACGTTGAGCCATATAACCTGACGTATCTGACTTCTCTACAGGTATATAATTCTTTCTCTTAGTGTATTCCTTTAATATCCTATTGTTGAATATATCTTCTATATAATTTTCATGAGATGGGTTTAGCTGCTCTCTCATGCCCTCTTCATGAATCCTATTTTTTATAACAAAATCCACTATACCATCTTCGAATGGTTTCTCTCCTTGCTTAGCGTTTGGATTGTATTTTCCTCTCATCACAGATAATGATTCTCTTCCAAGGATATCTCTTAACCAATCATATGATTTTAAATTATTATGATGCTCTATATAAATCTCATCGAGTCTTTTCAAGTCAACTCTTCTTAAAACCCCATCGCTCCAATCTATATTCTGTAGATCAGTCGCCAACTTAGGTAATAAAGTATTCCTTTGAGCAGGAGTCAAGCCAGATGTTAAACTTTCAATATTTCTAAGCTTCTCCTGAATTTCAAACATATGAAATCTTCTTCCCTCTTTCCAATTTCTACTATATAAGGCAGAATTTATTTGTCTCATTAAACTTATCACTCTGGGGAATTGACCACCCTTACCCTCTAAAGAGCCAACCAATGGATTTCCATATTCTGTTAAAAAATCTTTATGATTTTTATATACTTTACCAGTTGGATAAGAGGCTTTAAATTCGAATAGAGCATCACCTTGCTTCTCCATTAAATTTTCACCATACTTACCTATTCTTAATCCAGCTTCATCCATAGGGTCAGAGCCTAGTCCAACAGCAGCTCTAGAAACTCCTCTAAATGATCTCATATTTTTATCTCCACTAAGTGCCTTAGCTTCCATTGTTAGGTTAACCCACCTACCTTTAATTTTTGTTTTATGAAACCAAGTTAAAGTATTGTTTGGTTTAGCCATGATTGTTGAATGTGCAGCTCTAACTGCAGCAGTCTGAGTTACAGCCATACCCAATGTCTTTCTTCCTCCATAAGCTGCTTCAGACGCTCTTCTCCTTGTTAAAGGGGAATATTGAGATACGCTATTAAGACCTATCTCATCTTTTAAAACTTGCTTAGTAATTGTTAACTCATCTCTATAAGTAGGACGCCTACCAGTATCTTTATCTATTGGAGATAGTGGATTCTCAGTGTTTTTGCTATCTTCTTCGTATCCTTTTTTATTAACGAACTCATTTCTAGACCAGTCATAAGCATCTTTCCAGCTTTTCTTAAAACCTACCCCATTTCCACCCTCAGATTGTCCTCCGAAGAATACCCAAGCTTTATCACCATCTAAATCAGCACCACCAAGCTGTTTCATTGTTCTGCCATGTAGAAGAGTCCCAAAACCTCTTACACCAGTGAACCCTCCGAAGTTAAGTACATTTGCACCTGACATAGAATCCATTGGAACTCTCGTTACTACTGCTCTAAAAAATTCCTTCAATTCAGGAGTTTGATTCTTTTGATAGTCATTCCAAACATCTTCAAGTCTTTCTCTGTTCTTAGCTCTTCCTAAACCACTAACATCTACCCACATATCTTTAAAATTTTCGTCAAGAAAGAATATTGAATCATCCTTTCTAATCTTTGATATTCTCTTGCTTTCTAGGAAACCAGGGTCAAATGGTCTCATTCTTGTTATACCGCTATTTTCCATCTCTGGCCTAGTGATTCCATTGACAATGTAATTTCTCATGGTAGCCATTCTATAATCACGACTAAACTTATGTAGAAATCCTGCCAAGCTATCGTCTACAATCCTATTTATCCTGTCGTGCACAGTTTGAAATTCTGCCATCTCTCTTTTAGCGGCTTCTACTTCGCCTCTTGTACGACCTTCTTCAGCAGCCTCCATCTCAAGTATATCTCTATTGACCCTTTGAATCTTAGAATAAGCTTTGTTTGCAAATAATTCATTACCAGGCTCCTTCAAAGCAGTAAGTAACTCTCTTACGCCAACTTTCTCCAAATTATTAACTACTCTATCGATCTCTCTTGGTGACATACTACCTGGGCTTTCTGTCATAACTTCAACTATATCATTATATTCTTCTGTACCATTAATTCTTTTACTCGTGATAGTGTCATACATATCATTAATTATTTCTTGTATTCTTTCATTATATTTTTTAGCACTAGTAAAAGGAGCCCTTGACCTATCAAAATGTGCATAGGCAGTTAAATTTGTTAACATTTGTTTTGGTAAGCGTTGTTTATCTAAAAAATGTCTATCTGTTTTTTCAGACATAACTGTTTTTATATCACCTATATTTATTTGAAGACCCTTATTTGGATCAACATCTAAATCGCTTGTCTTTTTTATACCCTTACCAAATGCTCTTGTACCCCACTGCTTAGCTGAGCTCTGAGGTATTATCATATGGATGTTATTATTTTCCATGTACTCATTAAGCTTCTGACTAGGAGTAAACATCATGTACTTGCCCAATAGAGCTCCATATTGGGGGTTAGAAGCCACTATAAATGATTTATTGACTCCACCTTCGACGGATAAGCCACTTGTCCTATTTAGGGCATCTATGACGTCAGAACGTCCATATATAGCACCATCCGAAGATTCTAGAAAGTTAAGTGTATCAGCACCAAGCTTATGCCCCTTTAAAGGGTTCGAGCCTAAATCCTTAACTAACCTAATATTAAACTTATCATTTTCTATTCCTATATCTAGCCCCTTCTCTGAGCGAGCTTTCTCAATATCCATAGTGACAGCTTTAGGGTCAGCAGAATAACCAGATGTGAACCAGATTTGAGAACGTTTGTTATGACCTTTCGCATTATTTATAAATCCCTCCCCTTTCATAGCTTTCAAGGCTTTTCCTACCTCTGGGCTATTAAAATCTACTCTATTGTTTTTAATTACTTGAAAGCCGTTTAGTCTTAAATCATAGATCAGATTAGACACAAAGGCTCTTTTATACATTTGCTCGGCAGTAGTTTTCGCATACGCATGCGGAAGCTCTACCCAATCTCTTTTCTTCTTCCCAGGAACCTCCATGGGAACCTTCTTTAACCCACCAATATTTTCGCTAACATATTCTTTCATTCCTCTTTTGATTATATCTCTATCTTTCTTAGGAACTCCAGCTTTCTTTAATGCCCTTACAACATTATCAAACTCAACATTTACTTTCCTACTACTTCTAGCTGCATTTGGATGATACCTAGCGAAATACATTCTCTGAGCATCACCACGCCCACCATAATAATAATATTCATTACCATGCATATGATGATATAATCTTGCTACTTCTCTCTTATATTGAGCTTCTCCAGCATCTTTAGCCCTTGTAGCAAAATCTTTATAACCAGCATCTTTATAATGTTCTTTTTTGCTCTCTATTAAATAATCTTGATAATCTTCTAATTCATAGCTTTTCCAACGATAATCTTTACCAGTTCTAGTAAAATGGTCTATAATTGCATATGCTGGTAAGTCCTCACCAGAATCTTTACGGTATACCTCATCAAAACGCTTTCTTTCTTGAGTCAATTGCTTCCTATCGCCTGCAGCATTAATAGAACCTCCTTCTTTGTCAAGCTCCATTACAGATGGAACACCATTTTTCATCGTTATTTGTGCTACTGGCTCATCTCTTAATCTCATAAAGCCAATCTTCTTCCAGAATGCTCTAGCCTCCGAATCTGGAGAGAATGGAGTATAGTCTTCAGCATCTTTAGGTTTATAATTTCTTATAAACTCAATCATCTCACCACTAGGATTAATATTCTTACCTTCTTCCTTAGCTTTAGATATTAGGTCTATCCACTTAGTATGTAGGTCTTTAGCAACATTGAGTTTCTGACCTTTAGAGAAACCAGCTAAGTGATTTTCCATACCAAATCGAGAGTTTTCAACAAATGACTTAGCATTTAAAGATATCATTTCAGGTTTATTCTGGGCATCCCCATCCTCCGTACTGAAATCCATTCTTTCCAACTCTTCTTCGGTTAGCTTCCTCATAGGCTCACCTTCTTTAGTGAACTCCACCTCTGCTCTCTCAGACTTAGCTTCTTCTAAAAACTTATTAGCCATCTTGTTCGCTTCAGCAAACTTAACACCAGGCATGTTCTTCATAATATCGTAAGTCATAGGAAGGGCTGGGTCATATATCTTTTCTATTTCTTTCTTAACCCAATCTTGTCCAGGCTTATCTATGCTATGCCAACCCTCTATTTGTTCTGGGTCTGTCTCTTTTTTCTTCATCATCTTAGCAAGATGTTTTCTCCCCATTCGCCTATGTACTGGCATCTCATTAAATCCAAAATAAGCACCTAATACATATTCATATATTTGCATAGGAGTAGTATCCCCACGCATAGAAGCTGGTAATCCAGTATATAAAGAAGAAGATAGAGTTCTTAAAACCTTATCAGCTTTATCAGAGCCAGTCTGCATTATATTGCCTATTCCCCTAAAAACAGCACCAGTTTCGGCTCCATGTATAAAACTATTTAACATCTCATCGACACCAAAACGCCAAGAACCAACAGCACTTGCAACACCAAGATGGAAAGCACCTGAAGCCATATCCTTTACAACATTATTTTGTAAGAAATTCCTAGCAGTCCCAGCTGCTTCTGCTCTTGCTCCTAAGGCTCTTCCAAATATAGCATTTGTTTGTTTACTTGCAATCTTAGTTGCTGCATCAGCCACTCTTAAAGGTATAGATGTGCCCCTAACAGCCTTAGCTGCTTGTGCCAGTCTCCTTATTCCAGCTACTTTTGAACCAATTCCTGGGGAAGGTATGAAACCAACAAAACCTGCTAAGTGTCCTAAATTACGACCTATAGCTTCAGCATCATCTTTTGGGGGATCAATAAATTTAGAGGTACCGAATGTAGTATAACCCTCAGCAAAGCCAGCACCATATTGCTTCATTACACTGCCAACTTTACCCATAAAGGATTTACTATTTTCAGCGAAAGGGAGTCTATAAAATTCAGCGTGTTGTTCTAACGCTTCTAATGTCTCTTCGTTAAAGTTATCTGGCTGCTGTTCGTACAGCCTCTTATAATCTCTTACTTGTTGAGGAGAGAGCTTAGGCTTGAATCCAGATGGGACTGCCACACACTATTCCTCTTCTTCAGTCAATTTATTCCAAAGCCAAGGAGCAGCAAGTAATGCAGCATTAGCAGCTATTCCTACAGGGGTAGTCATCCCAAGGAATCTAGCTCCACCAGCTAATAATCCTTTACCAACTTGACCTCCAATAGTCTTTGACATATTGCCTAATACCCAATTCGTAGCTAATTTTTTCTTTCCAGTCATAGCACCTTTTTTTAGTGCTGCCTTTGCTATTCTACTGGTATCTCCACGACCAGCTAAAGCAGCTCTTGCAGCATCTTTAGTTCCTGCTTCAGCGGCTTTTTTTATAGCTGCTTTTCTAGCGGCTCTCCAACTTTTTAAACGAGCTTTATAAGTCGCTTCTCTTTTCTTCCAACTGGCTTTTTGTTTAGGTGTATTTAAATTTTTAGGTTTAGTTGGTGCAACTGGTTCTTTTCTTGTAAAACTGGCAGGAGCTTCTCCAGCATAGTTTGGTTTAACTTTTAAAAAAGATTTCTTTTCCATTTGTTTTTGACTCAATTCAGACAAACCAGTCTTGGAATTATACTTATATCCACGCTTAGCTAGTTCTTGACGAATATTATCATTCATAATAGGGGCTTTAGTCAATCCAGATAACGAACCAGCACCTCTAACAGCTCCATATGCTCCAAGACCTACAGCAGCACTACCTATTCCACCTAATCCAGATTTAGCAGGCATCTCCATCATTGCATTTCTATACATATAATCTTTTAATGCAGTATTCCCCTCAAAAGCTTTTCTTATATCTTTTTCATCCATTCCACGAGAACGCATCATATTGAGCTCATTCATAAGCATCATATCATGTTGTTGTTTACCAGCTCCATATCGTTGCATGAATTGTTCTTGATCTATCTCAACATCACCTGGCATTTCACTTTTTAGTCTATTGAACATAGTACTAGGGTCTTCGAAGGGTGTCATGTCATTAATAACATTCTTATCTACCTTACCAGTAGGACTTACCATTCTATGGACTGGCATTGAAGCGGCAGCTATAGCATTACCAAAGTTTACATTTGCTTGATTTACTGAACGAGCTTTTGTTTCTTCTGGAGTTCTCAAGAACCCAAGAGGATTAAATCCAGCTGCTTGCTGTAATAATTGATCTGACATTATTTACCTTTGAGTCCCCACCACCACTCACCCATTTTTCCTAATGTACTGCCAGCTGCTTTAAGGCCTCCTAGTAGAGGATAAAAACCCTGAGGGCCACCAACTTTTTGACCATATTCTTGCTGATCCCACCAACGGTCAGTAGCTGCTTGAGAATCGCCTTCCTGTGCAAGCCAAGGATTATCTTCCATCCCCTGTTGCCACATTGCTTCCTTTTCAGGAGTCATACCACTCTGTTGGTTTGGATCGGGCGGTGCATCAGGAGTTCCGAATAGACCTCTTTGTACAAAATTTGCAGTCTTACCTAGAGCTTGGCCTCCTTGTTGTAAAGCTTGACCCCCTTCTTTTACTATATCTCTATCACTACCTTTTCCATATAAAGCTGCATTTAATAAATTTTTACCATAACCCAAGGCACCACGAACACCCTTGCCAAGTGCATCTGCAGCATTAATACCACCCATAGCGGCAAGATTACCAGCATCTTCAATCCCCATTTTTCCAGAAGGGGCAGGCTCATTTATAGTATAATCTCTATCAGCAAACTGGTATTGTGGTTCTTCAAGACTTTGGTCGCCTCTCCGTAAATTTAAGCCAGGTGGCTTGTCACCATACATATCTAAATCTCCCATAGCTGCCATATGTTCAAACTCTCCTCCTGGGTCTTGATTACGTTTTTGATCCATATTTCTCATGTACTCTCTGGACTCATCATCTAGTAATGATGGAACTTCAAAATCTCCAGATTGAGCAGCTATCTTTGCATTAACATGTGGATTGTCAATATATGAAAGCATACCTGATTGCTGTGGAGCTGGAGGCCCCTGTATTTGTCCTCCTGGATAACGTGCGGCAGAATGTTGTAAGTCTGTATGACCACGATGTTGATTTGGCCTTTGATATTGCGGTGCAATACCAGGAGTTGTAGGTGTCATCCTTGGGGTTGGATATCTTCTTCCAAAAGCATCCACCTGAGAAGCTCCCATTTCATAGGGCCCAGTTTGTCGATTAATTTGAGTTGGGGCAGGATTTAACCAATTAGAAAATTGATTAAAAACTCCACTTTGTTGGTTTTGTTTTCGCTCAGCCACTTCAGCCTCCTCCATATATAGGTTTAGTATTTCTTAATTGCTCTCCCCATTTTCCAAGCTTACCAGCTACCCCACTTAACAATCCACCTTCACCATACATATCTTGAGTAGGCATTATACTCTGACCTGCATTAAGCATTTGCTGTCCTTGCGTCATTTGTACTTTATTTCTCCAATCACGCTGACCTTGCATTTGTTGAGAAACAGTAGAGTCTATTCCCCCTTGTAATCTAGCAGCTTGTCCTAAACCTTGCTGATACTGACCGTACATAGCACCTTGATTCTGGTTCTTTAATCTATTCTTTATAGCATTAGCTTGACTTCCACCCATACCCATCATCATTGAATCTTCAACTGCCTTATTACCAGATTGTGTGCTTGCATCAGCAAAGGGGGCTGAAAACTGACCAAAATTGGTCATTCTATTTATTAAACCTTGAGATTGTGCGAATGGAGTTTGTAAATCTTCCATTGATTGAGTCTGAGCAGCAGCTCCTTGTTTCTTCATTCCTGCACCCATTAAACCAGCACCGAGAAGCCCACCTAAATTTTTTCCTTTGCTAAGCCAGTTTAAACCTGCTCCTATTACACCTTGCCACATATATACTCTTCTCCTGTAGTTAGATTTTTCCCTTCGAATTTACATATATCTTTTAAACTAGCAAATAGTTTTTTCATATTATTCAAAAGTTACCAGAACGAATCTGTCATACGGTGAAACGCTGTTTGAAGGACTGAAAGTATGATCTGTTCCAGAGATATGTTCTTTACTGAATACATAATCACTGGAATTAGTACTTCTATTTTGTATACGACTTACATATAGACTTCCTGCACCTGACTCATCTATTTCAATAGTCCAGTCATCCCCTTCATGTAAAATATCTGAAGAAGTATTATATGTTTTAGACACATAGTAATCACTTCCACCTGAACTTGAGCCCATATAATCACCAACATCTCCACTACTTGGAACTGAAAGTATTAAATGAGCATACTCCCAAGTCCCTGCTCCCTCTAAAAAAGTAACTTCATCAAAGCTAATTGTCCCTATTTTAAAATCATCCCACATAGCTGTTTCAGAAGCTGATCCCCTGCAAGTTGCTGCTAATGATGTTTCATTTGTATGACCAGCATTGCCTCCTGCTATATGACCTAACTTACCTAAACTGAGATTTGATGGCGTATTTAACGGCATTTTAGTTCATCCAATTCATCTTTTAATTCTT
>TARA_R110002020_G_scaffold475117_1_pt1 | contig 15969 bp, 24 predicted proteins | sample TARA_R110002020 | Tara Oceans TARA_R110002020 (sample SAMEA4396489) | marine metagenome | biome: Westerlies Biome; feature: [MES] marine water layer (ENVO:01000295) within the mesopelagic zone...; material: water (ENVO:00002006), including particulate matter (ENVO:01000060) such... | reverse complement strand
GTTGGCTCGGTTGGCTCGGTTGGCTCGGTTGGCTCGGTTGGCTCGAAAACTTGCTTAGGATTAATCAGCGACCTTGATTCAGTTACCAGCGTAAATTGGGATTGGTCGTCAAAATAAATGGTGTTATCTAATTCTGCGATGCCAGTTAAGATTAAGATGTTGGCGTGAAAGTCACTGACATCATCAGTCATACCAGCAGGGCCGTTGGGTGCGTCTTTGATATATTTAATTTTCATAATGACCTCGTGTTTTTTAGGAGTAGATACTGATGCGGATAACGGGAGGTGGCACACCAATACCTACTCATAAAAAACCCCAGCTCGTGGGCTGGGATTTTATGTGTCTAATTATTGAATCTTGGTTTATGGCAGCTGAGAGTAGTCGATATAAGCGGCTGCAATAGTACGGCGCTTTTCCCAAGTGATGTGGCGTTCAGCGCGAATAGCAGTCATGTTTTTCTGCCACAAGTTAACCAGATTGGTTGATCCCATATCGATAGTAGCCTGGTCGCTAAATGCGATATCAACGCCATCTTCGTCGGCCAAGTACAGCTCGGAAGGCTTGATCAATGCAATCACTGCGCCTGCGTTTTCAGATTCGATAACTTTTAAGCCATCCAGTGTCTTTTCCCCTGGTCCGTTGGCCATACCACGATAATATGGATTACCAAGCGCATCACGTAAGCGTCCCATTGCACTAGCACGGGTAGCACTCATAACATAATAAGCGCCTGTAAGTGATAGGTTTTTTGAGATAAAGCTATCGTTCAACGCGGCTAAATCGGCGTCATACTCAGCAGCTGTTTTACCAGAAGCAATGATTTTAGTTGCACCGTTTAGTATGCCAGCAGGACGGTCATCGTCTTTTGCTTGGTCATCCATAAACGTCGTATCCATCAATGTAGCGGTAGCTTCAATCAAGTCGTCACGAAGCATTATGTCAGTGCTAGGAGAGGTTAGTTTTAACAGCTCATCTGTGCGAACTACAATACCAGCGAGTTTGTGATGCTCAGTCTTAACGTTCATGAAAGTTGGATTGGTAGCGGGTTTTGGTTTTCCTTCACCGACCCAAGCGGCGATGGCGCCTGTAGCAGCGCCAGGGATTTTGGTGTTGAATGGCGCTTTACGCATCATAGGCGCAAGCTTATCAACGATAGTCTCAGCGCGTAATAGCTCAATAAACTCACTAGCAAGTTGGTTTTCGACTATTAAGTCGCTTGAGTTATCCGTATCCAGTACAACTGCTTTTTCAAGCGCTTTAATAACTCGTGGGTCCATACCTTGTGATTTAGCAATATCAAGCGGGCTAACATAGCTACCGTTCTTTTGTTTGATGACAGCCAGCGCCTTTGCTTTAACAAGCTGTGCAAAGCCAACACCTTTGGCAGCGTGGTTAGATTTTACGGTGATGTTTTTTGTAGATTTCGTAGGCTCAGGATCACCTTCAGCGCTAGCGCCAGCTTCATCAGAGTTATCACCAGCAGCAGGGGTTGCATTTTCTGCGGCAAGCTTAACATCAGCGATAAAACCTTCGACACGTGCCAAGTTGGCTTCAAGTCGAGCGATATCGTCTTCGACTGCTTTAACTTCAGCTTCTTCGTCATCGTTAGTTGTACGCTTTTCAGTAGCGGCTTTAGTTAGGATGCCGCCAATTTTACCTTTCTTAGATTTGATCGTCGCAAGGATTTGCGCGCGTTGTTGTTCCCATGTCATGGCTTACTCTCCAGAGATTAATGATACGCTGCCCTGATTAGGGTCAACTAAGGTGATGATTCGTGATGGTGGTGTAATTGAAACGCTGGTAGTGCTAGGAGCTTTTGTTTGTGTGGCTGGTACTACTGGGTCGGCTGCTGCTTTTAAAGGCGTAGGCGTGGGGTTTTGAGCGTCCGAAAATGCTTGTTTGATTTTTTTGACACTGGTTATTTGGCCATCAGGGTTTGCAGGTACTGTGACAGCAGATAACTCGTACCATTCCCACTCTTTGATATGCAGACCGTAGCTATCTTCAAGGTAGTTGTACTCAAGCAATCTAAAGCCAATGGATAAGCCTTTGACCAGTCCTGACTTAATAGACTGCCATGCTTCGTCAATGCGGGTTTTGAGTGCGCCTTCATCTTCAATCTTTACGATGGTCGCTGTGATCTCAATGCCTTCTTCGGTAACGGTGGCATTCGTAACTTCGCCGATTGGCTGATTGTGATTGTGCTGCCAAAGAAAAGGCATAGGCAGAGCGAACCTAGCACCAGCCATATCCATAATGTCGTCATCACGGTCTTGCTTGGGTGTTGATGCAATGCCAGTAATAGTGCGGGTGTCGCCATCGTCTGTAATAGCTTTGACTTTTAGTACGCTATAGGCTTTGGTCATAGTGATTCTCGATTGGCTATATATAAAATTTGGGCAATAAAAAACCCACCGAGTGGTGGGTTTTTATTTGTTTGATTTTTAAATTTAATTAATTTTTATTTCTCTTATAGTGAAAGAATCCTGACTATCATCTAGGTTCATAAATTTAGCAACAAGCTTGTGATATCCTATAAATTCAGCATAGATAGGTCCGCGACCCTCAATAGATGGCACAACCCAGTATAATTGACCTTCTGATAACATCTTTTTCTTATTCTCAAGGTATGGCATGGTGATGTCTGCGTTTGGTATTTTTTCCCAATCCTGGCGATTAATGGGATTGCTATAAAATACCCCTAATCGTTTACTTTTTTCTGAATGCCACCTCATAGCTCTTTTCATAGAGTTTTCACTTATATTAGCAACAGAAGAAAAAATATCTGCTGACTTATCTCCTTGAAATTCTGCTAAAGCAAACTTCAAAGCTATAGCTTCTAGTTCTTTGAATAATACATCTTGACTCATTATAATAAATCCTTTTTTACATTATTGGATTTACTTATGTTGAGTTAATAACAGTTATTTCAAGAGGCTAAACAAAAAACATAGTAGGTGCGCCAGTCTTCGGTGGCTCTGGATTGAGACTCATTAAAGCGACAGCGTTTAACATGCCAATAACTGGGTCAATCTTGGCAGTGCCAGACTCAGCTTTGCTAATCATCGTACCGCTGCCACGTACTACGGTGCGGGCATTACCGACCGACCAAGTCATTAAAGGTTGATCAGCATGAAGCAGTTGCTTTTTTGCGATCTTTATTTCAGATGTTTTGATATAGCCTGACATCTTAAAACCTTGACTGACTCCAATTATTTTATCGCTGGGTATTTCTACTGCGTCCAACTCTTCGATGAGCGTGCCGATGCCAAGTGGATCAAGTCCGATTTGGTCAAGCTTGCCGCTGTCAAATACTTGCTTGCAGATTTGCGCCAGCTGCGCAGTTTCGTCACCGATGTTGTCAACGATGATAAGGTCGCCATCTTTTGCAAACCCTTCTAGCGTTGGCGCGATAGACTTGCGGCGCTCAAGAGCTATCTTATGACACCAAGCACGCGACCAAATCCACCAAGGTTTCACTTGTACCTTTTGGTTAGTGATGCTGTCCGTGTATTCTCTCAAGACGATAGGCAAACGACCAATCACCCCAAGCCCCAATAAGTCATCAAGTCCGCCGCCATCAACGCCCATCGTGATGACTTCGGACGCCTCAATCAGTTCTTCTAAGGTGAATGGTGCAGGAGCAGCGGCGGCTTTCCAAAACTCCACAGCAGCCCAACGATTGGCGCGTAGTGATATACCGATTTGTACGTTGAGATGTTTGGCCGTGAAATCTTGCAGTTCCTCTTTGCCTTCGTCCTGCGCTTTTTTGAATTCGCGTAATAAGAAATTAGTACTTACCGAGGCCCCTAGATTTGGATTCGTTATGTACCAATTTTCAGGATCAAGATATAACTCATTTTCAATGTATTTTTCTGGGAACTCATATAGCAACCCTAAGAATTGAGGGTCAACTATTTTGCCGTCACGTACACCGCGAGCATAGTCTAGTTTTTGTTTGAATATGCCAGCCGGTTGCTCATCAGGCATTGTACTGAGATAAACAATAAAACCTTCAGGACGTGACGCCAATCCACCAGTTGCTTCGCGCAACATTGAGGCAGCATTAGCGCGTTTGCCAAATAACCAAACTTCATCAATGAGTACGTAACAAAATTTACTACCACCAAGCGTGTCAGATTCAGCTGCATAGACCTTTAGCGTTGAGTTGGTGCCTTTGTGTGTAATCGTGCGCGTGTGGTCAGAGACGTTAAACATAGCCGATAATTCAGGGTCTTCTAAGATCATGTCACGTGCTGGGTTGTAGCTGTTATTTGCGACTTCCTTCGTTGGTGCAATGATAGCAAGCTCAGCACTAAAACGCTCATTCAAGATGAGTGCAATCATCATGATGCCAGCGGCAAGTGTAGACTTTGAGTTCTTTTTACTGATGAGCAAAAAAAACTCAGTGATTAATCGCTCTTGGCTCTTAGTGTCATAAGCACCAAAGATAGCGGCGATAAATTCCCGCGCCCATTCGCGTGTAACTTCACCAGCGGTTGGTTTGCCAATGATGTCTACTAAAATTAATTGATCGAATATCTTAAGCGCGACATCAGCCACAGCCTGATTGAGTGGCTTACATGGCATCAGAGACTCACCAGCGACGATGCGCTTTTCCCAGTCGGGCAAGGCTGTCGACCAGGTGTTTATCATGATGTGCTCTTATTGAGTAGTGCCAGATGTTGGCAAAGGTAACTGATTACTGAGTGTTCTAAAGCTGCCAGTCTTGGTAGCAGCCTTAGCATCTTGCTTGCCTTGTTCTTTCTTACCGACCGGCGCAGGTTTTGGCTCTTCGTATTGGATGGCCATCGTCGCGCAGGTGATGCGGTCTTTCATTGATTTTTTAGGGTTTTTATAAACTGTTTGAAAAAAGTGTAATGCGCTAACTAGCTCAACAACTTCGGCTTCTTCACCATCAGTTGATTCGCCAGTTTCTAAAAGTTTGATAGCGCGTAGCTCAACGATGCGATCTTGGACGGCTTCATCATCATCAAGGTTTTTCAATTGTCGTTTAGCATTGGCCTCGTTTTTAGCTTTGTACCCAGCGGCTGCCATCGCCTCTAATTTATCAAGACCATCAGCGACGTTCTGGCAGTACACCTCCTTTCTTTTAGTTAGTGACATAATGAGAACCTTTCTCAATTAAATGGATTCGGAAAAACGGAAAAATAATTTTGATTTAGCTTTTTTTTTGCGCGTGGGAGGGGGAGTGGTGTCCGCTGGATTTGGCCAGAAAATAAATTGACTCCCCCCGGTCTTTTTCGCCAAAAATATCTTAAATTTCTTGGCTTTCTGCATGTGTTTTCGGCTTATGACAAGGTACGCAAATCGTTTGAAGGTTACTATCATCATCAGTGCCACCGCGAGCAACGTTAATGATGTGGTCAAGTTCAAGCTCACCACCAACACGGCCACAAACTTGGCAAGTATATTTATCGCGCTTGAATATCTCTTCGCGCTTGCGTCGCCAAGGTCGGCCACCGCGTCCATGACCCCATCTTGATTTAGGCTGATGAGTATCATTGACTGCTTTGGTGTCGATGGTAGCTAGGCGAGGTCGTAAAGTTTTAAGTGGCATACTTTATTGACTCCCACAAAAAAACCCACTGCGGGGGCAATGGGCTTAACTGGTAATGTTTGGTTGATGCTGCCGTGCGTTTTACGATCAGGCAGGAACTTCGAATATGAGAAATACTAGGCGAATCTGTCCCATTATTCAAGTAGCCTCTGAATAGCCAACCACTTGTAATTGTATCTTAGCCCTTGCTGCTGCTGCGCTTTGGGTCATATCATTTAGTATAAAATTAATATAATCAGACATCTGATGTCGTGACCATGTTTGTTTTGGGATAGACGAAAATGCTGCGCGTTCGCTATCGTTCCAGGCATAACCAATTGTTTCGTTGATTGGATACTGACACTCAGCTAATGCAGTACAGACTATCTTATTAATATATTTTTTCGGTGCGGCTTTATCCAACAATTTGGTTGAGTAGGTATCTGTCAGTCTTGCTTGGATGGTTGAATCAAAGCCGTCGTTTAAATAATGATAGCAGTCAGACTCAATATGTGTGATGTTTGCATAAGCTTCAGCAGCTGCTCGCAAGTACTCTTGACGCATGATAAATGTCCCCCGTTATTTAAGGTCAATATATATACAGGTTCAGGGTTATGTCAAAGGTTCATAGTTCATGTTTTAACTATGAACCTATACAGCCCTTATTATCATTGGCTTATAAAGAATAGGTGCATAGGTTGTATAGGTAGTAGGGTTGTAAGTACGCACGGAATAAAAAATATTTGATTATGATAATGCTATATATTTAACAACTAATTATTTCCCGCGCGCGCACAAGAAAAAACCCTGTAACGTCTGCTACAGGGTTCTATATCGCTTATGGTTTCTAGGCTGTAGAGGTTCAGGGTTTGTATCTCAACTATGCACCTTACTGTGCAACCCTGCACCTACTTATCACTTCGGATCATAAACAGAGTTAATTGCTTGCTTGAATCTTTGGACGTTTGCGCCAAGCCAGTCTTGTTGAGTCATATGGCCAGCGGATGGATAGTCATGCGGCATATTAATCGCTATGATCATTGATTGTTTTGCGCTCATCATATTTTTCGTCTTGTATTTTAGGCGTGTTTTGGCTTCGCGTCTACCAATATATGTCATGACCTTGGTTTCTGTGGTCGGTCTTTCGCCATTTCTGTGGCACCAGCTTCGATATACAAAATATAAATCCGTGCTTAGACAGCTACAGTAAGGAATGTCAAAGTCTTCTTTAACCCAGTCATCATAAAAAACCTCCCAATTCGGCTGACTTAATCTAATAAGTTGCTTTTTGCTACTCGTCATAATTGCTGGTGTATGTGCTGTTTGGTCTTTTAGGTCGGTTAACATTAGTAGTGTATAAAAAGCGCGTATCATTTTTTCTTCGGCGTCATCTAAGGCATCTGCGACGATTTTTAAAAGGGGTTCGGGGATTTTTTGTAAAGGATAGCAGACTACATGACGTCTGTCGTTTTGCTCAAGTGATAATGGCATCATATTGTTAGATAAGAATATCGCATTGACGTAGTTATCTTGCTGCCATCCGCTCATAAACTTTTTGCTAATATAAATTGTGTTGCCTGTAATGAGCTGCTTCACCATGCCCATCTGTGAGTATCGGTCGCTACCACTGAATATTTCTTCAAAGAGTGCATAGAGCTTGTTAGATACCCAGTCATTGTACTGAGACTCAAGTTGTCCTTGACCAAGTGTGACAGCATAGTCTCCATAAATACGAGACATAATACGGTCAAAAAATAGTGACTTACCAGCGCCTTGAATATCACCGTGAAATATCAATGCAGTATCAAGCTTAGTACCAGGCTGCTGTAACGGAATAGCTAACCATCTAAGTACCCATTCATATACGTCTTTGCTACCTTCACATAGGTGCAATAACAGATCAGTGATTGGCTTACACATAGCAGCAGCGTCACTTAACTCAGTCTCGATAGGCTTTAGTGGTAGGCCATCGAACGTATTGATTGCGATATCTTTATCGTGCTTGGGTACTTTGGTGCGAGTAGGGTCAAACCAAATATTGTCTGATTTAACAGTGATGCGAGAGTCTGATTTCAGCCATATATCATACTCGTTAGGCCTCGCAAGTTTGATGGTATCGACAGGCAAACGGATACGCTCAACGTCATCCCAAACCTCTTTAGTTCCATAGATAAGGAAGTAACGTTGAAACATTGATTGTGCTTCGACTGCAAGCATGACATCAAGGTCTTTGGCGACTTCGGACTTTGTTATTTTTCGGTGTGGTGCTTTCCACCATAGGTCAGCTAATTTTTTATTACCGATTTCATTGGTGAACTGAGTCTTTGTATATTCAATCTTTTGCTCAGTGTCATAGACTTTATTCGTCACTTTGCCAATGTCGGTGATTTGAGCGTAACGCTTGAGCATATTTGCTAAGCGCATTTCTTGTTCAATATCAGCGGGTACGTTGCCGTTGTGTGAGACAGTAGGAGCATCAACAACACTATGATCGTCATTCGCAGCTTGAGTTACGATTGACTTGTTAGCTAGCGCATACTTGATTTGGCGCGCTACTTCGTTGAGTCCAGCTGACGCTGCGAGGTCGTTAAAATCTGAGTGTTGTTTGGCTTGCATTATGCAGCATCCCTATCTGTATCTAGTGTTTCAAAAACTGGTGTGATGAGCTCACCGCCAATAGCAATAGCGGCGTTACGTGCCTCACGTATACCAGCGTTGTACTCAACTAAAGATTTTGGCTCCTTGCCATCGGCAATGGCTTTATCTCGTAGCTTTATTGCGGTGGCTGTATCATCGTCAGCAATGATGATAATGCGATGATCGAGATATTGAGCGCGTATTGCTTTGGCCACTGGTATCAAATTATGCGCATTGAATGCCACGATAACAGGCAAACTATAGCTCATTGCATCAAATACGGTCGCACCTGTCGCATAACCCTCACAGATCAGTATCACGCCACCACTGAACATAGACGCGCTACCAATCGTGAAGTAAGCACCACTGACTAAACCGCCCTTTAAAAACAGCTTTTCGCTATCAGGCGCAATGGTCTGTACATTCACCAGTGTGGTTTGTTGTTTGGCAGCGTTGTAGTAGTGCATCGGTATGATGAGGTTGTCGCTGCTATCTTGGCGTAATCCAATGGCTGAAACGTTTTTGCGTAGTAAATAAGGATGATCATCAGCGGCAGGCTTCGCATTATTCCAAATGCTCTGAGCACGACTAGCAGCATCGATACGAGCTTGGCGCTTCTCAGCTTTCTCGACTGCTTCACGCTCGACTTGCTGTGACTGCCACTGCGCACGTTGCTCATCTGTCACTTCGCTAGTTGTATCAAGACCGATAGCGCCTGCAATTAATTTGTTAGTCTCATAGACATCAAGCCCAGTGTATTGCTGTACAAGCATAAAGCCATTACCCGCACCGCATTGAGAGCATATCCAAGTGCCTTCACCACGTTTGTCATCACAACGAAATCTGTCATTACCAGCACACATAGGGCAAGATTGATGCTGATGAGCAGGTTTGCTAAAGGTAATGCCAGCAGCAGGAAATATAGTCGAGACATAGTTGCCGACAGCTGCGCCGCGAATGGCGTCAAAATCAAGCGGTGTGCGTTTATCTGTCATTATTTCTCTCCATATTAGCTTTAGCGCTTTTCATAATCATTTGGACTTGACTCATCAAGGCGGCTGCAACTTTTTCCATTGCTTTAAATTCATCGGGTTCAATAATCTGATCAGCATATGCTTGTAGCATTGTCGCCAATGCGTCTGCTGACTTACGCCCCAGCTCACCAATATCAGTCATTATTTCGCTTTCGTCGTCCGCATCAGGGAGCAAGAACCATCCAGCGTTACCATGCGCGCAACAGATAGCATCCATTATTAGCGGTGATTGAGTGCCGCTTAATAGTTGCTCAATAAGCACAGGTGAGCAGGTATGAGATGTGCGCTTGGGATTTACTTGTAGCGCGGTAGTATTGTAATTAAGCCCAAACGTCTCACAGATACCGCCAAGTGTACCGCGTGGCTTCATCGCAGCTTGATAGATTGCGGCTTCCAGATCTAATACGCATTTCTCGGCACGCTGTGTTGCTGTATATTTTGGCTTCGACATATTGCCCCCGTTATTGTCGTTCTTTTATTGCTATCGTGTTGCTATGCTATTGACTGTTGATTACTTGAATCATTTGCAGGTTCTGGATCTGGAAATATATCTGGACGTAGTTCATGGCAGGGAACGCCAGTTGCCAAACTAATCTTGGCAACATACTTAGCAGATGCTTTTTTATCCCTATTTACCATTGAACTGATTTGAGAAGCGTTTTTCATGCCTAATTTGTTAGCTAGATTGGTTTGTGAACCAGCAATTTCTATCGCTTCTAACAATGCTTGTTCTGGCGTCTTAACTTGAGTGGTATGCATAAATAACTCCAATTGCGTTTGATAAGGCTATGTTAATGCAATTGCTTTAGTTATGCAAACGCAAAATGGATTATCTTCGTAAAGCATTTGCATTTATTATTAAAAAGTAAGGCTTTTGCCTACATTATTTAAATCAATCAAATGAAGGTGAGTTATGGCATTTGGTCATAGAGTACGCGATACTCGTATTGAAAAGGGTATGACTCAACAACAGCTTGCTGACGCCGTAGGTGTTAACCAACCTGTCATTGGCAGTATAGAGTCGCGTGATAGTGAGACGTCAAAACATGCATCTAAAATAGCAAATGCATTATCAACGAGTTTGGACTGGTTGCTTACTGGTAAAGGCGGCAACCCTGAAGTAAAGGACGAAACCAATAATACAGCTCATGAGGGTCATCTGAGCCTTTGGGATGAAGATACTCCCTTATTAGATGATGAAGTAGATTTGCCGTTTTATAGCAATGTCCATGTAGCAGCTGGTCACGGTTCTGAGTGCCAAGAGGTGAAGCCTAACCGAAAGCTAAGATTCAGTAAGCGTTCTCTTAGGGATGCGAGCGTCAACTCTGAAGATGCAATTGTCATAAAAGTTGTTGGTGATAGTATGGAACGCTTGATATTAGATGGTGCGACAATAGCTGTTGATACGAGCAAGGCTGATGTGCCTATTAAAGACAATCGCATATATGCTTTAGAAACTGATGGTGATTTACGATGCAAATATGTTCAACGTGTGCCTGGCGGTAAAATAAAACTAATAAGCGAAAACCCTATGTACGATGACGAACTATATGAAATGGATGAGTTTTCAAAACTCTACCGTATTATTGGATGGGTGTTTTGGTGGTCAACATTGGCTAAATGGTAATTAATATAGAAGGGTGAGTCTATGTCAAAGATAAATGAAGGCTATGAATTCAAAACAGCTATAGTAGGTGAGTCTAATTATAAAACTGCTTTGAAAAAATGCTACAACGATCGAGATGCGTTTAGAAAAGGTCAAGCCGTATTTATAGATGTGACACTTAAGCTTGAGAATGATAATAAATATGATAATAAGGCAGTTGCTGTACTGTCTAAGCACGGCACTGTTGGATACCTGCCTAAAGATACTGCTAGGAAGTATCGTAAAGATTGTAATGAACAAGATGGTAATACTGTCAGAGCTAAAATTACTACTAGTGATCCAAAGTCTAATCTATATGGTGTTTGGATAGATCTGCGTTACGAGAACTATAATAATGCAGGAGGTGATGTTGAGGTTGAATCTAGCAATCGCAATAAAAGCTTTTGGAGTAAGTTATTTAAGTAAGAACTAAAATAAATATCGCAATTGCATTGACAATATCTAATGCAATTGCTTTAATATACCCGTAATCAACAAAACGGGTATAACGTCATGTCAAATTCAAATATTCAAGACACCCTCACATCGCCACGCGCTCAAAAGGAATTTGAGCGTCTGAGCGCTATCTTAGACAACCGTAACTCTCAACTACACGCTACCGAACAGCAACTCACTTACTCTGAGCAAAAACTAAAGAAAGCAGTAAAAGGCTATCGCCTCTTGCTGTGCATTTCTGCGCTTGTAGTAGGCGTGCTCCTTGCTATTTTGGGAGGTGCAGCGTGAGCGATTCAAAAGAAACAAAGCTTTTGACGATCAAAATTCAACCCTCTGATGAGCTTGTAACGCTAATAACTGGCCATAGAGATGAGCTTGCTCATACGCGTGCCGCCATTGAACTACGCCATCGTATGTCTGAGCGTATTCGCTCGCGAAATATTACTGGCGGACTACTGGCTGCAATGGCTGGTGAAGCAGCTAATGATGCGCCTGAGTCTGAGCTTTTACAGTTAGGCCAGTGGGTGTTTGAAGGGCAGGATGAGAAGTGGAAGTCAGCAGCATTAAATTCTGACGGTCGGGCATTTAGACATAACTTACCATCGTCACACGTCTACTTCCATAAAGGCGTTTGGAGAAGTAACTGTTTTGACCAGCATGAGATTGAGCTAATAGATGGCGCATTCGATACTAGTGATTTTTTGCCTATACAGATTGATCGTGAAACTGTCAACGATATCGATTATCTAAGCGAGACTGTGCCTGAAATACAAGGCATGGAAGCCAGTGACATCATCATTGATGAACTGGGCCGCGATTACTCACACAACTCAAACTGTCTTAGCGCTGTAGTACCTCAAATCACTCAAGCTGACATGCAGCTTATCTTTATCAAAAACCTATCTGATGTCTTAATCCAGCGTATGCATAGCATGGATCGCTTTAGTGAGGATGGACACAGCGTTGACTGTAATGAATTTAAGGCATGGGACATTGTCGTAAATAAAGCCAATGACAAACCACACTACGCTGTCGTTTGCGGATTTGGCGTAATTAACTCGGATGAAGTTGCACAAAAAATCAGTTTAATAAAAGTTACCCCTTGGGACTCAAGAGATGGGCACTGCCAAGGTGGTGAGTGGGCGATTTTCGGTCAAAAATCAAACTGGCGCACTATCACTGAGGCCGAATTACCAGCATTTCGTGCGGCGCTGGAGGCTTGCTATGTTTGATCCAAGCGTACCAAAACGCCTAAAACCTCACCACATCGCATCCATTTTTAATCAAAAAATGTATGAGGCGCTGGTTTGGAAAATGCAACAAGCCAAACGGTTTAGCGATGATAACCACGAGATTAAATGTAGCAATATTGATCTTTGGGAAATTGTCGTAGGCAACCGCTTTGCAGGTTTGGATGGTGCAGAACATGATGAGCCTGTGTTTGGCGTCGTTACTGCGAAAAGCAGCAGTCGAGATGGTGATTGTGATTCGATGGATATTATGGTTTTAGATGAGGCGTTGGTGACCGACAACCATGTATTTATTGGTAGCCATTCTCATATTTATTTTGAGAGAAATAATACCTTTCGGACGATAAGTATTGAGGAGTTGCCTGAGTTCTGGAAAGCACTGGAGGCTTGCTATGCGTAATATCGCCAACATCAAACCATCAGCAGTCCTGGTATCTCTTATCCAAAGCGCAAAGCTCACAAATACGGTCAGTCGTATAGCGTTACGTGACGCTAATGTGAGATGGACTGCGCATATCTCTAAGCCAAAATGCAATCGTGATCAGCAAGTACTGCTCGATGTCGCTGACCAACTGCGCCTAATCATTGTTCAAGTCTCACAACGCCAGTGTCGTATCAATCCACCGCAGTGGCCTTTACTTGTGCAGTTAGAAGCTGATTTGCGCACTGCGCACTTGGCAAACATCAACCTTGAGCCGTTACTTGACGCAGTAGCTGCAAACACTGACCACAGCGAGGTGGCGTAATGTCAAAACAATCGAAAAAACCGTTGCTAGTCAACATCAATGGTGCTGCGCATATCGGTGTGACAACAGCATGTCAGCGTGTCGCCATGTGCTTGAACGCTCAAGCAATCGCAACTGATGTGATCACGGTATCGCGTGGTATTGATGCTGTCGAGTTTGAGGATGACTACATACTAGATAAGTATAAGCATCTAGATGTGATCCTTTTGGACCGTCACCACTATACAGCGTCTGCTATCAAACGTCGTCTTCAGCAACCGCTTTGGGTGTGGCAAGAAGATAGCGTAAAGCCAAGTCTTAGCGTATTGCTCAGTTGTCATACCACCGTGTACAAGCGCTTTATTAGATCCAACGAAGAGCCGCGCACGGCGCTGAGTCATCACGATGCATATCTATCATGCATCAAATCACACTATGGCACGACAAATCATCATGTATTAGATATAGACGGCAAACATGGTCATTTGTATGCAGCAGGTACGATTAAGAGTTTGATAATGCGGGAGTTGAAACGATGAGTAAAACATTATCACTTAGTCGTCGAGCACATTTATTCATTAAAGACGGCCAATTTTTTATCAAGCTGCAACGTCAAAATCAGCGCGATCCAAAACGTGATGATTATTACATCATGAAAAAGTTTGAACTAGAACGCTTAAAAGAGATCCACGCTTGGATCGGTAAACAGATTGAAGAGAGTGAGGTGTCAGATGTCAAAGCAGATTAAGCGAGTCACGTTTGCACGTAATAATTACGGCTTGTCGTGGTTGGATGTAAACACCCATAGCTGGGTTATTACCGATGCTTGCGGCGCTGGCCGTCACTTGATTAATCGTGCATGTCGCTTGGCAGCACGTGGAACGAAATTAGAATATCGTAATGGGTCAACGTACACAGCTATTAACGCAGCTGTTGAGAAGATGGGGTGATTTATGGCTGATGATGCAGATCGCGCAAACGACTATGTTGATTTAACAATATCTCATTGTTTGAGTCGTGCGCCTAAATTTGATGGGCTGTCACTGGCTGAATGTATGGAATGTGGCGAAGACATACCGGCTAAACGCCAAGCAGTCGGTGGACGGACTCGCTGTGTAGATTGCCAAAGCGTGTTTGAGAGAAGGAGATAATGATGGACGTTGTTGAAATTATCAAATCAAATGTCCCATTGGACTGGGTAACTCTGCCCCAGTTTGGTAAACTTATTGGTCTACCACACGAACGCTTATACATGGCAAAAGATAAATGGCCAGAAGGCAAGGTGTGGAAAAGGGTTGATAATAAGATTTACTTTAGTCTAAATGGGTGGAATGAATGGTTGGACCAGCAGGGTATCCAAAAGGCGTTAGAGTACGAAACGACAGCGTCGAAATTAATATCCCAATCAAAGGAGAAGGGCGCAGGTACTTTGTCCTCCCGTACACGGCGACGCCGAAAAACATTGCCCAAGCGGGAAAGCTACGAGCTAGTTTAATGGCTCGTAGAAAGTGGGAAGATCTGACGGTAACAGATATTGAATTGGCCTGTAATATTACCGATGAGACAACAGCAGATGATAGACCACTTTTTGCAGACTATGCGCAGCTTTACCTTGATAGCTTAGATAGCGGTAACACAGGTACTAGACGTAAATACAAAGGCATCCTCAAAAATAAGTGGATGCCTTTTTTTGCGTCTATGGCAATTGCAGATATAACACCGGCCATGGTGCGCACTGCGATTGCACAGAATGACTTTAGCAGCACTAAAACTGCTAATGATGCACTCACGCCACTGCGCGGAGTGTTTGATTTAGCCTTTATTGATGAAATTATTGAAGAGTTGCCCACTAAACGTATACGTAATAAGAAGACTCAAAAGGATGAGCCAGATCCTTTTCTGCCTAATGAGCGTTTGGCCATACTTAACTATATGCAAAGCCATTGGTCCGGTGATAAAGAGATTTGGTATTTATACTTTGTATGGCAGTTTTGGACCGGTTGTCGCCCTGGTGAATCATTAGCCATAGACTGGGCTGACATAGATATAACCAATCGACTGGCGAAAATAAGTAAGACGTTGAGCAGTGGCAAAGTTCAACTATCAACTAAGACGAATGAGATCCGCAATATCTATCTAAATGATAAGATATTGGTCGTATTGGATAGACTCAAGGCGCTCACTGGCCACCAGTCAAGACTGTTTATCAGTTTACACACCGATGAGCCATGGACACGGCCAGATAAGCTGTCCGAAAAGTTTCAAGAAGTGCTACCAGTGATCGGTATAAGAGCGCGACCGGCTTATAATTGCCGTCATACTTATGCGACGACGATGCTCAATAGTATGATCGATGTTTCTGCTGCTGCATATCAGATGGGCCATGACATTATCACGTTCACTAAAATATATGCAAAGTGGATTAATACAGAGCGTATGCAAGCTGAGATGATGAAGCTTGATTATGGTGATTAACTACCGAGATATGCTTGGTAGTTGAATTGCAGAAATTGCGCCAAAACTGCGACAAAGATGATTATATTATTCACTCATCAAATTTTAGGCAATAAAAAAACCTGCCCGAAGGCAGGTTTAGTATAGGTTTGAGACTATTTATTCACTATCCGAAAATGGTGGGGCTGGAGAGACTCGAACTCTCACA
>TARA_R110002020_G_scaffold88084_3_pt1 | contig 15987 bp, 26 predicted proteins | sample TARA_R110002020 | Tara Oceans TARA_R110002020 (sample SAMEA4396489) | marine metagenome | biome: Westerlies Biome; feature: [MES] marine water layer (ENVO:01000295) within the mesopelagic zone...; material: water (ENVO:00002006), including particulate matter (ENVO:01000060) such... | reverse complement strand
CGTGATAGAAGTAGGACGATAAAAATAATGCAGTTCCATTGTGTAGGTGCTATCAGGAGTTGGAGCCAGAAGGAAAGACGTGTCGTCCCAGTCCCCATAATATTTTGGAGTGCCCGTAGTGGTAGGATTAGGCGTATAATCCTGTAGCATCGTTACTTGCTTGTAGAGAAGGAACTCCTTGCTGGAGGAGTTAATAACGCTTAACGAGTTCTGAGACAGAAAGTCGGAAGGTTTGGCCAGATACTGATTTCCAGATGTGGCGGAACCTTGAGAAGATTTGCGGAATACGTCTAACTGGCATTCTTTCAGGATGCGCTCTTCGGCATTGATGATGAAGCGAGACAATTGACTGGTAAAGGTCGTCTCGGTGTTATCCGTATACTCCTGTATCGCTGTCTTTAATGTTGTAAAAGTAAAAGCCATGTCATGAACTAAGGGTTACAGGACCCGCAGATACTGATCCCCCTCCTCCTCTCACGTTTCCACTTGTCGCTGTGCCACTGCCTGCCGTAAACGTATATCTATCCGAATCAACCTTCGTGATGGGGTATCCATCCGCATCCTCTAACATGCTCTCAGAAAACCCATCGAAAGGAGAGGCTTTCCGAAAACGGACAGTATCCCCTGTACTTCTTCCATGACCAGGCTCTATGACGGTTATTGTAGCGGAGGCGCTGTTACCAGACACAAAAGGATTAAACTCGAGAAGAACTGCTACAGCAGGTTCTATCCTCGCCGGCCTCGTTATCCGCAGAGCTTCAGGATCTGCTATCAAATGACGAGGCTGTAGCTGGGGCTGCTTGGGTTCATACTCATCCCACCCAACCAGGAGACCAGTCCATTCCAGGAGCATATTCTTCAAACGATACGCTCGACCAGAACGGTCAGAGATTCCTAGAGCATGTTTTCCAGAAGCGTATCTCGGCATTATGTTATACTCAACGAAGAATAACTTGGAACCAACCGGAGAGCCGTCCTTTCTCCATCTTCAGACGCTGCACGCTGGAACTCTTCTTCATAAAGGTCTTTGAGCATACCAATCCTGTCGGGGGACTTCTTAACAGCTAGATAATAGGCTAGTCCCGCTGTTAGACAGGGGAGAAATCTAAAGGGGATATCGGCATCGTTCGTGCCGGCATCAGCATCCTGAATCCGTTTGACCCTGTAATATATCAACTGGTCAGTTGAATTCTCAGGTACGGGCCAAACCGTTATTGTTGGTGTTATCAAACGATCTACATAAAATTGGGAGGCGCGTCCTTGGGTGGTTTTGGTAGGGATGTTGAGGTAATCACCACGATTAATCCTAGAGATACCCACATCTGCGCTACTTCTCCGTACCACCACCTCCAAAACATCCACCGTGGCGTTCACATCCGTGAGACTCGGATCAGCCGACACAGTAGTAGTGGCCGAACTGGAAGAACCAGTGATAGTTTCGGATGCCGTAAAAGAACCACTAGGAACCGTGATCGTCAGCGTAGTGGAGGAGGGCTTAGTGATGATACTTGCCGTCGTCTCGCTTGTTCCGCCCGTAATGGTCTCTCCCACACTGAGACTCGTGGAAGAACCTACTGTCATGGTTATTGTACCTATAGGGTAAGTGGCAACCGCTGAACTAGAGGATAACTGCGCTAGGGTTTGCGTTATCTCCTCAATGGTCCATAAGTTTAATCCTCGATTTGCCCACTCAGCAAAAAGAATATTTAAGGACCGTCTAGAAGTAGCGGCATCGTACCCTGTACGGAACTCCAGGCCGCATCTTTCAAAGGCTTCCTCTGTGATGTCGGCCATATTTAGGTTAAAGTCAACCGATCCAGACGTTGCCATTTTTTACTCCCAAAGAGCCAACCGTATGCCTATTGCTAGTTGACCCATTATTACAATCCCCACCCCCCACAGGAACTTCGTGATAAAATCCAACGACCTCTGCAAATGGGCAATATCATTCGTCTTTATCGCCTCAATTTGCTGAGAAAGGAGCTTGAGCTCGCCTCTGATCTCAACAATCTCAAGCTCGTTCTTTCTCGGGGTATCGGACATTCCTAGAACTCTTTAGTGCATTCTAGAATAATCGTATATGTGTCCCCAGCGCCATGCCCCACTGTAGTAAACCTCAGATCCCCAGTAGGACTCGAGGCAGAGTTGAGGAGGCCACCAAAAGAGGAGAAGTCGAAATCACCCTGATATCCTGAAGGAAGCTCCACAGCTAATGTATCAGTACTAGCATCCCACAAGATCTTCACAGAGAGACCAATTGTACTGAACCATATCTTGTCAATGCGTAGACCACTGCAAGCTGTACCATCTTGGTGGGCCGACAATCCTGATACATCCACCGCCATAACGGCACTTTGTCCTGTATCCGAATAAGTATAGGCAAAAGACTTGACAAGCTTTCGAGGCCCGTCATCGATGATCTTCTCTGTAAAAACATCAGCCATGTCCTACTCCTTGATCTCTCCAGACAGTACCATCATCTTATGCTTGGGGGTCCCAGGAGGGGGAAAGTCTTTCTTAGTGGCTATCCCATAGGAAAACTTGGTTGCCTTCTTCGTAGTTGTCTCGACCCACGCCTCATTCTCAGGGGTGCTAGGATCATCGGCAACAAAGTTTCCCTTACCGGTACGCGCCCGCCGCTTAATTGGCTTCTTGGCCATGTTGTATCGCTCCCTTACGGTGAAACATTGAACTGGGTCATACCGCCAGTGATACGTTGGGCAGCAATATGAATATAGTCACACCAAGAAGCATCTGCGGTGGTTGTACCGGATATAGCACAAAACCACGGGGTCAAAGCCGAAGTTGGGATGTTCGCCGTTGTGGTCGTCTTCAAAACCCGGTCCACATAGAACTGTACCTGGCCTGTCCCTCTGACAATGAAACCAAGTGTACGAGAATTGGTAATATTGGAGCTTGATTCCGCGCCATCGGCAAAATCAATTCCAGTATCGGTTTTCGTTTCAGTGCCACCACTATCGCAATTGGCATAAATATCAGCGGCGCCTTCAACAAGAAGGAAGCCTATCTGATTATTCGCAGTAAACGGAACACCAGTAGCAAACGTACCGTTCTCAGCCAGCCCAACGAACATGTCCATGTCGTCGGCATCAGCCACCGCCACACGAGTTTCAAAGAAAATATTCTTGCTGGCTTCCGCCATAAAGATTTCATTCCCCTGAAGGGACCCTCCGGAATTATCCGTGGAACCGTCCCCCGTAGACTTCGCCCAGCCACCAACATGATCCGCAAGCAAGGTCAACGTACCACTATTGAGGACCGCTTTAGTCCAGTCGTCGGTATCATCGATATCGACACCAGTGAAATCATCGTACTTGAAGATATAATCGGGATTGATCTGAATAGGAAGATTAGCAAACCAGCTACCCAGTTTACTAGCGTCACTGCCATGCCCACTATACATAACAGGACCAGAGAAGCGTGTTGTACCCATGGTACACCCTCCTTACAAAGGTTTTGCCCTAGAGTCTTGTAAGCGTCTGCTGGGCCAGTCGCTAGGGCTGATAAGTCCCAGAAAAGTGGGGAGAGGTTCCCCCCTCCCCTTTTCTCTTACGCGCCAGGTGAACCGAACACACAACGCGGATCAGACCAACCAAAGCTATAACGCTCACGGGCCTTAAACCGAACATTGCCTGTATCGAAATCACCTTCCATCTTCGTCGACATCCCCATCCGCTCAAAGTGGATGAACCCACGAGGAGCATCGGTTTTAACGAACCAAGCATCGGTGTCCGTCAAATAGTGGTTAACGGTATACCCTTGCGGGAGCATCCCCATATTCCGGGTCGCATTTATATCGTTATCCGCCGTACCTGGACGAAGCGTGGATTCCAAGAGACGATCCGCCACAAATTGAAGTGCCGGCGGGACGATCAACTTCTCGCCCTTCACCGATACTTTGAGACCACGCTCGTCAACAAATGCCGCAATATCAATCAAGGCATTTTCCAGACTGGTTTCGTTAAGATCCGCCGCTGTAGACGGCTCGTTACGAAGGTCGTTGTTGTTAACAAGTGGATGATCCGTGGCGCACAGTTCTTTTGCGTCACCCCCCGTATACGTACTATCAAAAGCATTGTTCAACGTAGCAGCACCCTTCACCTGTTTGGTGTTGGCCATGCTCCGTGCCAAGGCTTTCGTATACCGGGAAGCAAGACGGTCATAAAGATTATCCTCGATTGCCTCTTCCGTAATGGAAAAAGCAAGCGCGATAGTCTCATGCGTATATCTCGCAGTATACGCTTCCTGTGCATCATCGAAGGAAATGGCTGTTCCTTCCGCTTTAACGGGCGCTGACCCGAAACCGGAAAGCATGACCTCCTCTTCGAAAGCACGTTCCGAAGATTCAGTGTCATAAATTTCAGCCGATTCATTGTCGTACCTAGCGTACTCAAGACCAAAGAGGGCATTGAGGCCAGGCTCTAGCTCTTTCGCTAGTTGTGCTCTACTTATAGCCATATCTCAAGCCTCCTATACGCCGGTCATTGCAGGAGTACCAACCACAATACCACCCTCTGGTGAATTAAAGTTGGTTGTAAACCTGACAATGGCACCGATACCCGCCGCCGAAAAATCAGCGTTCTCCGGATCATCGACCCAACCCATGATCCTCACAGAAAGACCAGCGGTTGCGGCAATTGTACTAACTGCCAGACGACACAGGGAAACACCCGTAGCATCAGTGCCTGTTGTAGCCGTGGAAAAGTCTGCATTTGCAAAGACAGCCGCCCTTGCCGTGGCCTTACTTGTCCACGTAGCGTCCGTCGCAAGTACAAACAATTGATTGGGATCGTCAGCAACAAACGCCTTAACGGGATGATTGCTGTCGGCCCCAGAACCCGGCCAGTAGTTTTTCCAGACAGTCTTGCCTGTGGTGGAATCTACGTACTCGCAGCCCTGGAAAGCGCCCAACATCGCAACAGTACCACCGTCAGTCGCTCCCACAATATCGATATACCCCGTAGAAAGGGGAATGATGGGAGAACCGTGGTAGATCTTGTTCGTATTGCCGTTCGCGATCTCATACATTGAGTAGGCAGACACACCAGTAGAATTAGCCGCTGACCCCAGCTTACTCAGGGGACGAAGGCCAAAACTTCCGTTTGCATTAGCCATTTAAGTCTCTCCTAGCCCTCTTCCTTTTGAGGACCTCCAAAAGTTACACGAGTTTGCCGATCAGGTTTACTAATCGGCATCGCTGGATGTTGCTCACGAGCTAAATCGTTATCAACAGCCGTCATTTGATCTCGAGTCATATTGCGAAAATATTCGCTACGTTCCTCGACAATCTCAACCGGGATCCTCGCAAGCAGCAAACCGCCGACACCTATAACACCTGCATGTTTACCGTCATCGATGGTAGGAACATCAAAATCAGGAAATTCCTCACCACGTACCAACTCATATCCCTCACGGGATCTCGCTGATACGTTCTTACGATCATCAAAGCCCATAACTTCGGACCTGATCCATCGATGCTGATACCCGTCTGGTGCGGGCGGTGCGTCCAACATGGACGGGGGCTTCCAAGGTTCCTTGCGTGCTTCTGAAGCACGATCTTGGTTGGTTCTTGGCGTTCTCGTAGACTTTTGGCGAGCCGTGTTCTCAGTGGTCATGGTCAGTCCCTCACATATTTTGCATATTCTTCAAGCGGCACATTCAGACGTTTCGCTATTGCCACTTGTGAAGGCGTTAACCGCACGGTTTTCCGTCCACTCTTGTTGCGGGATGCGGAAGATTCAGCCGACGCAACCTTTCTTCCCCCGTTAGACTTAGACTTGGTATCCAGCTTATGTGGAAACTCAGATTTAAGCCTGTTATCCAATTCAGCATAGTATGCGTCTGATGTAGGGTCAAAGCCTTCATCTTCAACTAAACGACGATGAATGCCAAAAGCACCATATGTCATCACTTCATCGTTGCCGAACCAATCATTTTCCCTCGCCCAAGCTTGCGCTCTAGGGTCTGGGGGTGCTTGTGGTTGTGGGGGCGCGGGAGGTTTGTCCACAGGAACTTCGGGACTTACCTTGGCCTTCTCGGCATCAAGAGCGGTCTTTTGTACACTCAGGGAAGCCAAAGCCTCTTGGGCGTCTACAAGACGATCAACATCCCCAGTCTCATGGGCTTCTTTAAGGATTCTCTTTGTCGAATCCAACTCACTAGAGACTCGACCATCAAATTGTTCCTGATAGCCCTTGTCCAAGGAGTCAATCCGAGTTTTTAGGGACGTATTCTCTTTCTGGACATTTTCCGCATACTGTATGGCGGATTGCTTCTGTCGCTCTTCTTCCCGGAACCGCTTGGTCAGTTCATTAATACGGGTTTTAACCCCCGCACTATACTCCTCAAGCTCCTCTCCAGGAGAATCAGCCGTAGTCTCTCCTTCTGGTTCAAGTTTTACCTCCCCTTCTTCTTTTTCGGGGGAAAGACTTACATCAACGGACTCTTCTTCCGTATCTCCAACATCAATCTTGGTCTCTTCTGGCATGGTTTCATCCCCATGATCTCCTTCTTCTTTCTAAATGTGCTTGATGTCATCGGGCTCCAAGATCGTTGCAATGATTTCATCATCATTAATGATTCTGACTTCACCGCCATCAATCTTGAACCGGGCACCGGCATATCGGCCAATACACACCCAGTCACCTTCTTTACACCAAGGTTTCATCGCATCCCCAAATTTATGAGAATCTTGGTAAGCTAACGATCCAATCTTCAATACATAAGCAACCACCGTGGCCAGGGCTTCACGGTCTCGAACAGCATCGGGAATATGAATGCCCCCTTCCGTAACGCCTTTCCCCATATAGGGCATAACCAAAAGGCGCCAGCCTGTGGGCTGCGGTAATCGTTCGCTTAGTTTCTTGTCAACAAGGGTGGGGTCCAGAACTTTCTCGTTCTTGTCCACATATGCGGCAGCGGCAGCGGCATTCTTGGTAGAGTCCGCTATGTGGTCCGGCACATAAAGCGTCTTGCTCATTCGTCCTCCGTAGCTTGCAGGGTTTCCTTGATCTCCTGCTCACAAAATTCAAGTCCTTTAAGTTCGCCAACAAGCTGACGATAATCTTCCATGTTCTTTGGGCTACCTTGAAGAATCGCAGTCTCCGTTAGCCCAATGCGAGATTGAATAGCTTTCAACAGGGAATATGCAAAGGTAGTCGGATCCGACATCCTTAGAAAGTACCCTTGAAATCTTTCCCTTTCACCGCTCCACCCTTAGAATACCTGATGGGACCACGCGGAAAGGCCGACCTTCCCCCATGCTGATACCCAAGTTCATCAACAACTCGAGGCATCCGACCACGCCCAGATTTAACGGTATACCCCCCACTAACAGGAACAACGTCCCCTCTCACCTTACGGGCATACTCTTCAGCATCCATCCTATCGTGGTAAATTACTCCTGCCGGCATCAGTACACCCTCGTCTTGCGAACCATTCCGCCATCGTTCATCGTGATGTAATCCTGTATGGAAACATCTTCAACATCAAAAGGTTGAGGCCGTATATTTCGAGTAAGATAATTGGCTACCCTCTGATCATCTCGAGGGGAGAGAGTGGCACGGGGATTCCGCCTAAGTTTATTGATAGAATCAATGGTTGCTCTAGAAACCATCAGAAAGTCCCCTTTCCATCATTGTCATTGAAGTAACGACCACGGACCTGGAACTCGGTCCCCTGAATAAGCCTTTCCGTCTTACGGTCCAGCTTCTTGCGTCCCCACTCTACCGGAACATCCTCCGTCCCGTGGGTAACGTCATACTCATGACCAGCTTTACCTTCCTTCATGGAACATCCCCTTTCTCATAAAGTGTTTCACGTGAAACATTACGCCTTACGTTTTCGCATACCCTTAAGGGTTTTGTAAAGGGACGCTTGCCTTTTTGTACGTGTAGAAGCCTTGGACCCTTTCTTCGAAACCTTCTTAGCATAGGCTGATGTGGACATACCAGCCCCTTCCGCCTTCTTCTTAAAGGCACCAGGTCTCGTGATAGCTTCCTTTATCCATTTACGTTTGGCCATTATTCCCCTCTGCCAGGAGACTGACTACCGTATTCCTTGCCCATCTTGTTGATCCGCTCCATATTGACATCCGCCCGTAACAACGCAACATCTTCGGAGGAATCAATCTTCTCCCGCGTTATCTCCTGTTGCTCTTTCTCCCTGTTCTTCTCGAACGCAATCCGGGTCGAGAATTCGTCCGCCTTACGCGCCATATCAGCCGCCTTGATATCCAGTTCCTTGGAACGCAACTCAACAAGAGGATCAATCTCGCCCTCGGGCGGCGGCATCAAGGCGCTCATGACCTCTTGCGTATACTCGGCAATAAGCTGCGCGACACGGGCCTCCACATCCACTTGTGGTTCCGGTTGGCCTTGGGCCATCGCTTCTTGAGAAGCAACCATCATCTCAGCCATCGCTACCCCTCTCGACTTAAACGCTATGTGCTCACATAAATGAGCCAGAAGAAGACCAAAGACGGGGGGCGTTCCCGCTGGAATCGGCGTCTGCATAAACACAAGATGCGAGGCAATATGTGCATCATGATCCTGCGTTGGAAACGCTTGCAACGTCTCCTGAATAATCGACTTAGCGTTTTCTATCGCTGGATCCGTTGGTTGCGGAGGCTTCGGTGACGGCAGAAGAGCCTCAATGTTGTGAACTCCTATAGCCTCGTAAATCCGCCGGTACGCCTCATATAGATTATGCATCTGAGGATTCGTCTGCGCCAATTGCAACTGGGTCTGCGCTAAAGCCAACCGCTGCGACATAGAATAGATATTCGGATCAGAAACAGGGATGACATCAATGCGCTCGTCAAAATCAGCCTGTTTTATGGAAGCTTCCCCGCCATGAACATTGTAGGGATACAACGGAGGAAGAGACTCCGCAAAAATCCTCGCCAGCATCCTGAATTCTTGCTTCTGGGCGTAGTGAAGGCGCTTGTGAATCGCCGACATTACCTTTGAACCACGCTCAAGAAGAGCCACCGTTGTCCCAACCGCCGCTTGCTGGTTGCCATCGCCTACCTGTAAATCAGCAATCGCCGCGAACCTTCGGCCAGCATCCACAACAAACCCCAACAACGCCATCAGCGTCTGACTGGGCTCCTTGTAGGGAAGCGGCATGATACTTTCCCGCAAAGCACCTCCAGGCACATCAATGTCGCGAAACTCGCCAGGAGAAAGAGGCTCATCAGAATCACGTATACGAATACCGCGAGCTTTAAAGCCAGCAGGGAGATTTGCCAAAGTACCCGCATCGATCAATTGCCTCAGAATAGATGTTGCCGAACGACCCAGTCCGCCGATCATGTGCAGAAGTCCAAAGCCATAGAACCCTAGACCAGGAAGAAACTTGTAATGGGTGAAGTACTGAATTTTTCTGTGATATTCGTCACCCTCGTTCCAGTTCCTGCGAATCGACAGAACCTTGGAACTGCCCTCATCTATCGTGACGATATAAGGAAGCTTGATTCCCGTCTCTTCACCATCAAGCGGACTCACATGCTCGAAGCCTAGAAGATCCAAATCCGTATGAACCTCTAGAATGGTGCAATCCTGATCATCCATCCCCGTTCGTTCAATTCCGGAAAGATTCCGTTCCTTCTCCCGGAGCTCATCATCGTCCTGATAAGGATTGATCTCCACATCACGATAAAATCCACCAGCTTGAAACTTCCTCACATCATTCGTGTTCATGCGAACAACATGAGTGATCCTTGAGGCGGACGCCAAATCCGTGGCGTTATAAGGGACCAAAAGATCATCAGCGGGAACAAATTTGGAAACCGCACGGTCCAGGATGTCATCAAAATAAATCTTTTTGAACGCGCTCCCCGCCAACGGAAGATAGAACAATAGACGGTCCATCTCGGGATCGTACTCTTCCATCTTGTGCATTATCTGGAAATTCATGAACTCCTGAACACGTTGCGACTGGGACTCCACCTCGGGAGTGGCGGCGCCAACAACCTGGGTCCGCACAGGACCAGAACTCGGGAGCAGTTCCTTGTAGGCTTGCGCCTGGAATTGCGTAACAGCCTCCGCAATTAAGGGGTGGGTAACACCACTGGACCCACGGAACGGCTCGTCCCGGTTCTCATACTTGACGCCAAGAAGGTCCAAGCCGTCCGTGTAAGTATCCTCCCACTCCTGCCGGCCACTTTTATCATCCTCATAATAACCCATAAGCTCGGAAGATATGTCGGCCAGAACCTGATCGTCCAACATTTCTGCCAGATTAGCGTCGGGCTCTGCCTGTAATTGCTCCTTGACCGCTTCCTCAAAATTCAGGACAACGGAGCCGTCCTCTTCCTCCATGATATCGGTGGGTTCTTCAATCTCCTCAACTTCAATCTCCTCTTCCCCCAAACCACCAAGAGGCATCCCTTGCGCGGGCATCGCATTATCGATCAAAGAAATAGGTTCATCAGCCATCTTCTATTCCCTTGCTTCGCACCGTTGGTTCACTCTCCATCTCCTTATAATAGCCATACCAATGGTTCTGCATCTCCACGACATCGTCCCAAACAGTACCACTAAGGTCCGTATGTCTTTCTTTATGACAATCCCCACAAAGATATTCGACTAGCTCAACGATATCAGAACCATCGGAATCAATGCCCTTCGTGTAATGCTGCTCTACTGCCCCATCAAACCCACAGTCCTGACACTCACGTTGCAATTCACATAGTTTCATCTGCTCCTCCTCATTTCACCTGTCTGCGCTCCAACTGCCACGCACGAGCCTTCGACATGGCCCGGTTTCCAAACCAGAATGCGATAATAGCGGAGAATATAGCTTGTGTCTCTGGATCCCAGATCGCAATCAGCCCTGCCGACAAATCCATGCCATCCGTCGTCACCATCGAGTAAAGCGTGACGCCTTTGATGGTAGAAAAAAGGAGAAAGAAGGCGTAAGTAAGGACAGGGCGCACAGAACCCCTGAGACCGTTGACAAAACCTCCGGCGTCAATAGATCGATCATGCTCGTAAAGTCCTTTCGTCTCGGCAATCTCCGCTTCCGCGTCCAACTCTTCCAGCTTGAGCTTGGACATCTGGTCCGCGAACTTGGCCTTCGCCTCGAGCATAGACAACTCGTGCGAGTTGGCCTGCTTCTGCTTGAAGAATCCTAATATCTCAGGGACGATGGATGTACCAAAGCCCAAAATGGTGCCCAAAAGTGATATCATTTCTTCACCACCATGATCAGAGTAATGATAACCAGAGTAATAATGATAAATTCGCCTATGGTTATGGGAATAGCCACCGCCGTCATCGCTTCTTGCTCATGTAGGCCGTCATTCCCATATAAGCCCCAACAACACCAGCCTGCCCAATATAAAACAGCCCAAATAAATCCGATAATGCCTTTATCCTAGTATCCGGAAAGACAGGCAAAAAAACTGCCGCCGTGAAAACTATCATGGATACCATGGAGACCCAAGCCATTCGGCGTTGTGCATCCGACTTCTCATGCTTATCCATCGCTTCCGAAATAGCCAAGTCATCATCCGTAACAAGACCGTTCCCGTCCATGTCCAGTTCTTTATTACTCATCGCTTGCCCATGTTCGCCAAGGGATTCTCCAAAGCCTTCTTGATCTTGTCACTTATCTTAGCATTCAATTCCTTCATGGCTACCCTAATTCGTTTCTCCAGGTCCTCCATGTCACTCCGAAGCTGCTCGCGCCTCTTGTCAAAACGATCAGAATTGACCGTTACCATGTCCCGGACCTTGGTGTCGTTGGTCTCTATGCTGCTACGCACAATCCTGAACACCTCCTTGCCCCTCTTCTCCACGTCATCCAGTTGCTTGGACATCTGGTGCAGTTCGTCCTTGAGATCCCGCTTGATGTCCTTGGTATAGTCTCTCGCCTCATCCGCCTTGAGCTCCAACGCCGCCATGCTCTCTTTCAAAACCGCAAGCCGCTTATCAAACCCGGACAGGTCGGGCGCCTTATAGGTCGCGATCTTGGTCCGCATGGTCATGTAGTCCTTGTAAACTTCGAACGCGCCCCACGCACCGCCGCACAAAGTAGACAACGCCGTCAGGATCAATATGATCTTGCCGCCCCGGAACTTCACACCACCAAATTCTACTTCCGCCATCAGTCAATCACCCCTGCCGCCAAGCCAAGGTACTCTTGCAAGTACGACACACCCGCTCCCCCTTATGCTGCGACAGAAACTCAGCAAAGCACATTAGGCACCTGCGAACCACCGGTTCCAAGTTCTCCGGCTGCGGCTTCTTGTTTGATTCAGACCGTGAAGACATTACTTGTACTGCGAGTCAACAAGAGCGCCATGCCGCGCCGTGGAACCACCAAAAAGAACATATTGAGCAAAGTTGTTACCGTTTATTACAGCGTCCGGAACCGTCTTGTCCGTGAAGAAACCCGGGGTGTCCTTGAGCTTCGACACAGGATCGAAGAACCCCTTGGTATCCCCCAGCGCCTGCATGACGATCAATGTCCGTATCTGGTTGGTAGCGTCGTACCGCCCCTTGTCCCCCATCCGCTTCATGATCTTCTTGGCAACCTTCTCCTTGGCTGCGGCCTTCGGCTTGGGCGCCTCGGGATCTTGAGACGGCGCAGCGTCCAACTCGCGCTCAACCTCCGTCCGCTGTGCCTCAACCTCCGGCTCTGGGGGAGGGGTCTCCTGGCGCATGGGATTTGGCATCGTCCTCGGCGTGATGCTGATCTCGGAAGTCTCAGCAACCTCCACATCAAAAGACTGAACAGCTTCCCCCGCACTGTTGTTAACTGTCACCTCAAAACTGCTCACAGTCTCAACCGGCGTCGTACCCTGACTCAACAGATCCAGCGTCTGTTCCATCGCCGTGTTGATAGAATCCAAAATAACCTGAGGCGTGTACGTGGCCGTCATGAACGTGTTGTCGGCCCTTGGACCAGCAAGCGAGTTCCCCGTATACCCGCTGTCGATACCATAAAGCTCCAGCGTGGCTATCGCACTCGTGAAGCTGTTCGACGGTATCGTCTGCGTGAAATCAAACGTACTCGTATCCCACCCCGTCCAAGACTGATCCTCATAGATATGCTCGAACTTGTGGAGCAACGTCCCAGCCGTATCCTTGATGTCCAGCGTAATCGAGAAGGTATCCTTGCAGTCCTGACCACTCTCGGCACTACCACAGGCCGGCACCGTGGCGTTCGAGTTATGGGACCAGACATCCGTCCCGTACTTCATCTCAAAGCCGTTGTTGATCTCGCCCTTCGTCATCTCCTCGAACAAGTTCACAGACTGCTTGACCGTCGCCCCGGACCCGCCGCTCTTGAGGGCGTTGCCGCCGCCAGGACCACACGAATTGCAAATGTACCCATCACCCGTAGCCGTCCACTCAGGGATGGTGCTCGTGTTCGTAGAGGACTCAAACCCGGGGTTGGAAAGAAGATTGCTCGTCGTCTCCTCAGAAGAAGAGGGGTAGGGGAATACCAAACAACATCCCAATGCCAAGGAGAATCCCAACAGGCGCCACCCATACATAGCTCTCAGACTCCTCATCTACTTGTCTTTTTTTTTAAAAACTTCGCTGCCATCCGGAACCTCGTCCTCGCTACTCTCCCAACCAGACTTCGCCTCGTCTCCTATCTTCCCCTGATACGGACAATACGTCCCGGCCATCCACATAGCGTCAAACACTCGCGAATCCTGGCACAATAACGAAACCGCCGCGACCTTCATCCCCATCAGGTAAAGACTACGGGACAGTTTGATCCGCTCACAGTTCTCGTCCGATACCGTAATACCGGACGCAAACCCCAATATCTGTGTCTGAATCGCAGCCGACGCCGCACTCTTGCATACGTCACTATTATTAATGACAATCGATGGCGCACTCGCCGTGGGAGGCGCCTTGTCCGTAACAACCGTCGAAGAAACAGTATTAGTGTCGGCGCCCCATGAAACATCCGTCCACAGAACCAGCGCCGTTGATATGAGGAATAACCCCCACCATCTCATAAAACGCCTTTTTCCTTCAGAACGAAACCAAGCGCACCCACCACAATACCAACGATGACAATCACAGGCTGGCCCATAAGAAAACCAATCCCTATAATAACACCACCACCAGCCGCCCACGTGGACGGCTCCTTCACACGATCCATAATCCAACTAGGCATCCAAACCTCCTAATAATACTGACGAGGATGTACCTGGGGCATAGATTCCCCATCTTCCTCATCAGTGTCAAGAGAAACAAACCCACCCTTCCTATATCTAATCAATGCCATGGACATCGAGTCACAGTAATCATCATGGTCACCATGCGGAAACGCCGCACACTCGTCAATGACCTCCTCCGAAAACCGCTTGTCCGGAGCCCATACCCGCCCTGACTCAAACATCGGTGCCACCATATGCATCCGCGTGTGCTTGTCCCGCCCCTTCGATGGCGTGTAATTCACCACAGGTATACCCATCGTCCTCAATTCGTCCGTGAGCGGCGTGCCACTGGCCTTGGCCTCTATCAATACCATATCCGGCTCCCAGTAATTGTACTCCTCCAAAGCCTGCGACTTCAGTTCCGGAAAGTCCCAGCGCCCACGCTTCGCATCCATCAAAATAATGTGGTCCGGACCACTCTCCGATGGCTGGAAAACACCCCACGTCGTGATCGCACTGTAATCCGCCGTCTCCTTCTTCGAAAACGCCGTATCATAACTCTGCATGATATAACTAATAGCCGGAATGGATTCCTTCTCCCACTTGTTCCACCACTCCTTCTTGATGATCGCGCCCTCATCCGCAACAGGATTCTGCTGCCACTGCGCATTCCACTTGCTCAACGACAACGAAGCCTTGACCCTTAATAACTCATCCTTGTTCCAAAACTCAGGCCAAAGCACATTGCCACTCGGCAAAATCGCAGGAAACTCCACAACATCCCACTGATCCGCCATGACATCCGAAGCCTGCGCCTTGACCAACTTGGCCGTCAAATCCTTCAACGACCACCGCGTCATCACAATAACTATCGATCCACCTGGCTGTAACCGCTGACGGGGACCAGACGTATACCACTCATACGCATGCTCCATCGCCGTCTCGGAAAGAGCATCCTGCTCCGAATGAGGATCATCAATGATCAGCAAATCCGCACCACGGCCAGTGATCGCACCACCTACACCAGCCGCATAATACTCCCCACCCTGATCCGTCTCCCAACGACCAGCCGCCTTCGAATCCGCACGTAACTCAACCTCAGGAAAAATCTCCCTGTAAACATCCATCTCCATCAAATTACGAACCTTGCGGCCAAACCGTACCGCTAACTCAGCCGTGTGCGTCGTCTGAATGATCTTCAGTTCCGGATCCTTGCCAATTAACCACGCCGGTAACAGATAACTCGCAAACTCAGACTTCGTATGCCTCGGAGGCATGTTGACAATGATCCGTGAACCACGGTTCGAAACTAACTTCTCAAACTCCACCGCTACACGCTGATGATGCGAACCCTCTATAAAACCATCGTAAACATGCTTCACAAAAACCATGAAATCATCACGCGCACGCTCCCGTATCCCAAGCGTCTTTCGAGCTTCCTCAAGCGCAAGAACTTCACGTATAATCTCGTCAGGTGCATTTAACATCCATAAAAGATACTACAAAAAAGGGACCCGGACCAATGACTAACATCATAAATTTACCCCCACGCGAAAGGGACCCAGACATGCTGGTGTGCGGAGAATGTGACGGAAGAACATTCTTCCTATACCCAACCAGCCAAAATGGGAAACCCATCGCCGAATGTGCCCAGTGCGAAATAAGATGGGAAATAAATGCCGTGGTCTCGGCATACCTCAAACCGTTCGAAGAGTAAGGGGGGAGGGGCAATGACAGATGTCCGTGGTTATATGTTCAAAACACTTCTTTCACCTGCCGCTGAAAGAAGGCCCCGCCGCCCGAAGCCCGACGGCGGCATGACAGAATTCCCATATTTA
>TARA_R110002020_G_scaffold247770_1_pt1 | contig 16001 bp, 17 predicted proteins | sample TARA_R110002020 | Tara Oceans TARA_R110002020 (sample SAMEA4396489) | marine metagenome | biome: Westerlies Biome; feature: [MES] marine water layer (ENVO:01000295) within the mesopelagic zone...; material: water (ENVO:00002006), including particulate matter (ENVO:01000060) such... | reverse complement strand
ACCGACGCTGGTGGCGGAGCCGCCGCAGGCCAATTCAAAATTGGTGACGGCACAACAAACTGGAACACTCTTGCTTACGGTGGTCTAGTTGGTCCTACTGGTCCGACGACTGCGAACATCGACGGTGGTTTATCTAATTCGACTTATACTGTCATCAGTCTTGATGGCGGAACTTCAGGAGCACAGTAATGGCTGTAATCATCCAACTGCGGCGTGATACTGCTGCAAACTGGACATCAAACAATCCAACCCCAGCGGCAGGAGAACTTTGTATCGAAACCGATACAGATTTTTATAAGATAGGGGACGGCGCTACAGCGTGGACCTCTCTTGGGTATTCTTCGCTACCGTCTGGTTCTGCGCCGTTGGCTTCACCTGCGTTTACAGGTACACCAACTGCGCCTACTGCTGCGGCTGGAACAAATACTACTCAGTTGGCAACGACAGCATTTGTTGAGGCGAAGCCAACTACATCCGTTCTACAAGTCCAAGTCTTTAGTTAAGGAAAGCTGATGGCAACATATTCAAAAACATTATTGAGCGGCAGTACCAACGGGAAAGGGATCCAGGTTACCAATTCATCTCCTGGCACTACTATCCACACGGCTGTGGCAGGCACATCCGATTTAGATGAAATTTGGTTGTATGCCGTCAATACAGGTGGGGCTGATAGCAAGCTGACGGTTGAGTGGGGTGGAACAACAAACCCCAATGACTACATCGAGATAGCGGCAGTAACTACCGAAGCAGGTTTAGTGCTTGTCGCTCCAGGGATTCTTTTGCAGAACGGGTTGATTGTTAAAGCCTTTTCTGGTGGTGCTAACACCATTAACATTTTCGGTTATGTAAACCGCATAACTGCCTGATCGGGGACATGGATGTCTTTCCCTCAGGACAGAACCAACCCATCTACAGCGATTTCCAATTGGAAAGGGCGCTCAGCCACGCCTAAGGCGTGGCCGAGCACCGCTGTTTCTACGTGGACGAACGGTGGATTATTTGGTGGTGGTATCGAGGCTAGCGGCGGAACTGAATACGAATACGGGATTTATAAAGCCCATGTGTTTACGTCAAGCGGAACATTCACAATAACATCCAACCCCAACGCTCAAAAATTTGAATTGCTGATTGTCGCTGGAGGCGGCGGTCCAGGTGCCGTTTCTAACGGTGGCGGTGGTGGCGCAGGCGGTATGCGAACTTGGTTGAATGGTGGCGGTGGCACAAACAATGACGCTTTGACGTTAGCTGATGGCGCTTATTCTGTGACCATTGGTGCTGGTGGTGCTTACTCTGCCAATAACGGTAACGTCAGCGAGTTCCTTGTTGATACTTCTACTACCCCAGACAGCTACAGAGCCACATATGGTGGACGTGGCGGTACTGGTTGGAGCACTGGTTCACATGCTGGTGGTTCAGGTGGCGGTGGCGCAGGCGACAACACCAGCGCTAATTACGGTGGAACAGGAAACTGGACTGAAGGCAACTCGCCTAGTTACAGCCCTGTTGAGGGTTATAACGGCGCTGGCGGCAACCAGACTTGGAACGGAAACTCCTCTGGAGGTGGCGGAGCAGCAGGAGCAGGCACCCTTCACGACGGTAGTGGGCTTGGGGGAAATGGTGGTTTGGCTCGGGCGACAACAATTACGACTGACGGCACTTCTATGTATTTTGCTGGTGGCGGTGGTGGCGGCGCATACAATAACTCTGGTTCATACACGGTGGGCGGCCATTCTGGGTTTTATAGGCAAGACACTGGTTTGCTTGCTTCCCGAGGTGGTATGGGTGCAGGAGCATCAGGTAACACAAGTAACACTGACTATACCGCCGCTGCTGCAAACTGGGGTGGCGGCGGTGGCGGTTCCAATGCCAGTTATGCTGGCGGCAACGGTGGATCAGGGATCGTTATCGTGAGATATGCGACGGATGGAAGTTTCTGATGGCACATTTCGCTCAGGTGGAAGATGGAATTGTTGTAAGGGTTCTTGTTGTTTCCAATGACGATGAGCATCGGGGCGAAGATTTTTTGAATGAGCTTTTAGGCACCTCGGATACGTGGATACAAACGTCGTACAACGACAATTTTCGTAAACAATTCGCTGGTCCAGGGTATTCGTATGACTCAGACGCTGACGAATTTGTGGGCGTTCAACCGTATCCGTCTTGGAGTTTGAACGAAAGTAACGACTGGGTTGCTCCTGTTGCCAGACCTGAGGATGAAGATGTGTTCCCTGATGGTCCTATTTGGACTGCGTGGGACGAAGAGAAGCAAGACTGGCGAGATGCTATAAGTGGCGATCTTTACGGGGATGACGAAGAAGAGGAAGAGGAATGAGCGCTGATGTAGGCATCGAAGAAGTTATTGCTTCTTTAAGTGAGCGTGGGAAGCTGGAATGGGAAATCGCTTTAATGCGAGTCCACATTGACCAGCTTGAGGCGGCTCAGTGTACTTGTGATTGTTGTTGTGGGACGAAAGAACCCTAAGGTAGGAGACTACGGTGGCTGTAAGACCATTAGACCCACAGATAGCTAACAGAGTCAAAGCCCGTAATGCTGCGGCTAAGCGTAATCTTTATAACCAGTCTTGGACAGAACGGAATGCGGAAGGTCTTATTGGTGCTTCAAGTGCGACTCCGACGAGTCGGCATAGCGGTTACAATGTTGATGCTGGAGAGCGTGATGCCCCCAAGTTCCCTCCTGCATTCACAGGTAAAGGCGTGAGCAGTAGTGCTGCTATGGGGAATCTTGAGGGTTTGACGGGCCAGTTTGGTTCTGCTTTAGGGAAAGCCAGCAGGGAAGCTGAGGCTGCTGCTAGGGCTGCGAGGTTTAAGACTGCTGATAACTATGAGTCTGCGGAGTTTGGTGTTGGCGGTCTTTCCCATGCTGCTAGGGATATAGCTAGGAATAACCGTCGAAGAAACATGATTCGAGATCAATACGGAGTTAAAGGTGATTTAGGAAACGCCTATGAACTTGCTGATGCTGGTTCTCTTGGGATTACTCCTTTGGGGAATGAGACAGGACAATTTGTTAAGACTGAAAAGGATGAGATAGATACCACTCTTGATACGATAGAAACTGACTTGTTTGGTGGTGGCACTGAATTCGGTGATTTGAGAACTCTTCAGAATGCTTTGGTTAAACTGCGTGGCAGCTTGAATGCCAATCAGTTGCAGCGTTCCCGTAGGTTAGAGGATTATGCTTTGGCGCTCGATAAGTATCGACGCCAATCAGATCTTTTGCGTCGCCAAATTCCTGGTGGTTTCAACCGAAAAGGGATGCTTAATAGCGGCCAATTTGACCGTGGGATGGGTGAGTTCGAGGGTCAAGTTATTCGTGACGAGTTAGAGCAAAAGCATAGGTTACAGCGTGTTTTGCAGGATCTCGGGTTTGCTGATCGTTCTGCTGGTTACGAGTTTGACGAAACTATTCGTGAGAATGCGATTGAGGGAGCGTTGGCTTCTGCCGCTAAATCGTCTGCTCTTTCAGTTCCTGGCATGGAGGGCGGTTACACGCCTGTTGGTCAGAACAAGATGAATCAGTATGGTGAAAGCTATATGGATTCTTTGATTAAGAGTATCTACGGGGCTTAATATGACTGACCAATATAATCTGGATGCGACTGAGCCTGGAGAAAAAGAATTTTTAGTCGATCAGCTTATGAACAACCAAATGTATGCAACGGATAATATTGTTCGTCCTGACGTACTTTTGGATAATAGCTATAATCCTTATGCTGTGGAGCCAGGTCGTCAAGTTTATTTTGACGGGGAAAGAAGTATTCTGCCTCAAACTTCTGAGGAAGCCCTTCAGGATCTACGTGATACTTTGGCTGGGAGAGAGGGGCAAGGAAAGCTGGGCGTTGGCGCTAGAGACTTGCATGATGGTTGGATGGTTCCAGGGCATATTAGCCGTTCGCTTCCAACTGCAACTTCCAATGAAGAATCTGAACGGATGCAACGATTTAGGGGGAGGACGGGTGGCGGTGGCGATGAACTCGGCGTTACTGAAGAAGGCCCAGGTCGTTTCGATACTTTACTTGAACTTTATGACCAGTTACATTCTTCTGATTCCACTGCTGCGAAAGAATACCTTGACACCCTTCAAGGATGGTTGGGCACAGAAGGTCAAACCCGTCAAGGACAGATAGAACAAGATACGAATACCATTAACCGTCAGTTAGACGATGTGTTTGCTGCCACTGAAGATCGAGACAAGAATAACGATCTTCGATTTGAGGCAGAGTTCCAGACTGCGATTGACGGGATGGAGGATACGCAGGAAGCTGCAGATGCCCGTTTAGGGGTGTGGGGTATTGATCCTCAACGGTGGATTGCTGGTGCTGGGGCTGAGACTGCTGCGTTGTTGACTTCGCAAGCTCAGAGTGGGGCCCGTTTCGCTAACGAAATGGGTGCCATTATGAAAATGGCTCATGGTATGGCTACGGCTCGTGTCAATCAAGGTATGGCCGCCGAATCTCGTAATCTTGCTAACACAGTTTCTTCCTTGGGGTTGCAGGCTCAACTGAATTACAAGAATAATATACAACAGATTGACCGTGAGTTAATGATGAACAAGATTGGTGTCGAACAGGCTAGTCTTGCCTTGGACGCTGCTAATGACCAGGCTGAAGCTGATTCTGCAGGTGCGCTTATGGCTTACCAGATTATGGCCAAGGCTACGAACACGAGTTCACAGTTGTGGTACGGAGCGGATAAGTTGAATTTGACTGATGATTTGTTTGCTCGCACACCGATGATCCCAGAGATTCCTGATGCTAGTCGTCCTGCTGGTGCGATACAGATCTCTCCTGAGGGTTTAAGTGAACATAATGCGTTCTATAAGAGCCCAGCGGAATTACAGCAAGCTTTAGAAACCTATTTGCAGTTTGACTCTCGCGCCTGATAGGAAATTATGGCTGATCGAACCGATATTTTGGCGGCGTTAAAGTCACCAACTCAGATAGATCTTTCCCCTGACTCTGGACACATAGATTTAAGCCCAGATATTCCAAATGAGAGTAAAGCTACATCAAATATTTGGGGTATAGATGTAGATGTACCTCAGCCTCTCCCTAAAGGGGGCGGAGGTTTTCTGGGTCCTCTAGGCAAACTTATAGATATTGTTGATACGCCTAGGGCAATGATTGTTTCGACGGCTAAGGAACTGACTGACTTGATGCAGGGCGAAGGTTTTTCGCCTACTGATTGGTGGAATCAAACTTCTGACAACTATATGGTTGGCCAGTTTATGCAAGACGAAGGGTGGGGTACAGGCACAGGCTGGGATATAGCTATTGGGTTGCCTTTGGATATTGCTCTTGACCCTTTAACGTATTTGACGGGTGGCGCTGGGGCTGCGGCCCGTATAGGTACTTGGCGTAAAGCTCAAACTGCTTTGCAGAAAGCTGCTAGGACGGCTGATGCGGCTGGGGATGCGGCAAAGGCAGCAAAGTTGAACGCTGCTGCGGCGAGGGTTACCAAAAGCCGTTCTATTCTTGCTGGCGGTGATGAGCTTGCTGAGATTGGGTTGAAGCCTAGCGGTATGGGGTTTACTGCTTTTGGTACAGGTCGTATTGGTCGCAAACTGATAGAACCTACCGCTAATCTTGCGAGCGGTGGAAGGTTTAGTGCTTGGGCCAACGCTCGACGTATTAAGCAAGTCCCAAAATATTTGTTAGATGATGCCGCATTCGATCTTTCTAGCACTACCGCAAAAGGTCTTAAGAACCAAGAAGAGGTTTTTGGGGCTATGCAACAACTCAAAAAAGGAACTCTTCCTAAAGCTACAACTCAGGCGCAGAGAAATGTTCAGCAAGCGGCCAAGCTTGCTGCAAGTATGGCGGTGGACGTTGGTCCTCGTTTGGGTAAAGGAAGCGCCGTGTTTGGGCGCACCATTGCTATGGGGCCTGGGAGGTTGTTTGGGGCCACGATTGGGAAGACTCCTTATCTTCGACAGCTTTCGCTGCATTTGAGTGGAGGGGATACTGGTCCTCTGAAGCTTGGGGCAAGAGGTTTCAATGTTGATGGAACCAAAATGACCGACGGCGAAATTCTTGTGAACATGCAGAATTGGGATAATCTTGATGCTGCTAAGGATGCTGAGAAAGCTTTTACTATTAAGTTCGGAGCGAACTCTGCCAAACTTAGACAAGAATTAGATGGAATAAACAAAGATCTTCAAGCTGCGACAAGGAATCCAAAGGCTGAGATTACAGCGGAAGAGTTAATGGTTCTGAGCGCTCAAAGATCTGCGACTGAGATGACTCCTGAGCAGTTGGTTGCATCTGGCTTAAATAATCCGCATAAAGCTAGGGCTCAAAAACTAGCACAAGAATTTTGGAAAGATGCTAAAGCCGAGTTCAACAAGCACGCAAATACTATGGGGCGTGAAGAGTTTGGAGACATCAAAGAAATGATCGGCGAAATGTACGCTGCTCGTTATCTTGATCTTGATGTTGATGTTGCTCAGGTGGTAGGTGGAAAGAGGAACTCTTGGCAGGCTCCTCTTCCTGAGGCTGGTGAAATAAAGGGCAGTCCTTTTCAGAGAAGGATTTATGGGTTTGGTGAAGGTCAATCCGATACTTTTATGGGGGAACAGCTTTACAAAATAGATGATGCAGCTATGAACCCTAAGGGTTTGGGTGTTCGTGAGCAGATGGTTGAGATTGGCAAGCGTGTCTATGGTGACAGCGATTTTGTCGATATGTTTAAGAAAGATTTTTGGGAAGTTATTCCTAGGTATGGGCGTGACATGGCTCGGCGTGTCAGGCATCAGCGTTGGTTTAATGACAATTTGGAGTCTGGGGTAATTAGCCGAGGTACGAGAACCGAAGACGGGGTTAGATTTTCGAGAGAAAAAGGCAAGGCTGCTGAGGAGTTCACGGAAAGATCTAAGAAAACTCTTCGTGCTCGTGTGAGGCAGGTAACCAAAGGAAGAGCCGAGGTGGAAAAGGCTCGGCGGATAGCTACTGAGTCTCGTCCTGGGCAAGAAGCCGATTTGGTTGAAGCTCAAAATCTTTTGGTTCGTTTGAACAATGAGAGTCGAGAGATCAGCAAGATTGCTAACGGACTTGAAGAAGCTTTGGGTGTCACGGAGCTTTCCGATGAAGCTCGTGATGTGATTGTTAAACTGGCTAATGGAACTTTCGATGCTGCTGATACGACATCAGTGATAGGTGCGAAAGTTGCTCAAGAAATTATTTCTGTGGTGGAACCAGCGCAGCAGCGTTTGTCGCTGCTTCGCAATGTGCAACGCCAGTTGCAAGCGGCTGTCAGTCAGGTTGATGCTTTAGCTGCACCTGGGGCTGCAGCGTCTTTGAGTGATGTTCAGCTTCAGCGTTTCTTATCGAAGTTGGATTTGGAGATCTCCGAGCTTGAAGAAATTTTTACTTCGTTTAATCGTGGCCTGATGCGAGGGATGGAAAACGGCGAAGAAGTTGTCGTGATGAAACAAGTTGTTAAGTTGGCTGACGATATTAACAACCCCAAGTATCCCATTTCTTATACGACGAAACAGGTTGAAGGGCCTACTCAAATTCTGAGTCAAGGTCGCAAGGTATCTCCTGAGCGTGCTGAAAGTCTGCGTGATGTTCGTACTACGAAACAACCAGATCAAGCTTTGAAGCAAAGGCGTGAGGGTGGTCGTTTTTCTACGGGACAAGAACCTGATTTGCGTCCTGAGTTCACACCTGGGGCTTTGGAAACTCCGCCGTTGACTCGGCACACAGTTCAAACTCCCAGTGAAACATTTCATGTGGATCGTTACATTTCTCCTACTGCTGGTGATTTGGGTTGGCAGATATCTGGGGAAGGTTTAGAAGCTGGACATCCTTTGGCTGGGGGTAGCAAGGTTTATGCCAGTTTGGGTGAAGCTTTGGATGACGTGTACTCTGAGCTTGGTTATGTCAAGGTGCAAGACAGACTTCCAAACGGCAAGTTTGGTGGTAAGTACTTTGTGCGAGAAGTGACTGTTCCTAAGGACTCTCCTTTGTGGAGAACTAAGTCTGGTAAGTCTTGGTCTGAGCGTATGGAAAAGATGGGGCAGCTTTCTAATCAGCTTGATGCTGAGGCTTTGATTGCTGGTAAATCCATAGAAGATGCAGGAGATTACATTCGAGGGCTTGTTCGGGAAGCTGATGGGTCTGAGGCTGTTATTGGTTTACAGGATGAGATTGCTCGTTTGCGTGCCTTTAATGATGCTCAGCAGGGTTCTAGACATTGGTTCTATGAGCTTGTGGAGCAAGCCCCTCCTCGGGCTGCTGGCGAAGCGAGCGTTTGGCCTCCGAGGTCTAGGGCGATTTGGCGTAATGCTGATGGTACAGATAAAACGATTTATCAGGTTGGGCAGGAGTTGGGCCTTGATGATGCGACGATAGCTAAACGCTACGTCGATCAGCACAGTCGAGTTGTTAAGACTCGTGGCCCTAAGAAAGCTCAGTCGAAGAAAACGGTTAGGGCTCAGAAGAAGGGGCGGCAAAAAGCGGTTAAGCCACCATCTCGAAATGAATTTGAGAAAATGGCCGAGCGAGGAAAGTTGCGTGGTGCTACTGGTAAAGATTTGCCTGGAGAAGCATCCGCAAGAAACCCGATTGAGTATGGTCGAGTTAATGGATACAGCGAAGATGATATAGCTCATTTTTATATGAGTCGCCGTCGCGGAAATGAATTAGGGTATGAAGAATATCTTGATGATTTAGCCAAAATAGAGGCTGGCGCGCAGACTCGTTTGGTTCCTCGTGAGTTCAGTGATGATTTGACACGGATCACAAAGAATTTGGAAGACGATATGCCGTGGCGTCAGTTTGACACGGAACGTAATGGTTTCTTTCAGGGGCGTGGACAGAGTGCGCCTCGTGTTGTTACTGATGTTGAAGAGAAGATGGCTTATCTTCAGAAAACCTATAACAGGGTTCAGCAGAAAGTTAATGAGGCTGCTGAAAGAGCAGATGATTTGAAAGATAGAATTCTTCAGGGTGAACAGAGGGTTCAGGCGAAACAAGCGGATCTTGGGGATCTTGTTTCTGATTTGAAGATAGAGCGTGCAGCGCAGCAAGCGGAGCAAGCTAACATTCAAGCTGAGATTCAGAAACTTAAAACGTCGGGCAGTGTTGATGACTGGATTAATGCATCAGCTACTGAGGATGAAGCAATTATTGGGGTGCTGCAGAGCAGAGCCCAGTACACGGCTTTCTTGGATAGTTATGGTGAAGCGCAAACTAATTTTCTGCAATCCTACAGGAATTTGGATAAACGGTTGACTCCTAGGGGCACTAACTATGTTGTTGGTGGTTTAAGTGATTCGGCTTTTAATACTTTTGAGGCTGCGATTGTGGCTGGGGCAAAGCTTGCTGACTTCAAAGAGGTCAGTAAGTTTGCTCAACAGTATCGGTCAATAGCTAACTGGTGGAAAGCTCAAGCTGTGAGTACTCCAGGTTTCATCCTTCGTAACCTTATGGGCGGTTTGTGGTTGAACTCTGCTATTGCTGGTGTTGAGATGGGAACACACAGCAAGGTCGTAGCTATGGCTAGGGCCGCAGCTAAAGCTGGCAACGGTGACGTGATCGAAGGGGCAAGAAGACTTGCCGACCAAGGAGGCTCGAAGCTTAGCGGTGTTTCGGGTTTGGGTGGTTTCCGTCATGCAAGCGGTAACGATTTCCAAATCTTTGGGGAGCTTCTGGAAAGCGGAGCGGTTGGAAGCGGTCAGGCTTGGTCTGAGGTTGCGTCCGCTGTGTCAGCAGATGCAACCATTCCATTTAGTCGTGAGCTTACCAGAGAAGGTGGCCGTGTTAAAAGTGGGGCAAGAATAGCTGCTGGGGCAGAAGGAACAACTTGGAATCCGTTTAGCGCAGACTTCAAAGGTTACGTTGGTGTGAGAGGCCAGAACGAACGTGCGGAGTTTATGCTTCGTGCTGCTTTGGGTTTCGATACGATGGCTAAGGGTGGGAATACTGTTGATGCTGTGCGTCAGATCAACAAGTATCATTTCGATTATTCGGACCTGACTGATCTTGAGCGTAGAATTAAAGATGTTATTCCGTTCTACACTTGGCAGAAAAATGTGGTGCCTGTGTTGTTGGAGTCGATGGGTAAACGTCCTCAGGCTTGGTCGAATCTTCTTCGGACAAAGAAAGAGTTGGAACTTCATTCTTCTCAGGAAGGACTAGTTCCTGACTACTTTGGTGAAAACATGGGCATGAGGTTGCCGTTTAAGATTCCTGGCATGAGCGGCGGTCGTGTGTACGCTATGCCCGATCTTCCTTTCAGGAATCTGGCTACTTTCTCACGGGAACCTACATCTCCTATTCGTGTTCCGTTGGAGTCAGCGTTCCCTTGGATTAAAATGCCTGTCGAAATTTGGGCTAAGAAACAGTCGTTTGCTGATATTCCATTTAGCGGAAGATACCAGCAGGTGCCGAGTTGGGGAAAGATCCCTGGGTTTATGCCTATTTTGGGTGCGATGGGGAAAGCCAAGAAGAACTCTTCGGGTGAATGGATGATGCGTGACAACGATATTTATGCTGTGGATCAGTTCTCTCCTGTTTTGGGTCGTATGCGGAGGCTTATCCCTAATGAAAGCGCTAAGCAAAGACGTTTAATGCAGACTTGGGTATCTACGATGTTTGGCGGTGGCTTTCGTGTAAACGATCCTTATGAGAAGAGGTCGCAGCTTATTCGAGACAATACGAGTTTTGCTAATGAGTGGCGTGATATCCTAGATATCGAGACACGAAAGGTTTAGCGTGAGCCTCACCATTATTTCTCGGTCGGGCTGGGAAGCTCGACCTCCGAAGAAACCTTTTACGAAGCTGAAGCGTTGGCGGATTAAGGGTATTGTTTTGCATCATAGCGGTGTGAAGAATGGTCCTACTGGTGTGGGCGCTGTCAAGCAGTATGAGCGTTTCCATATGGATTCTCGTGGCTGGAATGCTATCGCCTACAATTGGCTGGTAGACGAGAAGGGTGTTGTTTATGAGGGCCGAGGTCCTGGTATTCAGTCTGGTGCTACTAAGGGTTGGAATAGTCGTACTGAGTCGATTTGTTATACGGGCTGGGGTGCAGCGAAAGTCGGTAACGGGGCGTTGGTTTCCATCAAGGCTTTAGTAAATGATATTCAAGGACGTTATGATCATGGGCTTTGGGTCAAGGGACATAGAGACTTGGGTAATTCAAGTTGCCCTGGTAATTGGCTTTATGACTGGCTTCGCGCAGGGATGTCCGTCGATGAAGGAGATTGGGCTCAGATCGACTGGGCGTCCATCACAGCACATTTAGATAAATTGAAGGGGGTAGTATCACACTCCCCTCTTTCCGTTCGTCACAGGAGCCGTGGTGAGGCCGTGAGGGCTGTTCAGGAACGATTAACTGATTTAGGTTACGAGGCTGGGGGAATTGACGGCATATTTGGTCGAAATACAGCTAAAGCCGTCAAAGAATTCCAAAAGAAATTTGGATTCTTGAAAGTTGATGGAGTTGTTGGTGTGCAAACTTGGGATGTTCTATTTGCCTAAGTGGGCCAAAGATGTCATAAGATAGGAAGTGAGGTAGCAATGCCTAAAGAAAGTAAGCAGTGGAAAGATTCTTCTTCTGTGGACAATGCTGAAGCAATGGGGAAGTCCGCTAAGAAAGCGGCTTCATGGTTGCGCTCTACGGCACTAGGTAATCAAAATTCGGGCGGACGCCCGTTTGGGAAGTGAAATGACTGAAGGTTCAGCTAAGAAACCATTCAACTGGGGTGACTGGATTGAGCGTTCTGTTTGGACAGCCGTCGAAGCAGGGCTCGCAATCATGGTTATTACAGACGTATCCAGCATGAAAGCTGCCGCATCAGCGGCTGCTGCTGCTGGCATAGCTGCGCTTAAATCGCTGGCCCAGCAACGCTTGGCTCGGTGAGTAAGGTGGAAGACTTTGAGGGTCTTGATGATGTCTGGGCAGACTGGATGGCAGAAGAAGGGTTAGAAATCGAAGAAGAAATCGAGATATCCCTCCTTGAGTCACGAGGAACCCTAGACATGCAAGACGGCACCCACGCCCAATGGCTTGACGGTGACCTCGGAGTTCTTCTCACATTCACCACCGAAGAAGTCACCGAACTTCTTGACGCCTGGGATGATGCGGTAGATGGGAATCTCTTAGCTCTTACCAGTTTGATGAACTGGTTGCAGGGATTTAGTGGTTTTCTGTCTACTTGCCAAAAAGCGAAGTCAGATCTAGAAGATTAGTCTTTAAGCTTTCGCCACACAGCTTCATGTTTTAGAAGATTACGACGAACTTTTGCTGCTAATTCGTCACGTCTGCGAGCCAATGTAGTTTTAGGAATGTTTAGTACCCTTGCAACAAACCTCAGGGATAAGCCAACGTCTACGAGCATGTGGTAAAGCCACTGCTCGTCGTCGCTTAGAGCGTCGAAAACCTCTTCCACTGCGTCGATTAGGTCGCCTTCATCCCGATAAACGGTTTCCCAAGAGTCAGAAGGTTCCTCAAAAGGGGCGGTATTCATAAGGGCTTCCGCATCTGTTTCTGGTATGCGGTGAAGCCTGACGGCTCGATACCATTCTGTGTCAACTACTACCGCACGAGATCGTTGCGGTCTTAGCGACGGAAACTTATAGTCTCTTAAAGATTGAAAGAAAGTTTCAGGGTCAAATTCATTGTCCATTATCCCAGGGCAGGAGCTTTGAGCTTATGGAGAAAAAAGCTTTGCCCTCGGGGAACTTACCCAATGGTGCATCTTCCTTATTGATGATGTTAAGCATTTCGCTGTATTTCAATGCAGCAAAATTTTGTCGGGTTGATGACCAAATCCAAAAGTATAAGTCCATTCCCGAGTGGTCCCACCAAGACAACGCAGATATCTTTTCCAATTTCAATTTCAACGGCGTTTTGCCCATTCCCATCACTTCTACGAGCCGCTGAGGGTTTCCTTGTAAGTAATCAGGAGTATAGCGAACTCCCAACGGCATTTTGTGTATATGGAATGGAGGACGGTTTAATCCGTACCTAACCCAAGACTCATTTCTTTGCTCAAAAGCTGTTTCAGCTTCGTCGCCCATCTGCACATAGCGTTCTTGAAAGTTGCCTTGATGAAATGGTTTATTCATTTTTTCTTCCCAACGATTCTTTGAATCTGTTTGTCATCCGCATAGGCAACACCATTCAAGGCATCTTCTATTGCTTTAAGGTAGTTGGTAGTATCTCCTCGGAGTTTGCTTTCCTCCCCTTCCAACTGGGTGATGGTTATCTGTGCTCGCTTCAGTGTGAAGACCACACTCATGCTGATGGGCCCCTCGAAAAGAGGCCCATCATAATATTCTCGAACCGCAGTTTCGTAGTCACGAGTTTTCTTGGGAGTGTACGCATGGCCCCTTTTAGAAAATCGGGGCCTACCTTTAACTTGTGGGCGAATAGGCACCGTGAATTTGTATGACTTAGGCACGTCTGTCACCTATCGCCACCACTGCTCGTTCGACAAGATTGTGGAGTTGGCGTTCGCGGTCCCCTCTGCCTGTAAACTTTTCCAATCTGTCGTCGAATCTACGCACCCAATCCATAGTGGCTTCCACCGTAAACTCTTGCCACAGCAAACTGGTTGCGAACCCGAAGAGAGATTTACTTCGATCTTCGTGTTCGCCTTGTTCCCAAAGCTCTTTCGCTAACCCTATGAACTCTCCATCCATCCTGAAGCCACGGTCAACGTATTTCAGTTTCTTCGGTTCAGTCGCCGCATGAAGCGGCAGCAGCTTTCGCATCATCGCCGTAGGTGTCCTGAAAGCTACCGCTTCCTTGGTGAACTTCTCCCAAGAGTATCCTTCGACTTCTTGGCGGCCAGGTGTTCGACCTCCTGGGTAGGGCAAGCGAAGACAGTTCCCTATTGAGTCTTTCTCCAAGGACGTTTGTTTGGGGTAGACCTCCCTGATCGGTACATCTACGATTCTGCAGGCCCCAATAAGAGCTTGACGAACCAAACTTGCTGCCATAGGTGCTTGGAGGTAAACCCAGACATGGAAACCTTTCGACTTGGAAGGTTCTTTCCAAGAAGTTATCCCCATTTTGGTAAGCAGTGTCTGGAGGTTGTTCGCATGTATGTCAGAGATGTCTCCCTCGTCCAAGTCCACTGCCCCCCAGTTGACCATCCACACACCATTCTTTTGCCATAAAGGGTACACGCCGATGTTTGCGTCGCCCTCTATGTGGCGTTTAATCATCTCCCCGTATTCTTCGCCATAGGCTTCCACATAGTCACCCTGTCGGGTGAGGGGCTTGACTCCTTTCGCTACGTTAGCGATGAAGCCACCCTTGTGGAGGTCAGCGAAGTCTTCTAATGCACCCATCGGTCATCCGTTGGTATGTCGGACTCGTAGTAGTCTCTGACGAGTCCACAGTTGGGGTCCATGTAATAGTCAATGGGGTCATTGGTGATGTGGCATGGTGGCCGTTTGTTCTTGCAGAGGTCCAGTGAGACTGAAACCGAATGCATGAATCTTTCTGCATCTGAAATTTTGGGGTCATCACGTTTCCTGAACACATTTAGTTGGAGTATAGCATATTCGTCGGCGTTGAACTTTCCATCGTCCATTCCTCTGGAGGAACCTCTGGTGGAAGCTTTCCCAGACTGGTGGATCAGTGCGGTTGGCATCTTCTCCGCCTCAGACCATTCTTTCAGTCCTTTGAGGACTTTGGATACACCTTCGTATCCGCTGGCCTGAGGTAGCTGCTCCAAAAAGTCAACCATAACGAATCCTGGCTTTGCTTGCCAATAGTCTTCGCATTCACGCATGGCTTCCGACATGTGTTGGAAAGACATCGCCTTGGGGAATATCTTTATCCTGTCTAGGAAGGAAACTTTTGCTTCTTGAATTTCTTGCATGACGGAAGGATCTTGCGTCCGCAAACCGTCTTCCACTTCCGCAAGATTGCGTTGGTAAAGTAGAGCGTAAAGTTTTGAGACAACCAAGATCTCTGGTTCGTCGGGGGTGTAGATGATGCCATGAAAATCTGGATTCTGTAGTAAGTTTGTTGCCATTGAAGAAAGGATTACAGCGGATTTACCGCTGTGGGCTCGGCCCGTGACGACAAGAACGTCGCTCGGCCAGATTCCTCGCATCTTCTGGTCTATGTCGGTAAGGCCCATGTAGTAGCAGTCGTCACCACGCTGGGCATAGTCCACCCACTCATCCACTGCCGCTGAAGTGGGGCGGAACCATTTGTACTCTTGCTCTCCCAGTAGGTCGAGATCGACGCCCGATAAACGGGCGTCAACCTCGGCCTCGGAAAGCTCTACGGCTTCTCCCTGAGTTTCCATTTAGGAATGAAGCTCCTGACGGCGAGCAAGCCAGTCCCAAGCAACTGCGTCTTCTTGGGTTTGGCCTGCAGCCTGATCGAACACGTGAAGAGGCACGTTGCTGTCTCCATCGTTTACCCACATACCAAAGTCTTGTTTCACTTCGATACCCAGTCGGTCCAGAGCTTCTTTGCCAATGGAGAAGTTGGGATAGTTAGTGCCACGGTTCGTCTTGTCGGTTGTGCCATCGGCCTTTTCTTTGACCTTATAAACCTCAATGGCGCTACCGTCTTCAACTCTCCACTCTTTAGGTTGGAAAGCGATAAGGTTCCAGCCAGCTTGCCGAATCTCGGCTTGCTTGCCTATGCAGAACGGTGTTCGCTTGTAAACACGACCCGTCACCTTTCCTCCTGATGGAGCGGCTGATGGAGGTGCTGCTTGAGCGAAGGCTCCTGCAGGTTCCGCCGTAGCGCTACTCGGAGCAGCTTCCGCACTCGGGGCGGACTTACTATTATCAGGCCTGGAAACGCCGCTTTTCAGGCGTCGCATCACAACCCCGTCAGGAGAAAGATCTATTTCCTGACCTGATTGTTTAAGCACTTCGCTTTTAACCTGTTCAAACATGGCGGACGCTTCGGCAATGATGCCGTCGTCCCCCATTGTCTCGGGGACACTGCGCTCTATGGAGAGCGAGTAGTCCGCTGTTTCGTAAGGGGCTTCGCTTA
>TARA_R110002020_G_scaffold28563_9_pt1 | contig 16002 bp, 15 predicted proteins | sample TARA_R110002020 | Tara Oceans TARA_R110002020 (sample SAMEA4396489) | marine metagenome | biome: Westerlies Biome; feature: [MES] marine water layer (ENVO:01000295) within the mesopelagic zone...; material: water (ENVO:00002006), including particulate matter (ENVO:01000060) such... | reverse complement strand
CGCTCGAGGGCGCTGGCACCCAGCGGGCGGCTGGCAAGGGCGGGCAGGCTGGCGGCCACGGCATGGAAGCGCTCCAGCAGGGCACTATTGGCAAAATTCCAGCCAAAGGCGGCCAGCCCCGCCTCGCGGGCATCGAACAGGGTTTCGGGCGCGCGGATCAGCCTTCCGGTGGCGTCGATGATGCGGATCTGCGTCAGCGCATGGCCGAGCGTTTCCGGTGCCCCGATCAGGCCTGCGCCGACGAGATAATCGACGCTGGGCATCATCAGCGCCGACGTGCGGTGATCCGGCGGCGCGACGGGCGCCAGATGGATGGTCTTTAGCCCCGTCTGGGCCACGGCAATGGCGGCCGCAGTGCCGGCCAGGCCGCCACCGACCACGATGGCATCGGCATCGTACATGCTCATGATGGGCGCCCCTTTTCGCGGCACCGGGCGGAAAGACATTCGCCAGAAGCGGTCGCACGCGGCTTGAACCAGTCCATATTTGTCTCTTTTCAACCCTGTTGCCCGCCAATCTATCACCCTCGCCCCGGCCGATGCCAGCGATGCAACACAAGCTGGATGCTGCGCAACGCCGCAGGGGGTCGGGAAAACTCTGATGCAAGTGCTTTTGTCAGGGGCAAGAACAGCCTAGACATGGGTAACCGCCTGAAGGTGACTCGGAGTCAAAGATGCTTGAACTGCTGGCCGATCCCAATGTCTGGATTGCCTTTGGAACCCTGACGGTCATGGAGATCGTGCTGGGGATCGACAATATCGTCTTCATTTCCGTGCTGGTCTCGCGCCTGCCGCGCGAACAGGCCGAATTTGCCCGCAAGCTGGGCATCGGCCTGGCGCTGGTCTTCCGCATCATGCTGCTCTTTGTGATCAGCTGGATCGTGCAGCTGCAGGACCCGGTCTTTGAGGCCTTCGGACATGGCTTCTCCTGGAAGGACCTGATTCTGATCGGCGGCGGCGGCTTCCTCATCTACAAGGCGACCCATGAAATGCATGGCGCCATCGAGGATACCCATGAAGTGGGCATGGCCGATGTGGCCAAGGCCACGCTGCAGGCCATCCTGATCCAGATCGTCATCGTCGACATGGTGTTTTCGATCGATTCGATCATCACCGCCGTGGGCATGGTCCCGGCCGATCAGGTCTTTGTCATGGTGGCCGCCGTGCTGGTGGCCGTCGGCGTGATGTTCGTGGCCTCCGGCCCGATCGCCAAATTCGTCGCCGATCACCCCACCACCAAGATGCTGGCTCTGTCCTTCCTGCTGCTCATCGGCATGACGCTGGTGGCTGACGGCTTCGGCTTCCATATTCCCAAGGGCTATATCTATTCGGCCATGGCCTTTTCCGTCCTGGTGGAGGTCATCAACGTCTTTGCCAAGACACGGCGGCAGCGCAAGGCTGGCGGTCACGCGGCCAAGCCGAGCTTCACCCCCTTTACCGGTGAGACCGGTTCGGTTTCCAGCGAGGCGGCCTTGGCATCTTTGGGCCGCCAGACCGCCCCGGCCACGAGGCCGGCAGCGGTGAGCCCGGCACCGGCGGCGCCCAAGCCACGCAGCGCCAGCACGCCGACCGCCAAGGCCCAGGCCCGGCCCAAATCGGCGCCGCGCAAGCCGCGGACGCCCAAGTGAGCCGCGCCATCGTCATTCATCACGTCGGGGGTCCCGACGTGATGGCTGTCGAAGAGCAGGCGATCGGGGCCCCCGGTCCCGGTCAGGTTGCCCTGCGCCACACCGCCATCGGGCTCAATTTCATCGATACCTACCAGCGCTCGGGCCTCTACCCGGTGCAGACGCCCTTTGTCGGCGGCAATGAGGCGGCCGGCGTGGTCACCGCGCTGGGCGCGGATGTCACCGACGTCAGCATCGGCGACCGCGTCGCCTATCAGGGCCAGATCGGCGCCTATGCCAGCGAGCGGCTCATCGCCGCCGATCGCCTCGTGCCCATTCCCGACGCCATCGACGACCGGACGGCCGCCGCCATCCTGCTCAAGGGCCTTACGGCCTATTACCTGCTGTTCCAGACCTGGCCGGTGGCGGCGGGCGAAACCATTCTCTGGCATGCCGCGGCGGGCGGCACCGGCTTGATCGCCACCCAATGGGCCAAGGCGCTGGGCGCTACGGTGATCGGCACGGCCGGCAGCGACGACAAGACGGCGCTGGCCAAGGCGCATGGCTGCGATCACGTCATCAACTACACGACCGAGGATTTCGCCGCCCGCGTGCGGGAGATCACCGGCGGGCGGGGCGTTGACGTGGTTTATGACGGGGTCGGCAAGGCCACTTTCGACAAGTCGCTCGACTGCCTGCGGCCGCGCGGCCTGATGGTCAGCTTTGGCAATGCCTCCGGTGTCGTATCGATTCCCGACGTGACCGTGCTGGCGCGCAAGGGCTCGCTCTATGTTACGCGCCCCACCGGCGCGGCCTATCTCGGCCAGCGCCCAGCGCTGCTCGAAGGGGCCAGGCAGCTATTCGCGGCGGTGCAGAGCGGCGCCATCAACAAGGTCGAGATCGGCCGGACCTTTCCGCTCGCCGATGTGGCCGATGCCCATCGGGCGCTCGAAGCACGGGAAACCACAGGCTCGGTGGTCCTGATCCCCTGATCCTCTGGACAGCTCGCCGCTCTGCCGCTAAAGCCTCACCCGACGGGTGGGTGGCAGAGTGGTCGATTGCTCCGGTCTTGAAAACCGGCGGGCGTGCAAGCGTCCCGGGGGTTCGAATCCCTCCCCACCCGCCAAGAGCCATTGAAGGACCGCCCGTGAGCCGCAAGGAATTTGAAGCGTCAAAGATGCGCCGGCTGAAACGCATTGCCGGCCGCTATGGCCTGACCATCCTGACGGCGGAAAAGCTGACGGCCAAGATGGGCAAGGGTGGTCACGCCATCCGCGAGGACGAAAGCCACAAGGTGATTTTCGGGGATAGTCCGCTGCCCTTCTCGGCGACCTTCGAGCAGATCGAAGCCTATGTCGAGAAACTTGAGGCGGACGAAGAGTAAGCCAGGCTGACCTTTGTGGCAATTGCCTCCCGGCGGCCCCAGCCCGAATTTCATTATTTATTCTGTAACAGGAATCGCGTCACACTCCCTCCATTGGCTACCTTTGGAGGCGCGTTATTGTGTTTACTCTGATCAACGCCGACGCAGAAGAAGACGACGCCGAAATCACCGACCCCCAGGAAATCGCAGAATTGTTCGCTGCCATTGCCACTGTTGCCATCGAGGCAATCGGGGCAGGGCAGGCGAGACAGCTGTTTGACGCTGTTATCGAACAAGAGGGCAGGGACCCCAATTAACGCCGGACGACGCACCCGACCCGGCAGGTCAATCTGGCTGCTATCGCCTGGCGATGGCGGCGCTCACAAACGGTCTTCCGAGCCGGGCAGAGTTCCGCGGCTTATCGACCGGATTGACTGATCCGGGCTGGTCCGACAGGACTAGCCGCATGCTGCAACCAGGAGGCTGCCTCATGACCGGTTCGTCCGACGCCGCCCCATTTCCCACGCCAACCATCGTTCCCCTGGGTGACAGCGCCATGCTGGTGCGTTTCGGGACCGAATTGACCGATGCCGCCAATCGCGCGGCCATTGCCCTGACTGCCATGCTCGACCAGACGCCGCTTGAGCATGTATTGGAGGTCGTGCCCAATCTGGTATCGGTCATGCTGCGCTATGATCCGCGGGTGACGCGCTATGCCGACATTGCCGGGCAGTTGCGCCTGCGTCTCTTTGCGCTGGCGGACGCGCCTGTCGTGGCAGGACGGGCCTGGAGCCTTCCGATTGCCTTTGATGGTCCCGATCTCGACGCCGTTGCCGACCGGCTCGGCATGACGGTGGCCGATTTCATCGTCGCCCATAATGCAGCATCGCTGCGCGTGCTGGCCACTGGCTTTGCCCCGGGCTTTGTCTATTGCGGCCTGCACGACGCCGCCCTTGTCGTGCCGCGCCGCACCGAGGTCAGACCGCTGGTGAGCCCCGGCACGGTGCTGTTTGCTGCCGGGCAGACCGCCCTGACGGCCACCGAACTGCCCAGCGGCTGGCATATTATCGGCCATACCGACTTTGCCAATTTCGACGCCGCCGCCGCGCCGCCAACCCGGCTGCAGCCGGGCGACAGCCTTGCCTTCACGGTGGCACCATGAGTGCCATCCTTGCCATTACCCGCGCCGGCCCCCTGGCCAGCGTGCAGGATGCGGGGCGCTTCGGGCAGTTGCGCCATGGTATCAGCGCCTCCGGTCCGATGGATGGCGCCGCCTATCGGCTGGCCGGCGCGCTGGTCGCGGCCGAGCATGCCGGCATAGAGATCACCATGGCCGGCCTAGCATTTCGGGTGCAGAGCGGTCGCTGCAATATTGGCCTGGCCGGCGGCAGCTTTGTCGCCCGACGCAATGGAGAGGTCGTCGACTGGCCCGGTGCGGTCGCGCTGGAGGCGGGCGACGAGGTCAGCATCACCCCGGGGGCAGAAGGCAATTACGGCTATCTGCGCTTTGCCGGCGGGCTGCTGCTGTCGCCGGTGCTGGGAAGCCTGGCCACCAGCAGCCGCGCCCGGCTCGGCGGCGTCGAGGGACGGCCATTGCAGGTGGGCGACGTGCTCGAGCTGGCGGATGCCAGCGACAGCCTGCCACCGGCCTCACCCATGCCACTGGCGGCGACCGGCCCGATCCGCTTCGTCTGGGGCCTGCATGCCGATCTGTTCGCGGCGCCGCTGCGGCAGGCTTTCATCGATACCACCTTCACCATTTCAAGCCGTCTTGATCGCATGGGCGTGCGGCTTGACGATGCTGCCGCCGTGTTTGCCGCGGCCAGCAGCCTGACCCTGGTTTCGGACGCCATCGTGCCCGGCGATATCCAGATCCTGGGCGACGGCACGCCCATCGTGCTGATGCGCGACCATCAGCCGACGGGCGGCTATCCGCGCATCGCCACCATTATCAGCGCCGACCTGGATCGCTTTGCCCAGCTGCGCCCAGGCAGCACGCTGGCCTTTGCGCCGGTCAGCGTCGCCCATGCCCAGGACATTTTGCGGAACATCCCAGCATGATCTCGATCGATCTCAATGCCGATCTCGGTGAGGGTACGGGGCATGATGACGATCTGCTCGAAATCGTCTCCAGCGCCTCGATCGCCTGTGGCGGCCATGCCGGCGACGCGCCCACTATCCGCCATATCCTGAGGGTCTGCCGCGCCCGCCAGGTGCGGGCCGGCGCCCATCCGGGCTATGCCGATCCCAAGCGGTTCGGCCGGTTCCGCCTGGTTATGCCGCTCGATCAGCTGCTGAGCCAGATCCGCGAACAGCTCTTTCTCGTGCGCTTCATCGCCGATGAGGTGGGCCATCCGCTATCCTATGTGAAGCTGCATGGGGCCCTGGCCAATCAGACGGCCGAGGAGCTGGCCTTTGCCGTGGGGATCTTTGCCACTATCCAGGGCATGGCGCCCTCCATGGCGGTGCTGGCGCTCGACAATAGCCAGCAGGTGCGCGCCGCCAAGGCCGTGGGCATGCCGCTGATCCGCGAAGCCTATGCCGACCGCGCCTATACCGCCGAGGGCCTGCTGGTTCCCCGCAACCAGGACGGCGCCGTCATCCATGACGTCGACGCGGTGATTGCCCGATGCCTGCGGCTGGCCCAGGCAGGCGAACTGGTGGCGATTGACGGCACGGTGCTGCGCTCGGCCGCACGCTCGATCTGCCTGCATGGCGATACGCCCGGCGCGGTAGAGCTGGCCCGCGAGGTGCGCCTGGCGCTAGAGGGCGAAGGTATCGCCATTGCTGCCAACCCGCCCGAACCGCCGGAAGCGTGAAAAGCATTACCCTGGGCCTCTCAACGGGGAGAGGTGAGATCGGCGGAATGCCTTTAGTCAAAAGACCCAGGGTAGGACGTGTCGGCCCGCCGGCTTGAACGCCCGCGGACCGAAAACCGGATCGCCGCTAGATGGCGAGGTATTCGTGGCGCAGCTCGGTATTGTCGAGCACTTCCTTGGCCGTGCCGGAAAAGGCCACTTCGCCAGTGTCCAGGATGACGGCGCGATCGGCCAGTTTGAGCGCGGCGACGGCATTCTGCTCGACGATGATGGTGGTGATGCCCAGCGGCTTGATCGAATGCAGGATGCGCTCGATCTCGTGCACGATGACCGGGGCCAGCCCCTCATAGGGCTCATCGAGCAGCAGCAGCTTGAGATTGCGCGCCAGGGCCCGGGCGATGGCCAGCATCTGCTGCTCGCCGCCCGACAGGGTCACGCCTTCCTGCTTGCGCCGTTCGGCCAGCCGCGGAAAGCTCTGATAGATCTGCTCGAGGCTCCAGCCATCGCCCGGGGCCACCTTGGCCAGGGCGATATTTTCCTCCACCGTCAGCCCGGCAATGATGCGCCGGTCTTCGGGCACCAGCTGGATGCCGGCCTGCGCCGCCTGATAGCTCTTCATCTGGTGGATGGCCTCGCCATCGAGCCAGATCTCGCCGCGCCGCATCTGTGGCGTATCGGTGCGGGCGAGGGTACGCAGCGTCGAGGTCTTGCCCGCGCCATTGCGGCCGAGCAGAGCCAGGATTTCGCCCTTGCGGATATCGAAGGACACGCCCTGCACGATATAGCTCTCGCCATAATAGGCATGCATGTCGCGCACCGAAAAGAAGGGACGGGTGGCCTCGAGCGAGGCCGCCTGGCTGCTGCTGCCAATCTGGGTTTCCATGACCATGCTATTCATGCGACTTCGCCTCCGAGATAGGCTTCCTGCACCTTGGGATTGCCCCGCACCTGATCGGGCGTGCCATCGGCAATGATCCGGCCCTGGGCCAGCACCGAGATCTTGTCGGCCAGCGAGAACACCACATGCATATCGTGCTCGATGATCACCTTGGTCATGCCGCGGCTCTTGATCTTCTTGAGCAGTTCGATCGTGGTATTGGTGTCGTGCCGGCTCATGCCGGCGGTTGGCTCGTCGAGCAGCAGCAGCCGCGGATGCTGGATCAGGCACATGGCCAGCTCCATGCGCCGCTTGTCGCCGCGGCTGAGGCTGCCGGCGTGATCGGCCCGGCTGCTGAGCATGCCGACATCCTCGAGCATGTGTTCGGCTTCCTGGCGGACGGCGGTTTCGCTGTCTAGCCCGCGCAGCATATTGAGCTTGAAGGCGCCGTCACGCTTGGCCAGAGCCGGGATCATCACATTGTGCAGCACGCTGAGATCGGCGAAGATTTCCGGCGTCTGGAATACCCGGGCAATGCCCAGCTGATTGATCTGATAGGGCTTGCGGCCAGTTAGCACCGTGCCATCGAACACGACCTGGCCGCTGGTCGGCGCCAGCTTGCCGATGATGACATTGAGCAGGGTCGACTTGCCGGCGCCATTGGGCCCGATAATGGCATGGGTCTGGCCCTCCTCGACCTCGAGATCGATATCGGCCAGGGCATGCAGACCGCCGAAGCGCTTGTGGACGTCGGCAACATGCAGCACGACATTGGGTACACTCATTTCGTCGTCCTACTCGGCTGGCTGTGGCTGGGGAGACATCTTGCTCGGCGGCGTCCGCCCGAAGCGCTGGCTCAGCCGCCGCACGCCCTCCATCACCCCGCCGGGCAGGAAGACCACGATCAGCACGAAGACCAGGCCCAGGGTGAGGAACCAGCCCTCGCCGACAAACTTGCTGCTGATCAGGACGGCGACATGGTCCAGTCCGTCGGGCAGAAAGCCCCAGAACTGTCCCAGAATGCTGTCATTGAGCGCCGAGAAGATGTTTTCGAAATATTTGATGATCCAGGCGCCGATAACCGGGCCCACCAGCGTGCCCGCGCCCCCCAGAATGGTCATCAGCACCACCTCGCCCGAGGCGGTCCACTGCATGCGCTCAGCCCCGGCAAGCGGATCGGTCACCGCCAGCAGCGCGCCGGCAAGGCCCGCATACATGCCCGAAATGACAAAGGCGGCCAGGGTATAGGGTCGTGTGTTGAAACCGGTATAGTTCATGCGGATCTGGTTGGACTTGATCCCCTTGAGCATCATGCCGAAGGGCGAATTGGTGATGCGCTGGGCGATGAAGAAGGCCAGGATCAGGAAGCCGGCGCAGAAATAAAAGCCGGTAAAGCCGCCCAGCGACTGCCCGAACAGGGTGGGCACCGGCTGGCCGGGCATGACCTCGCCCAAGACCCGGTCGAGGTGACGGGGATCGTTGATGGTCAGCTGCAGGCCGGTCTCGCCATTGGTGATCGGGGTCAGCACCGAATAGGCCAGATTGTAGCTCATCTGGGCAAAGGCCAGCGTCAGGATGGAGAAGTAGATGCCGGAGCGGCGCAGGCTGAGAAAGCCGATGATCAGGGCGAACAGGCCCGAGATCACCACGGCAAACAGCATGGCGGGCATGGCATCAAGGCTCAGCAGCTTGAACGACCAGACCGCGGCATAGGAGCCGACGCCAAAAAAGGCGGCGTGGCCAAAGCTGAGATAGCCGGTCAGGCCGAACAGGATATTGAAGCCGACAGCAAAGATGCCGAAGATCATGAAGCGCTGCAGTAGGTCCGGATAGGCCGCCCCGAAGGGCGCCATCCAGATCGGCATGGTCAGCACGACCAGCGAAAAGCCGACAAACAGCAGGAGATCGTTGCGGGACATGGCCAACATATCAGGCCTCCATCACGCCGCGGCGACCAAACAGGCCACGCGGCAAAACCAGTAGAATGACGACGGCGACGAGATAGATGATGATCTGGTCGATGCCGGGGAAGACGGCCTTGACCTGGGTCATTGAGGCAAAGCTCTGCAGGATGCCGAGCAGGAAGCCGGCCGCCACGGCGCCGGGCAGGGAGCCCATGCCGCCCACCACCACCACCACGAAGCTGAGCACCAGGAAGTCCATGCCGATGTGATAGTTCGGCGGCAAGAGCGGGGTATACATCACCCCCGCCACGCCAGCGACGACGGCGGCCAGGCCGAACATGATGGTGAAGCGCTTGTCGATATTGATGCCGAGCAGGCCCACGGTCTCGCGATCGGCCATGCCGGCACGGACCACCATGCCGAAAGTGGTGAACTGCAGGAAGGCAAAGACCCCGCCGATGATGACCGCCGAGAACAGGAAATAGATCAGGCGCCAGATCGGATAGGTGATCACATTGGCCTGCATGCCCAGAAACGCGCCGATATCGGCCGCGCCGCGCAGGTCGGTCGGCATGGGCTGGGGAATGGGATTGGGGCCGAAGAACGACTTGATGACCTCCTGCGCCACAATGGCCAGGCCGAAAGTCACAAGGATCTGTTCGGCATGCGGGCGCTTGTAGAAGTGCTTGATGATGCCGCGCTCGAGCGCCACGCCGATCACCAGCATGATGGGAATGGTGATGATGATGCTGAAGGGCACCGAATAGTTGACCAGTACGGCGCCAAAGTCGCCAAACCAGGCCTGGACCAGCGGTTCGCGGATTTCGAGCGGCTGGCCCCAGGGCGACAGCTGCTCGGGATCGATGGTGACCGTTTCGAGCGTCAGGATCTGGCGGAACAGGACCGCGCAGAATGCGCCCAGCATGAAGAGCGCGCCATGCGCGAAATTGACCACGCCAAGCGTGCCGAACACCAGGGTCAGGCCCAGCGCGATCAGCGCATAGGCGGCACCCTTGTCGAGCCCGTTGAGAAATTGCAGAAAGATGACTTCGAACATGGTTTTAGTCCTAGCGAGCCCGGGCGTCCGGCGGCCCTGGGGTGACCTGCCGATCCACGCGGCGTGGCTCGGCAGGCCCCAAAGGCAAGACCTCGTCCGTCGACAGGCTCAGGATGAGGGCAATGGCGACAAAGGCCGCTCCGGAAACCGGAGCGACCGCGTTTTCAGGCGCACATGGGGACCGGTTCTGCCGGGCCCAGATCGCCGCCAAAGATGGCCGGATCGTAGTTCACCGCTTCGCGATCGATTTCCTGCACCACGTTGAGCACGTCATACTCGCTGGTCGGATTGTCATTGCCCTGCACGACCAGCACCGACTTGATGCACTGGTGATCCTCGGCACGGTAGAGGGTCGGGCCATTGCCCATGCCGTCGAATTCGTGGCCTTCCAGCGCCTTGATGACTTCGGGCGGATAGAAGGTGCCGGCGCGCTCGCAGGCATCGGCATAGAGCAGGGCCTGGACATAGGCCGTATGGGCAGCCTGTGACGGCGGTGCGCCATAGGCGGCGCCGAACGACTTGGTAAAGGCCTGGGTACCGGCGTCCTGCAGGTTCCAGTGCCAGTTCGACGTGCCGAAAATGCCCTTGATATTGGCACCGGCGCCCTTGGCCATCAGCTCGGAGAACAGCGGCACGACAATCTGGAAGTCCTTGCCATTGGCCTGGCGGTCGCGCATGCCGAACTGCACGGCCTGGGTGAGCGAGTTCACCATGTCATTGCCATAGTGGTTGAGGATCAGCACGTCGGCGCCCGAATTGAGCACGGGGGTGAGGAACTGGCTGAAATCGCCGGCGCCCAGCGGCGTCCGGACGGCTTCCACGGTCTGCCAGCCGAGCGATTCGGTGGCCGCCTTCATCGATTCCTCCTGGGTCCAGCCCCAGGTATAGTCGGCCGTCAGGTGATAGGCGCGACGATCACTGCCATATTCCTGGCCGAGAACCGGACCAAGGCCGATGCCGGACTGGTAGGCATTGAAGAAGTGGCGGAAGCCGTAGCGGCGCTTGTCCTTGCCGGTCGTGTCGTTGGAATGGGTGAGGCCCGCCATGAAAATGACGCCCAGTTCCTGGCACAGGCCCTGCACGGCAATGGCTTCCCCCGAGGACGAGCCGCCGGTGATCATGATGGCGCCGTCGCGTTCGATCATGCGGGTGGCGCCGGCACGGGCCACGTCCGACTTGGTCTGGCTGTCGGAGGTCACGAAGGCGACCTTCTTGCCCAAAATGCCATTGCCCTTGAGTGCGGTCGGGGTGAGCACGTTGATCAGCCCGCCATCGCCTTCGCCATTGAGGTGCTGGACGGCCAGCTCATAGGCCTTTTGCTCGTCAGCGCCTTCCTCGGCATAGGCGCCGGTCAGAGGCAGGTTGAGGCCGAATGTGACCGTGTCACCGGTCGGATTGTTGCAGAACTCCTGGGCCCACGCGCCCCTGGTGAACATCATGGGTGCAATACCAGTGCCGATGATCCCGGCCATGCCGGTCTGCAGCACACGACGGCGGCTAAGGCCGCGCTTCAAAAGTGTCATTGATTCCTCCTTTTGGCGCGGGGCAACTGATACTTAGCCAGACGCTCACCGCGGGCTCAGTATTTCCGCAGAAGCAAACGACGGCAATAGGGCGTTGTATTTACAGGGATAATCTGTCAATTATTGTTCTGGAGAGCATGGTTTTCTGTCAAGTTGTTGACAGCAGACCGTGCCGGGGGAGGGATGGCCATGCGCGCACCGATTGGCTTTCGCATCAGCAACAGACGGAAATTGCTGGGGATTTCCCAGGCGAGCCTGGCGCGCCTGGTCGGCATTTCCCCGAGCTATCTCAACCTGATCGAAAACAATAAACGCGATATCGGCGGCGCCTTGCTCAACCGTGTCGCCACCCAGCTCGACATCGACGTCGACGAACTGGCCGGACGCACCGAGCAGAAACTGCTGCAGGACCTCGAGGAAGCCTTTGCCGATCCGGTGGTTGAGTCGCTGCCCTTCCGGCCCGAGGAACGGCGCGAACTGGTGGCGCAATACCCCGCCAGCGCCGCGGCCCTGGCGCGCCTGCACCGCGCCTATACCGATGCGGTCTCCAATGCCGACGCCTATGCCGATCGGCTGCGCTCCGATCCCTTGCTCAGCCAGTTGCTGCACCAGATCCTGTCGGGCGTCACCGCCATCCGCTCGAGCGCCGAAATTCTCGAGGACGTCGCCGATCTCGATGAGGCCGAGCGGCGTCGCTTCCTGGGCGCCATCGGTCGGGAAACGCTGACCCTTTCCGACGTGGCCCGCAATCTGATCGGCCAGTTCGACACGTCAAGCGAGATCAGCCGCAATGTCTCGCCGGCGCGCGAGATCGACGATCTGATCATCGAGCGGCAGAACCACTTTCCGCTGCTGGAAACTGCGGCCAACGACCTGCGCCGCGAGATTGACCGCGCCGGCCCCTTCAACGTCGCCACGCTGACCGCGGTGCTGGGTGGCCGGTTCGGCGTCACCGTGACCTTTGGCGGGCCGCCCGACGAGCCCGATTTCCCCGGCCAATACCGCTTCGATGCTGCCGGTCGCCGCCTGTGGTTCCAGGGCACCACGACCCTCGCGACACGGCAGTTCCAGCTGGCGCGGCTCTATGGCGAACTGGCGGCCGCCGACGCCATCGGTGAAACTTTGCAGAGCGCGGTGCTCTCCACCCCGACCGCACGCCGCCTGGCATCGCGGGCGGTTGGCTCCTATCTGGCCGGCGCCATGGTATTTCCCTATGAGGCCATGCTGGCCGATGCCGAAGCCAGTGCCTATGACATCGACCATCTGCGCCAAGTCTATAATGCCAGTTTCGAGCAGGTGGCGCACCGCCTCGTCACGCTGCGGCGGCCGGGGCAGGAGGGCGTGCCCTTCGGCTTCCTGCGCTCCGATCCGGCCGGGCGCCTGACCAAGCATTTCCCGCTGCCGGGCCTGCTGCTGCCCAATAGCGGCCATGCCTGTCCGCTCTGGGCCATCTATGGCGCTTTCCGCATGCCCGACACGCCCTTGCGACAGGTGGTGCGCTTTTCCGATGGCTCGCGCTATCTGTTCCTGGCGCGCACCGTGCAGCGCCGCACCGCCGCCTTCCGCGAACAGATCGTTGCCTCCTCGGTCATGCTGGCCTGCGATGTGCTGCATGCTGACCGCACCATATATGCCTCCGGGCTCGATCTGGACGATCTGTCGGCCGACATTCCGGTGGGCCCCAGCTGCCGGCTCTGCACCCGGCGGGACTGCGCCAGCCGGCAGGAAGAGACGCTCTCGCCCGATACCGGCACGTCGCGCACGCGGGCGCCGCTGCTGCCGCCCGCATTTGCGCTTGGCGATCCGGCTTGATTGCGGTTAAGTGGACCGGCATTCGCGGAGGGGAGACCGCGTTTGACCAGGGGGAACATTGGCAATCGACATACTCATTGCCGAGGATGAGCCGAGCATTCTGGAATCGCTCGATTTCATTTTGCGGCGTGCCGGCTACAGCATCGGGGCGGTGACCGATGGCGACGCCGTGCTCGACGCCGTACGCCGCCTCAGCCCGCGCCTGCTGGTGCTCGACGTCATGCTGCCCAAGCGCAGCGGCTTTGACGTGCTCAAGCAGATCCGGGCCAATCTCGAACTGCGCGCCATGCCGGTGCTGATCCTGACCGCCAAGGGCCAGCAGCAGGATCGCCGCACTGCCGAGGAACTGGGCGCGGACGGCTTTGTCACCAAACCCTATGCTAATGCCGATGTCGTCGGCGCGGTGCGAAACTTGCTGGCTGGATCCGGTGGAGCGGCGTAAGCGCATCACCAGCCTGCTGGTGCTGACCATTGCCGGTGCGCTGCTGCTGGTGCCGCCGCTGGTCTATGTCTTCAACCAGCCCATCGCCCATGGCGGCATTCCCCAGATCGTCATCTACCTGTTCACGGTCTGGCTGCTGCTGATCCTGGGCACTGCGGTGCTGAACCGCAGCCTGCCGCCTGACAGCGCCGATCCGCAAAGTGGGGCAGAGGGCGACTGATGCTGTCAGCCGATTTCGTCATCGCCACCGCCATCGGCTATGTCGGCCTGCTCTTCGTGCTGGCCTTTTTCGGCGACCGCCGGGCGCGCGCCAATACCCGATCCTTCCTGCATTCTCCCGCCGTCTATACGCTGTCCATTTCGGTCTATTGCACCAGCTGGACCTTTTACGGCGCCGTGGGCAATGCGGCCCGCTCCGGCCTGGAATTCCTCACCATCTATCTCGGCCCCACCCTGGTCTTTGTCGGCTGGTGGTTCCTGTTGCGGCGGCTGGTCCGCATCAGCCACAATCAGCGCATCACCTCGCTGGCCGATCTGCTGTCATCGCGCTTTGGCAAGTCCAACCGGCTCGCCGTCCTGGTTACCTGCATCGCCGTGATCGGCATTGCCCCCTATATCGCGCTGCAGCTCAAGGCCGTGACCTCCTCGATCCAGACCGTGGCCGGCGCCTCCGAATTCGGGCAGGGCAGTCTTGCCGGCATTGACGATGTCGGTCTGGCCTTCGGCGTCGCAGCGGCCATGGCCGTGTTCACCATCCTGTTCGGCACCCGCCATGTCGATGCCAAGGAACAGCATCACGGCGTTGTCGCCGCCATTGCCTTCGAGGCCGTGGTCAAGCTGGCGGCTCTGCTCGCCGTGGGCATTTTCGTCGTCTATGCCGGGGGCGGGCTGGAGCCCATCTTCAGCCGCGCCAGCGAGATGGGCGTGGGCCTGAAGGCCGACAAGGGCTTTGACGATCGCTGGCTGACCACCATGGCCCTGTCGGTGGCCGCCATTGTCTGCCTGCCGCGCCAGTTCCAGGTGACCGTGGTCGAAAATTCCGACGAGAACCATCTGCGCGTCGCCAGCTGGGCCTTCCCCGCCTATATGCTGCTGATGAGCCTGTTCATCCTGCCCATCGCCATGTTCGGGCTGATCACGCTGCCCGCCGGCTCCAATCCCGACATGTTCGCCCTGACCCTGCCCATGGCCTTCGGTCAGGATGCATTGGCGCTATTCGCCTTTATCGGCGGCTTTTCCTCTGCCACCTCGATGATCATCCTTGAATCCATTGCCCTTTCGATCATGGTCTCCAACCATATCGTCATGCCGCTGGTGCTGCGCTTCAGCTCGGGCCAAAGCAGCGGCGACGGGCAGGGGGTCAGCCACCTGCTGCTGGTGGCGCGGCGCTTTTCCATCGTGCTGATCCTGTCGCTGGGTTTTTTCTACTTCTTTTTCACCCGCGATTCCGACGCGCTGGCGCCCATCGGGCTGATCTCGTTTACCGCCATCGCCCAGTTCTTTCCCGCCGTGCTGGCGGCCCTGTTCTGGCGCGACGCCTCGCTGCGGGCGGCCACTGCCGCCATCGCCGTGGGCTTTGTCGTCTGGGTCTGGTGCAGCTTCCTGCCCTCGTTCGAGTCGGTATCGCCGGCAGTCGCCATGCTGCTGCAGAACGGCCCCTGGGGCATTGCCTGGCTGCGTCCGGAGGCCCTGTTCGGCCTTGATGGGCTGGACCCGCTGAGTCACGCCGCCTTCTGGAGCCTGACCCTCAACGTCCTGACGCTGACCATTGTCTCGCTGCTGACCACGCAATCGACGCTGGAGCGGATCCAGGCGACGCTTTTCGTCGACGTCTTCAAGCGGGGCCATACTGCCCAGGGCAACTTCGTGCGCGGCTCGGCCACGGCCAATGACCTCTTCTTCGTCGCCGAACGCGTCCTCGGCGAGCGTCGCGCCGCGGCCTTGTTCGAGGCCGCCGCCCGCGATATCGGCGTCGAGCCGGACCAGCTTGAGCCGACGTCGGAATTCATCGGCAAGCTTGAGCGCGAACTGGCCGGTTCGATCGGCGCCGCCTCTGCCCATGTCATGCTCTCCAAGGTGGTCTCGGGCAGTGACGTGTCGCTCGAGGAGGTCATGCAGATGGCCGACGAGACCCAGCAGGTCATCGAATATTCCCAGCAGCTGGAAAAGACCTCGGCTGAACTGCGCTCCACGGCGCAAAAGCTCGAGGACGCCAATGTGCAATTGCGCGAGCTCGACAGCCAGAAGGACGAATTCCTCAGCCAGGTCAGCCATGAAGTGCGTACCCCGATGACCTCGATCCGCTCTTTCTCGGAGATCCTGCTCGAACCCGACGGCCTCGATGCGGCGCAGCGCCACCATTTCGTGACGACCATCCATCAGGAGAGCCTGCGGCTGACCAAGCTGCTCGACGAGATTCTGGACCTTTCGGCGCTCGAGCGCGGCGAGCGCGCCTGGGACAACCAGCCCGTCGACGCCGAAGCGGCACTGGACCGGGCGCTGCGCGTCTGCGATGCGCTGCTGCGCGAGCGGGGCATGCGGGTCGAACTGGGCGAGCGCGCGGGTACCACCATGGTGGAGGGTGACGCCGACCGGCTCT
>TARA_R110002020_G_scaffold68309_4_pt1 | contig 16008 bp, 8 predicted proteins | sample TARA_R110002020 | Tara Oceans TARA_R110002020 (sample SAMEA4396489) | marine metagenome | biome: Westerlies Biome; feature: [MES] marine water layer (ENVO:01000295) within the mesopelagic zone...; material: water (ENVO:00002006), including particulate matter (ENVO:01000060) such... | reverse complement strand
TCCGTTGATGTCTTTTAAATAACGTCTTCGGCCCATGACGGTTTCAACATAACCGTTTTCGCGGGCAAATTGAATCTGCTCGCTTATGTATGAGCGAAGTTTGGGGTAGGTTTTATAATAAGTATCTATCAAATCTTTTGCTTCACCTCTGGAAAGGTCAGTCTGATTGCTGAGACCAAAAGCAGAGACCCCATAAATAATTCCGAAGTTCACGGTTTTGGCATTGCTTCTTTGTTCGCGGGTCACTTCTTTTAAAGGAACATTGAAAACTTTTGCAGCAGTGGAGGCATGAATATCCTCGCCATTTTTGAAAGCTTCAATCATATTGTCTTCTTCGCTCAAGGCAGCGATAATTCGAAGTTCAATTTGACTATAATCCGCCGCCATCAATACATAATCCTCATTTCTTGGAATGAATGCTTTCCGTACTTCTCGTCCGCGTTCGGTGCGAATTGGAATGTTTTGAAGGTTTGGGTTGTTACTACTCAATCGTCCAGTTGCGGCAACCGTTTGCATATAATCGGTGTGCACCCGGCCGGTAGATTTTTCAACCTGCCCCGGTAACGCATCAACATAAGTACTTTTTAGCTTTGTCAATCCACGATATTCCAAAACATCGCGGATTATTTTATGGTCTTTCGCTAGATAGGAAAGCACATCTTCTGCAGTTGAATATTGACCCGTTTTGGTTTTTTTCGGTTTATCAATTAATTTTAGTTTTCCGAAAAGAATATCGCCCAGTTGCTTGGGTGACGCAATATTAAATTCTTCTCCAGCTTCTTCATAAATACTTTTTTCAAGTTGAAGAATGTCTTTGTCCAATTCGTTGGAAAGTTTTTTCAGAAATTCCTCGTCCAGATTGATGCCTTCCAATTCCATATCTGCCAAAACGCGAAGCAGCGGTACTTCAATATCATCAAAAAGTTTTTGGGTATTTGCCTCGCCCAGCTCTTTTTCAAAATGCTCTTTTAATTGAAAGGTTACATCAGCATCCTCAACGGCATACTCGGTTTGCTTTTCAATGGCAACGTCCCGCATATTCAATTGGTTTTTGCCTTTTTTGCCAATCAATTCCGTAATTGAAACAGGGGTGTAGTTGAGGTAGGTTTCGCTCAAAACGTCCATATTGTGCCGCATATCTGGGTTTATAAGATAATGCGCGAGCATGGTATCAAACAATTTTCCTTTTACCGAAATATTATATTTCGCCAAAACTTTGATGTCATATTTCAGATTTTGACCAATTTTCTCAATGGTTTTGTTTTCAAAAAAAGGTTGAAGCTCCTCCAAAAGTTGCTGTGTTTCCTCTTTGTTTTCAGGAAAAGGAACGTAAAACCCTTTGCCCTTTTCCCACGAAAAAGCGATGCCAACCAGTTCTGCCTCCAACGGATTCAAACTTGTGGTTTCGGTATCAAAACATACACTTTGCTGCTTCATCAAATTCTGAAGAAACAATTTAGTTCCCATTCCCGGCTGAACGGTTTGGTAAAAATGTTCTGTATTTTCAATGTTGGCGCGGGAGTTGTAATTTTTTATTTCTTCGGAAGTGTCTCCATCACCGCCAAAAAGTGAAAACTGACCACTGCCTGCCGACGAGGAAGTTACTTTTTTTGCACTTTCGGAATTTGAAATCTGCGTCACTTTTTCCGTAGCGCCTTCTTCTGAAAACAGTTTTAAAAACTGCTCCTTCAATCTTCGGAATTCAAGTTCTTCAAAAATCTGCTGCACTTTTTCGCCATCGGGCATCGACAGCTCGTAATCTTTTTCATTAAACGTTACATCACAGGTAGTACAGATTGTAGCGAGCTTTTTTGAAAGCAGACCGAGTTCGGCATTCTCTTCAACTTTTTCTTTCATTTTGCCTTTTAGCTTATCGGTATTTGCTAAAAGGTTTTCCATAGAACCAAATTCCGCAATAAATTTCTTTGCTGTTTTTTCACCCACACCAGGCAGGCCGGGAATATTATCGCTGGCATCGCCCATCATTCCTAAATAATCAATCACCTGTTCGGGTCGCTCTACGCCAAAACGTTTCTGCACCTCGGGGATTCCCCAAATTTCGATGGCGTTACCCATACGCGCAGGGCGGTACATAAAAATATTTTCGGTTACCAATTGGCCGAAATCCTTATCGGGCGTAACCATAAAAACCTGATAGCCTTGTTTTTCTGCCTGTTGCGCAAGCGTTCCAATAATATCATCAGCCTCCAAACCTGAAAGCTCCACACAAGGAATGTGCATAGCTTTGATTATTTCCTGAATTATCGGGATAGATTGACGGATAACATCGGGGGTTTCGTCACGATTTGCTTTATAATCTGCAAACAGTTCGGTGCGTTCGGCACTCCCATCCTTGTCAAAACAAACGGCCAAATGATCGGGACGCTCGCGACGGATAACATCAAAAAGTGAATTGAGAAAACCCATAATGGCAGAAGTGTCCTGCCCTTTGCTATTAATGGTTGGATTTTTTATAAGTGCGTAATACCCTCGAAAAATAAGGGCGTAAGCATCGAGAAGGAAAAGGCGTTTTTGGGTGGACATTTTGGATTTTTTAGACGAATTCCAAAACTACAAAACTTCTTCAATGGTGCGAAATTAATTGAATTGCAATTCGTATTTTTCGCCCATAAATTATTTCAGATGAAAAAATATTCATTGGTAATCCATGGCGGAGCAGGAACATTGGTTAAAGGTTTGATGACGCCAGAAAAGGAGGAACAATATAAATCAGCTTTGAACGAAGCTTTGGAGAAAGGGTATGCCATACTTGAAAATGGTGGAAGCGCTATGGACTCGGTTGAAGTTGCGGTAAAAAATTTGGAGGATTCGCCACTTTTCAACGCAGGAAAAGGAAGTGTTTTCACTAATGATGGTACCCACGAAATGGACGCCGCAATTATGGACGGAAAAACATTGGATGCTGGTGCGGTCTCCCTTATTACTGGTATTAAAAACCCAATATCCTTGGCTCGGGATGTTATGGAAAAAACGGAACATGTTTTTTTGGCAGGTGAAGGAGCGATGCGTTTTGCGAAAAGCCTGGACTACACTTTGGAAGCTCCCGAATATTTCTATGATGAACACCGTTACCAACAGTGGCAAAATATAAAGGATAGCGATAAATTTCAGTTGGATCACAGTATGAAAAAGGAAGGTAAGTTTGGAACCGTTGGCGCTGTTGCCTGCGATAAAGACGGAAATATTGCCGCAGCAACCTCAACCGGCGGAATGACCAACAAACGTTGGGGCCGGGTAGGCGACAGCCCTATGATAGGTGCGGGAAACTACGCAAACAATAAAACCTGTGCGGTAAGCTGTACAGGGAGTGGCGAATATTTCATCCGTGGCGTAGTGGCTTATGATGTTTCCTGTTTGATGGAGTACAAGGGAATGACTTTAACAGAAGCTGCTTCCGAAGTAATAAACAAAAGGGTTTTAGAGATTGGCGGCGACGGAGGGTTGATTGCCGTTGATGCCGAAGGGAATATAGCAATGCCTTTCAACACTGAAGGGATGTATCGCGCTTTTAAAACATCCGAAGGAAAAAAAGAAATTGGGATTTATAAAGTTTGAGATTCAACTACCCTAAGATGATAGGGAGAAATCTTAAGTTTCTTTTTCTTGATATCAAAACGGTCACCATTTGCCAAAATGTGTGTTTTTAAATTATTTAAAGACATTGGGGTGCCGTTTTCAACTACTGCTTGATTGTTGTGCTTCAATTTTCGTGGGTCAAAAAGAATGACCATCCCTGAGCCAATAACTTCAACGATATTACAATTTTTAATTACTAGACCAGTATCTTCCGCCAAACCAATACCGATTAATTTTGGGAAACGCGCAACCGCTTCTGCAAGTCTTCCAAAACGTCCTCGGCGTATAAAGTGTGAATCGATAATTAAGTTTGGAATAAAACCCATGCCTTCTCCCATTAAAACAGCACCTTTTGTAAAAGCTTCTTTTATTCCACCGCCTTTTATCATTTCCTGACTCATACACATCGCCCCAGCACTGGTTCCGGCAATTACAAAGTTGTCTTTTTCGTAACGTTCTTGAATTATTTTGTGCAGAAGGGTTCCGCCAATATATTGTACTATTTTGGATTGGTCACCTCCGGAAAACATAACGCAATCGGCTTTTTTCATCAAGGTTAAATGCAGCGGATCTTCGGCTTCCTCACGATTGCGGATATCCATAATACGAACATTGTTACAGCCCAGTTTTCCAAAAGCATGCAGATAGTTTTCGCTCACTTCATTAGGAATGCTAGAAGCGGTGGGGATAACAACGATTAAGGCGTCCTTACCGCCGCTCTCACGAACCACGCGGGATAGAATCCCTTCCTGAATGTATTCCAGCGTGTATATTTCACTTTGCTCAATACCTTTATCTTCATTACCACCTATGGGGATCAGTGTGCCTTTTACGCTCATGAATTTATTTGATTTGCGGGCAAAAATACGGTAATTGTTATAAAAATTAATCATATATTTATCAAATTCGAACTAAACTAACAAATCCGTCAACTTATGCGAATTAGAGAAATCAACGCCATGCGAGGACCGAATTACTGGTCTATACGTCGTCATAAATTAATAGTAATGGTCCTGGACCTGGAGGAAATGGAAGAACTTCCTTCCAATAAAATTGAAGGCTTTAGTGACCGACTAAAAATGATGTTCCCCAGCATGTATAGCCATCGTTGCAGCGTGGGTGAACCAGGCGGATTTTTTCAGCGTGTGGAAGAGGGCACTTGGATGGGCCACGTTATTGAGCATATAGCTTTGGAGATACAGACTTTGGCCGATATGGATACGGGTTTCGGAAGAACGCGCGGTTATGGTGAAAAGGGTGTTTACAATGTGGTCTTTAGTTACATTGAAGAAAATGTGGGGCGCTATGCCGCCAAAGCTGCTGTCGATATTTGCAAGGCGCTTATTTCGGGCGACAGCTATGATTTGGAAGCAGATATTCAGCGGATGCGTGAAATCCGTGAAGACGAACGTTTGGGGCCAAGTACAGGTTCTATTGTAGAAGAAGCTGAAGCCCGTGGCATTCCTTGGATTCGTTTAAATAAATACTCCCTTTGCCAATTGGGTTATGGTGCTAACCAAAAAAGAATACAGGCAACCGTAACTTCAGAAACCAGTAGTATTGGGGTAGAAATTGCATGCGATAAGGAAGACACAAAATATCTTTTGGAACAGGCCGAAGTACTCGTTCCCCGTGGAGATATTATCGGTCGCGAAAGTAGTTTGGAGGCTGCTTGTAGATACGTAGGGTTTCCCTTGGTTGTAAAACCCGTAGGCGGAAACCACGGTCGCGGAATAACTGTAAATATTAAAAACTATGAGGATGCCTTAGTGGCATTTCACGCCGCAAAAAATGTTTCTTCAAAAGTAATTATTGAAAAATACATCACTGGCGAAGATTATCGCTTGTTGGTTATAAACAATGTTTTGGTTGCCGCTGCCAAGCGCACACCGGCAAATGTAGTGGGTGATGGTAAATCTACTATTAAAGAGTTAGTTGATGAGGTAAACAAAGACCCTCGCAGAGGTTATGGTCACGAAAATGTGCTTACTAAAATTACCATCAATGATTTAACCAAAACCATTATTGCCGCTAAAGGTTACACCGAAGATTCGGTTCCAAATCAAGGCGAGATAGTTATTCTTAAGGATACCGCAAACTTGAGTACGGGCGGTACTGCGGAAGATGTTACGGATATTGTGCACCCCTCAAACGTTTCCATGGCAGAACGCATTTCAAAAATAATTGACCTCGACATCTGTGGAATTGATATAATGACAACAGATATCAGCAAGCCGTTGGAAGAAACCGGAGGTGCCGTATTGGAAGTAAACGCTGGTCCAGGTTTTAGAATGCACTTAGCACCAACTACTGGATTGCCAAGAAATGTAGCAGCACCAGTGGTAGATAAACTTTTTCCTCAGCAGGGGAATACAGGAAGAATTCCTATCATTGCAACTACTGGCACCAATGGAAAAACCACCACCACACGTTTGATTGCCCACATGGCAAAAATGAAGGGATACAGAGTGGGTTACACTACTAGCGATGGTGTTTACATTCAAAATAGGTTATTGATGAAGGGTGATTGCACGGGTCCTGCAAGTGCCGAATTTGTTTTGAAAGACCCCACGGTAAACTTTGCAGTTTTGGAATGTGCCCGCGGCGGATTGTTGCGTGCTGGACTAGGTTTCAAAAAATGTGATGTGGGGATTGTAACCAACGTTGCCGCTGATCATTTAGGGTTGAAGGGAATACATACCATAGAACAATTGGCAAAGGTAAAAGGTGTGATTCCAGAAACTGTTTTACCAGATGGCTACGCAATCCTAAACGCCGATGACGATTTGGTTTATGAAATGCGAAGAAGTATCAATTGTAATCTTGCTTTATTCTCTATGGATGAAGAGAATCCACGTATAAAAGCACTTCAAAAACTGGGCGGAATCACTGCTGTTTATGAAAACGGCTATGTTACCCTTTGCCGAGGCACTTGGAAAATGCGCATCATGAAAGCCGAAAACATTCCGTTAACCTATGGAGGAAAAGCAACTTTTATGATACAGAATATTCTTCCAGCAATTATTGCTGCAAACGTTCGCGGCATAGGGATTGAAGATATGAAAATAGCTTTGGAAACATTTATTCCTTCAGCTTCACAAACACCTGGGAGATTAAATCTTTTTCAGTTTGAAAATTTCAGCATATTGCTTGATTATGCACACAATCCTGCTGGAATGCGTGCACTTAAAGATTTTACCGATTCATTTGAAGCAACTGAAAAAGTTGGAATTATTGCTGGAGTAGGCGATAGAAGGGAGGAAGACACCAATGAACTTGGAAGCATTGCCGCAGAAATGTTTGACGAAATAATAATAAGACAGGACAAGAACCTTCGTGGGAAAAGTGAAGAGGATTTAATAAAAATGCTTGACGCCGGAATTAAAATGAAGAATCCCAACAAGAAAACGACCATTATCCCTTCAGAAAAAGAGGCTATTACACACGCTGTTAAAAATGCGAAAAAAGGCTCACTGATTATTTGCTGTAGCGATGTAATTCCTGATGCCTTAGAATTGGTAATGAAATTCAAGGAACAGGAAAGTCGGGGTGAAATGATCTTTGCGCAATAAAAAGCAAAAGCCGCTCCTCCTCAAAAGCGACTTTACTTTTTTAACACTGAAAATCGAAAACAATTTGATCAGGATTGATTTCGAAACAAAACTAATAGCTAACTATTACCTTATCCTTAATTCAGTATTATCAAAAAAAAATTTTAAAAAGAAAGCCGCACCTCACCGCGGCTTTCTTTTTGTAACAACTGAAAATTTCAATTGTGAATATTTATAAGTAAGTTTATTTATCATGTTCAATTATATTCAAATAAAACCACTGCCATAAGCCCCAGGCACAGTCCCGCTATTTCTTTGTGCGAAAGTGCTTCACTGTAAACAAACCAATTAACCAGGGAAAGCAACACTACGTTGAAAATTAAAAATAATACCGAAGCTATTACGATGTTTTTAAAAGTAAAACTTTAGGCTAAAAAGCTTAGGCCCACTACGTAAAAAAGCATTCCTCCGGCAAAATATATTTTACTGTTGTTGATTACCCAATTTTTCATCAACAAATCGCCAAATGTATCAAACAGCGCCCCAATGGTTATATAAATTATGGCATTATTCATCTTAAAAAGATTTTAATTTGAAATGTTTTGGGGATCTAAAACATTTCGAATTTAGATTGTTATTCAGACAATCCTCAAATTTTTTAGTGAATGCGCTGTTTTTTTTAGTGAAGTAATGTTATGGTCTATGCAACAATTGCCTAAGTTGGTTTTTTTTGGAATTACTAACCGGGATTTCAACATTGTTTATTAGCAAAGAATCTGTTTTTAAAGATTCAATCTTCAGAAGATTAACAAAATAAGAACGATGTGTTTTCGTGAATTTTTCTGAATTCAATTGAGAGGCAAGAAACTTGAGTGTTTTTGGAACCAAATATTCCCGTTCTGCAGTTATTACATAGCAATAATTGTCAAATGCTTTTAGATAAAGTATTTGTGACTGCTTAATTTTATATAGTTCGTTGTTGGTGGAAAAGGAAATATATTCTTCGTCATTTTTATAATTGTTCCAAGCAATTTCAATACTACTTCTTAATCCATTTTCAGTAAAAGGTTTAACGATATAACCCAATGGCCGTGTTTCCTTTACTCTTTTTATGGTGTGTGGATCGGTTTGTGAGGTTAGGTATATGTAGGGAATTTCTAGTCTGTCCAATTTTTCTGCGAGATCAACTCCGTCTTTTTCGCCATCCAGCTGAATGTCAACCAGAACTAAATCTGGATTTTGTTGCTGTATTTCACTAAAAGCTTCCTGAAAATTATCAGCACTGCCGCAAATTCCGTAACCGTGCTTTTTTAAAGCGGTTTCTATTGTAAAAGAAATTAAAGGATCATCTTCTACTATGTAGATTTTTAAATGGCTCACGAGGTTTTTTCTTAAAGATACTAAAGTATTTCAAACTTTTTGATGTTCAAAATCACTTCGGTCCCATTATTTTTTGAAGACTCATAATTTAAAGTTGCCCTTAATTTTTTTGCAAGCGTATCCATCAATTTTATTCCAAAGGAGGTTTCCTTTATTTTGCCATTAAACCCTTTTCCGTTGTCAACAACTTTTAAATGTAATGTATCATCCATCTTTTTAAAATCAATGGAAAGCAAGCTTTCAGCAGTAATATTTTCAAAGGCATGCTTTAGAACATTTATTATTAATTCGTTCAGAATAAGTCCAATTGGGGTAATGGTTTCAATGCTAAGTACAATGGGTTCAATATTCAGCACATACGGTAATTTTTCTTTTTTAAATTGATGGGTTTCAAAAATGTCCTTCGTCAAGGCTTCCAAATATTCTTTGCTGTCAATTCCTACCAATTGGTCTTTGCTATAAAGTCTTTGATGTATTAAAACCATGGACCGGACCCTATTCTGTGCTTCACGAAGGGCGATTTGGGCTTCCTTGTCAACCATGTTTTCAGATTGCAAATAAAGCAATGACGAGACTATTTGAAAACTGTTTTTTACGCGATGGTGTGTTTCCTTTAAGAGCACATTCTTTTCATCTATGGTTGCTTCCAGCAGTTTTTTCTGTTTGGCAAGTGACAAATTCTTCTTTCTGTTTTTATAGAAGAAGAATCCCAAAAACGCAGCAAATAGAAATCCAATAATTGAAAGGATGGAATACAACCTACTTTCTTTTTCCTTGGCAATTATTTCAGCGTTCTTTAGCGCTGAGGTTTTATTAAATTCAAACTCCATTTCCTGCTGGGTCTGCTTCTTTATATTTTTTTCGTTGAAAATTATTTCTCTTGCGTCTACATACAGCTCATAATTTGCGATAGCTTCTTTATAGTTTCCCGTTGCCTTATGTGCCCTGTACAAACAATCACACGCTTTGGAAAAAACTTGGAGGTTTTCCGTGGAAGAGGTATTTTTTTTTGCTTTTTCGCAGTCTGCAATGGCCAGATTGTATTTTTTCTGTTTTAAAAAATGATTGCCTCTATAGGTCAGGGATTCGGAAAGTTTTCCTGTGATATTGCTGCTCTCGTAAAATGATATTGCTGTGTTTAGATATGGTAAACCTTCCTCAAAATTATTCAGGTTAGTATAGGCAATACCAATATTCAAATCTGAATTTACAAGCAATAGTGGTGGTGCTTTCCCCTTTTCCTTTAATTTCTTGCCTTCAAGAAACGCCTCTAATGCCTTTTCATATTTTTCGGTATTTAAGTAAAGGTCTCCTTTGTTTGTTATAAAAACGCCTGCGGCAATGAAAGAGCTGTCCCGCAATGCTGCTCTATAACCCCTGTCATAATAATAGGTTGCCTTTTCATATTCCTCCATTTGGTTATAAAAATTAGCAATGCTATTATCGAGAGCCAGACGTTCTTTTTTGTAAATTATTTTTTCATCACCTACCAAAGTTGTAGTATCTACTTTATCAAGAAATTCCTGTGATTTTAGTGTAAGTGAAAGTGCTTTGGGCATGTCTCCTTTTAATACGTAAACACCTCCTTCGGTATTTAAAACGGAAGATCTTAAAAATGGAAGTTCATCATCCCTGATAAGGTCTTTCGATTTTTGAATATAATATAGCGAAGAATCTAAATTTGTATTGTAGTAGTAGTAGTTAGAATAGTAATAGTAAGTGGTAGCAAGCAATTTAGGAAGGTTTGCTTTTTTTGAAATTTCCTCCGATTTTTTAATTAAGGCTAAACTACCCGCTCCATAACGTAGCTTACTCGTAGCCCTGCTCAAAGAAGTTACTTTTTCATCTGCCGTAGGAATTTTTTCAGTAGCTTTTAAAATTGAATCAATAACTACAGCATTAACCTCCTGCTCATTTTGGGAAATGCACGCAAAGCCAATTATAAATGCTAAAATTGAAAGTGAGGTTTTCAAATTTGTTTGATAAACTTTTTCTAAAATACATTTTAAATCCCATAAAAGGCAACAACTTGTAAACTATTAAATTATAGCTTTCTTTTTACTTTTCAAAAAACCAAAAAATAATATATATCCATAACAGGCAATTATCAAAAATAGCGCAAATTTAAACCCAATATTATCTGTTAAAAAACCATACGCGGGGGGAATTACAGCGCCACCAACAATGGCCATACAAAGTAATCCCGAAGCTTGCGGTTTTAAATCCCCCAGTCCGTCAATCGTTAAGGCAAATATGGTCGGAAACATTATTGAATTGAAAAGTCCGACCGCCAAAATAGACCACATGGAGACCAGGCCATAGGTCTGCATGGATATGAGCAACATGAGTACAGCCAAACCTGCAAAAATAGAAAGTACTTTTGTGGGTTTCATTATTCGGGTAAGGTAAGCACCTACAAATCTTCCTACCATCGCACCGCTCCAATAGAAAACCACAAACGCGCCAACAATGGCCTTGGCATCAATAGAATTTAAATCTTTATTTAAAAGGTGTTCGGCAATATACCTCATGCTTTCGTTTTGCTGGATTACTTCAGAAATATTCATGCTCAGAAAATAATTCACCAAATAACTCCCAATGGCAACCTCGGCGCCTACGTATAGAAAAATGCCAAGCGCGCCGAGCATTACGATTTTGTTTTTCAGCAATTTTCCGTAACCTCCAACGGGACTTTTTTCCAAGATCTTCGGAAGTTTTATAAAAACGAACACTAAGGCCAAAAATCCTATAAATGCTGCTATGTAAAGAAATGGAATCTGCACGGCGGAAGCTTCGGAAACGTAATATGCACTTTTATCGACATCGGTCAAAACCGAAATTTCTTCCGAAGATTTAATTGTATCACTCAACAAAAAAGACGCGCCAATCAAGGGCGCAATTGCAGTCCCCAAAGAATTGAACGCTTGTGAAAGATTCAAACGGCTGGAAGCGCCATCCTCACTTCCCAAAACCGAAACGTATGGATTGGCGGCAACTTGCAGTACGGTAATTCCACCAGCTAGCGTAAAATAGGCTACCAAAAATAGCCAAAACACCCTTTCGGAAGCGGCGGGATAAAACAGCAGACAACCCATGGCCATAGTAACAAGACCCACGATTATTCCCTTCTTATAGCCGATTCGAGAAAGCAATGCCCCTGCTGGAACTGAAATTACCAAATAGGCCAAAAAGAAAGCGAACTGAACCAAACCTGCCTGAAAATAGCTGAGTTCAAAAACGTCTTTCAACCGTGGAATCAAACTATCTACCAAAACGGTGATAAATCCCCAAAGAAAAAAGAGAACAGTAACGGTAATAAATGCTGAGCGGAAGGATTTTTTTTCGTTCATAGATGGTTGTTGTTAGGACTATTTTTTATCGTAAAAATCGGAAGGGATATTTTCATTTTTTCCATCTTGGTATTTTGTAACCCAAAACCCATCGTGAATGGAATAGTAACCGGTTTCACCTTTCTTGTTCACGGCAATATAGCCTACTTGAAAATCTTTAAAATTCGGACTCTTTTTGATAATTCTTCCAATTGCTTCCTCACAGGCCTGTTGTGGTGTTTTGCCTTGGCGCATCAATTCCACAATCAAAAAACTGCCGACGGTTTTCAAAACTTCCTCGCCTAAACCTGTTGCGGTTGCGCCGCCAATTTCATTGTCGATAAACAACCCGGAACCAATAATTGGCGAATCGCCCACGCGTCCAGCCATTTTGTAAGCCAATCCGCTTGTGGTGCAGCCGCCCGAGATATCGCCGTTTTTATCAATAGCTAGCATCCCGATGGTGTCGTGGTTTTCTATATTGATGATAGGTTTGTATTGTGAAGTTTTTTTCCATTCCTCCCACGCTTTTTTTGAAGCATCAGTAAGTAAATCAACAGGTTTAAAACCTTCGGAAATTGCAAATTGTTCTGCGCCTTTTCCAGCCAAAATAACATGCGGGGTATCTTCCATCACTTTTCGTGCAACAGAAATGGGATGCATAATATTTTGAAGATAAACCACTGCACCATAATTCCCTTTACTGTCCATGATGCAAGCGTCCAGCGTTACATTTCCATCGCGATCAGGTAGACCGCCAATCCCGACTGATTGCCCTTCGGCATTTGCTTCTTCAATCATACAGCCTTTCTCCACGGCATCAAGTGCCGATTTTCCTTCATGCAAAACGCGCCACGCTTCGGCGGTGCTATTGTTTACATTCCAAGTGGCGATTACCAATGGAAAACTTGCTGTTGAATTTTCACTTTTGATTTCTTCGGAAATGATTGAGGAAAGCTTTTTTTCCGAAGCAAAAACGGAACTTCCCACCGCAATTCCAAAGGTGGAAAGCGAAGCGTTTTGGATAAATTTTCTGCGTTTCATATTTATTTAGTTTGCAAGCTTAATGAGTATGGAACATGCTCTGGTTTACTGCCCCATTCTTTATTTGGTTCATTTCCCAATTCAAAAATAAAAGTGCCACCCTTTTTTATTTCGCTGTAGCCAAGATACGTTTTTTCATAGGGTGCACCATTCAAACTGGTATTTTGGATATAGCAGTTTTTTGTAGTATTATTTTCGGCTGAAATGACGAATGTTTTTCCTTTTTCTAAGTGAAGGGTGACCTTGTTAAACAGTGGGCTTCCCAAAACATATTGGTCCACGGCAGAGGTAACGGGATAAAATCCCATGGCACTAAATACGTACCAAGCTGAAGTTTGCCCATTATCTTCATCCCCACAGTAACCATCGGGGGTAGCGGCATATAATTTGGTTAGTACTTTTCTGATTTTTTCTTGGGCTTTATAGGGTTCTCCTGCATAATTGTACAGATAAAGCATGTGCTGAATAGGTTGGTTTCCGTGGGCATAATTCCCCATATTTACAATTTGCATTTCCCGAATTTCGTGTATGGTTTGGCCGTAATAGCTATCGTCAAAATCGGGCGGCATTTCAAAAACGGTGTCCAATTGTGCAATAAAATTTTCTCTTCCTCCCATTAAATCAATCAATCCGTGAATATCTTGAAAAACAGACCAAGTATAATGCAAACTATTGCCTTCCGTAAATGCATCTCCCCATTTTAAAGGGTTAAAAGGAGATTGAAAGCTGCCGTCCTCGTTTTTACCACGCATCCATCTTGTGCTTGGATCAAATACATTTTTATAGTTTAGCGATTGCTTTCTAAATTTTTCGGCTATGGAATCTTTCCCCATTTTTTTTGCCATTTCTGAAATGGTAAAATCGGCAAAGGCATATTCCAAAGTTCGGGCAACATTTTCATTTATACCCACGTCATAAGGTATATACCCAAGCGTATTATAATACTCCAAGCCTTCTCTGCCTACTGAACTCGCTGGTCTATTGTTTGGTTCCGTTGCGTTTTTCAGTACGGCTTCAAATAGTGTATTTATATCATCTTCAGCTATATTTCCTTTTAAATAAGCATCGGCAATTATTGGGGCAGAGTTGGAACCAATCATACAATCACGATGCCCCGGACTTGCCCATTCTGGAAGCCAGCCAGACTCTTTATAGGTATTTGCAAGCCCTTCCATGATTTGCTTGTTAAGCTCTGGATACATTAAGTTGAAAAAGGGATATACGGCGCGAAAAGTATCCCAAAACCCATTATCGGTAAACATATAGCCTGGCAAAACTTCCCCGTTATATGGGCTGTAATGGACTACTTTTTCATTTGCGTCAATTTCATAAAATTTTCTAGGGAAAAGAAGCACGCGATACAAACAGGAATAGAAAGTTTTGATTTCGTCCAAATTTTTCCCTTCAACTTCAATTTTTTCTAATTCGGTCTCCCAGGCTTTTTTGGCTTCTTCTTTTGTTTGCTCAAAGGTTTTATTGCCAATTTCACGAGAAAGATTTATTTCAGCTTGTTCCAAACTAATAAAGGAAGAAGCCACTTTTACGGTCACTTTTTCGCCACGTTTTGTTTTAAAACCAATGATTGCCCCAACGTGCTCCCCTTCGCTATCAAGCATATTTTTTTGAAGTTGCCAGCCGTCCTTCCACGTATGTGAAATTTCAAAATCCTTATCAAAATAGGCTACAAAATAATTGTGAAAATTTTCGGGCACTCCTCCACGGTTATTTCTGCTGTACCCTATTATTTTTCGCTCTTCCGGAATTATTTTTACCATAGAACCTTTATAAAATGCATCCAAAATAACATACGCTTCATCCGCTTCAGGAAATGTAAATTGAAACTGGGCGGCACGTTCTGTGGGAGTAACGCCTACGGTCACGTCATAGTCAGCCAAATAAGTTTCATAAAAATAGGGTTTCACGGTTTCTGCTTTATGTGAAAACCAAGACTGGCGGGCTTCTTCTTCAAAGACTAACGTATCGGTAACGGCCATAAAAGAAAAAGCGCCATAGTCATTTATCCACGGACTGGGTTGGTGCGTTTGTTTTATGCCCCGAATCTGGTTTTCTGCATATTTGTAAGTCCAGCCATCGCCCATTTTTGAAGTCATTGGAGTCCAAAAGTTCATCCCCCAAGGCGTTGCGATAGCTGGATATGTGTTTCCATTGGAAAGACTATATTTTGAATCTGTACCCATCAAAGGATTGACAAAATCAACAAGTGAAATCATTTCATCATTCTCTTCTTGTAAATGCTGGATTTTATCTCCGCAGCTAAGAAAAACTGAAAATATACTTAATAATAAAATGTACTTCATTGCCTTATTTATTAGGTTTGCTGGTCATTTCAAAAACAATCTCTTTACTCTTTGTAATTTCATCGTGCGTCAAATAATTTCTGTCCAATGTTTTGCCATCAACAGTAACACTTTTTACATAAACATTTTTCTCGCTTTGATTTTTCGCCACAATTTTTACCGAATTTCCATTGTCCAAATGCAAAATCGCTTCCTCCACCAGCGGACTTCCCAAAGAATAATTCGGTGAGCCGGGAACAACGGGATAAAAGCCCAAAGCGCTAAAAATATACCAAGCGCTCATCTGCCCCGCATCGTCGTTTCCGCAAAGTCCGTCCTGTTTTGGGCCATACATTTTGTCCATAATTATGCGTATGCGTTCCTGCGTTTTATAATCTTTTCCCGTCCAATTGTACAAATACGGAATGTGGTGGCCGGGCTCGTTGCCTTGCACATAATTGCCCATAATCCCGTCGCGGGTTATGTCCTCATTTTTTTCGATGTATTTATCGTCGAGTTCCATTGTGAAAAGGGAATCCAAATGTTTGCTGAAAAGTTCTTTTCCGCCCATCATTTCAATCATTTCATCTAAATTCTGCGGAACGTAAAGCCCGTAGTTCCAAGCGTTACCCTCAATAAAACCTTGTCCGTGTGTGTCCAGCGGATCAAATTCTTTTCTGAAATTCCCATCGCTAAGTTTTGGTCGCATATACCCGATTTTTGGATCGTACACATTTTTGAAATATTCCGAGCGTTGTAAATATTCTTTTTCAACTTCGGTATTTCCAACACTTTTTGCGATTTGCGCAA
>TARA_R110002020_G_scaffold263353_1_pt1 | contig 16012 bp, 19 predicted proteins | sample TARA_R110002020 | Tara Oceans TARA_R110002020 (sample SAMEA4396489) | marine metagenome | biome: Westerlies Biome; feature: [MES] marine water layer (ENVO:01000295) within the mesopelagic zone...; material: water (ENVO:00002006), including particulate matter (ENVO:01000060) such... | reverse complement strand
GGCGATCGGACCGGTCAGCTTTTCGATCTCGTCGAGCAGGGGCAGGGCCGCATCGAACCCGGTGGCCGCGACGAAGCCAGGTTTCATGATGTCGTCGGCTGTGATCGTCCCGCCGGTCGCGTTGAGCCCCAGCTGCGCAAAGCTCGTGAACACAATGTCCGACAGGAGCGCAAAATTGCCAAGAATGAGCGCAAAGGCGCCGACGTATAGGACTTTCTTCAGGAACCGGCCGACAATGTCCGTGTCCGGACCCATGGCCCAGAAAAGACCCGCCAGTGTAATGTCGATCGCGATCAGCGCGCTCGTCAGGAATGCGACGTCCGGCTGCAGGAGACCGAATCCGCTATCGATATAGGCGGAGAAGGTCGCAACGAACTGGTCGATGACACCGAGGTCTTCCATGGCCCTAATCCCGCCGATAGGCGACGCCGTCGCCGCGGAAGCGTTTGTGACGGATGCGGGCCTGTTCCTCGATGGCGGCCCGGCGCGACTCTTCGAGCGCGATCATCCGGTATTGCGCGGCCATCAATTGCTGCATCTGCATCTGTTGTTCGACCGAAAGGGCGACGAGCTGGTTGCCAGCCTGGGCCACGGACAGGTTCCCGGTGGCGGCCTGGCTCTCGCGGGCAAGGTCAGTCAGTGTCTCACGGGATTCCGCAATCGAGGTCACAATCCCCGACTGGACCTGGATGGATGCCCGGAACGCGTCCCGGCTGATACGCCACTGATCGGCGGCTTCCGCCACGATCTCCTTATTGGAGAGGTCCTCATAGGAGTCCGGGAACGCCTCTTCATACTGGCGCTCGGACTCTTCGACCTCGTAGGTGACCTCGCCGGCTTCGCGCATCAGCGTGTCTATGCGTTCCAACACACGCTTCAAATGGTCGATCGACGCATAGTCGAGGCGTTTCAGGTCCTCGGCCTGGTTCACCAGCATCTGCGCTTCATGCTGGAGCTGCTGGATCTGGTTGTTGATCTGTTCGAGCGTATTGGTGGCTGTCACGATGTTCTGAACCAGGTTGGTCGGATCGATCACGACATCGCCCACGCCGAGCAGGGCGTTTGCAGGCGGCGCCAGGCCAACAAACGAGGACACTGACCCAAGAAGAATGGCGATCATTCTGCGGCGCATGGCACGTCTCCTTCTGTCCCGATCAGGTCTGCGGCCCAATGGAGCCCGCGCGCGGCAAGCCAGGCTGGCGCGAACCCGTCAGGCCCGGCAGATGCATGGATTTCCGAAATCAGTTTCTGATCGGCCTTCGATCCGGCGGCGCAGAAGGCGAGGGCGACCGGCCCGAGATCAAGATCGAACAGGCGGTTGCCGTCCGGACACTGGACATAATAGTCCCGCTTCGGCGTTGCCCGCGCGATCAGCTCGATCTGGCGTGCATTGAGGCCGAACCCTTCATACGCCGCGCGCTGCGATGGCTCCTCGGCCCGTGCATTGGCGAGGAAGATACGCGTCGGGGCGCTCTCGATCAGGCTCGGCGCAATCGAGCTTGCGGAGATGTCCGACAGGCTCTGCGTCGCGAACACGACCGAGACATTCTTCTTGCGCAGCGTCTTCAGCCAGTCGCGGAGACGCCCCGCAAACATCGGGTGATCGAGGAACAGCCAGGCCTCGTCGAGAATGAGCAGGGTCGGCTTGCCGTCGAACCGGGCTTCTAGTTTGGCAAAGAGGTGCGCCAGGACCGGCGCGGCGAGCCTCTTGTCCTGCATCAACGCGTCCATTTCGAAACAGAGCATATCGCCAGAGGCCAGACTGTCTTCATCGGCATCGAGCAGCGCGCCATAGGGACCGGCCAGCGTATAGGGTTCCAGCGCTTGACGGAGCTCTGATGACTGCACCAGTGCCACCAGGCCCGTCAGGGTGCGCTGCGAGACAGGTGCCGCGCCAAGGCTCTGCAGCGCCGTCCAGACGGCTTGTTTGACCTCTGGTGTGACGGTGACGTTCTCTTGAGCGATGAGGCCGAGCACCCAAGCCTGCGCTTCGGCGAGCCCAGCTTCGCTGCCTAAATCCCGCAAGGGCTGGAACGCAAGGTCGCCATCAAGGCCGAGTTCATACCAGGTTCCGCCAAGGGCCAGCGTCGCGCAGCGCGCCGACCCGCCCTTGTCGAAGAGGAAGACCTGCGCGTCCGCATAGCGGCGGAACTGCAAGGCCAGCAGCGACAGGAGGACGGATTTGCCGGCCCCGGTCGGGCCGACCACCATCATGTGCCCGACATCCCCCTGGTGTGTGACGAGCCGGAACGGCGTCGCACTGGCCGAGCGCGCCATCAGAAGCGGCGGGCCGTCCAGGTGTGCATTACGCTCCGGCCCTGCCCACAGCGCGGACAGGGGCGCCATATGGGCAAGATTGATCGTGTTCAGCAGCGGTTGGCGGACATTGGCATAGGCCTCGCCCGGCAGCGTGCCGAGCCAGGCTTCGACCGCATTGACGCTTTCGGAGACGCAGGTGAACCCGCGCCCCCGGATCACGCGCTCGACGGCCCGGATCTGGTCTTCGGCAATCCCGGTATCCTTATTCCGGACGACAATTGCGGTCGTGCAAAAGCCGAATGCGACATGGCCTGCGCCGAGGGCTTGCAGGGCCTCGTCGGCATCGGCGGCCTGGTTGTCTGCGTCCGTGTTGAGCAGCGTCGCAGGTTCGTTGGTGAGGATTTCACGCAGGTAAGAGGTAAGCGACCGGCGTTTCGCAAACCAGTTGCGGACATAGGCGTTGAGCGTCTTCTCGGCCTCCGGCTTGTCGAGCGGCAGGAACCTTGTCACCCAGCGATAGGCAAAGCCGAGCTGATCTAGTTCCGACAGAAGTCCAGGCTCGCCCGTTGCCGGGAACCCGTTCACGGTGAGGACTTTCAGGGTCTCCTCGCCAAGGCGGGGCGAGAGCCCGCCGGTCAGTGGCGTATCGACCAGAAACGCATCGAGACACATTGGCAGCGACGGCGCCTTCACCGTCTGGCGCGCCACCGAGATGCAGGCATGCAGGTAGGTCAGCGTCTCATCGTCATCCAGGAACCGGGCCTCCGGCATCAGGTCCGCCATCATGTCGCGCGCCCGGGATGTTTCGGTTTCGAAATGGGCGAGATGCTCGCTCCAGAACGCGGCCGGGGCGTCCGCGGGATCGTCGATGAAGAGTTGCTCGATCCGGGCCGTCCGGTCCGCTGGCGGCATCCAGGTCAGCGTCAGGTAGCAGTCTGTTTCGAAGTGGCGACCGTGCTCTTCGAAGGCGGCCCGGCGTTCCTCATCGACCAGCCAGGCTGCCGGGTCGCGCCAGGTGCTTTCCGGGTAGGTAACGGACGGCCTGCGATCGGCTTCTATGTGCAGGGCCCAGCCCGAACCGAACCGGCTGAGCAGATTGTTCATGCGGGCTGTGACGGCGACGCGTTCTTCCGGCGTCGAGCTTTCAAGATCGGGTCCTCGATAGAAACAGGTCCGCTGCAGGCTGCCATCCTTGTTGAGGATGATGCCAGGCGCCATCAGGCAGGCCCATTTTAGATGATCGGCAAGCGCGGCCGGACGGGCACGGTATTCACGAAGGTTCAGCATGCGTAATAGCCCCTTGTCCTTATGTGCCGGATCCACGAGAATGTCCGCAATGTTCTGGACATCGCGTACTTCGCAATGGCCCTTACGTACTTCCATCAGAGGATTGAAATGCGCCGAGGCCACATCGGTCGGATCGAACCGCAAACAATGCGAGAACTCCGAGCGCCAGCCGGAGGTCAGCTGCCAGTTCTCGCCCTTGATGTCATGCACCAGAACCGAATGCGGCCAGGAGAGCAGGGTTGGGATAACAAGGCCCACACCCTTGCCGGATCGGGTCGGCGCAAAGGCCATGACATGATCGGGACCGTCATGGCGGAGATAGCAGTTCTGGGCTTGGCCGAGGAAGACGCCGGCGGGCTTCAGCAGTCCGGACTTGCGCAAGTCCTTGCCTTCTGCCCAGCGCGCAGAGCCAAACGTTGAGACACGCTTGCGCGAGGCACGTCATGCACAAGGCATGACACTCGTGGAACTATCCGGCCGGTTGGGCGTCTCGCATCAGCAACTGCAGAAGTACGAGAGCGGCGCCAACCGGATTTCCGCTGGCATGTTGTACGATGTGGCTGAGCTGCTCCACATGCCCCTCGCCGACTTCTTTGGCGCCGAGCGCCCGTCCAGGGACGATCAGGTCTCGCGGCTGCGCCGGGCGGCGCACCGCATTGTCGATGCCATGTCAGACGCTGAGCTGGTCAAGGTTGTCAAAGTTCTGCAAGCGCTGGACGAATAGGCGCGTGGGGTGTTCCGAGGCGCGCCGTCTCGTACCTCCGGCAGCCGGGCGAGAATATGCAGACGATCACCAGACGTCATTCCTGGCTCAGGCTTGATGGCACGAAGGCGCGCATCCGGAAATCATAAGGCGGTCCGTCCAGTTTGAAATGTCCATGGCGTTGAAACGACGATCAGCATTGCGCGCAACCCGCCTGCCTCCCGTTTGCCGGAAGACGCCCCTGCAACAGCCTGAAATAGCCACCCGCGCGCAAGCGCTGCCCCTTGGCAAGTAGCCGGACCATTTCCGATTTCATGGCAGTCGATCCGCTCTGCCAGGCGTGTGCAACACGCTGGTGATCATAGAGGATCAGCGCAGTGTCCCTGTAGGTCAGGCCGGCGTCATGTGCGTCCAGCGCGATCAGTGCGTTGCGAAGCCGCAGAGCCTGCTGTGTCAGCCGAGGAGCCCCAGTCTCGCCATGCCCGAACACGTGTCCTGCCTGTGCAAGAATTTGCGCCTGCCTGCTGGCCTGGCTGATACCCGACAGGGAGACATCGAGCTTGACCGCGCGTCCCGCAAAGAGCGGCAGGCCGCGATAGCGCACCTGCAGGGCGCTGGCGCCTGCCCGGATCAGCAGGTGTTCGCGCTGGCGCGCATCGGTCAGATGCGTGACCCGGCCCGTACGCAGGCCCACGTCAAACAGTTCGTCCGGTTCGTCCGTGGCGCGCTCGCGGCCGAGAATGGCAATCTTCCGCGGGAAGGCGCGGTCCGACCAGAAGACATCTGCGACCCGGGCCGAAAGGTCAGGATTGGGAAAGAAGATGAGCCCCCAGGTCTCGGCCAGCCGGTCACGCCGCATCAGTAACAGTCGCGTGGTTCGCGCGTCCGCAGCTTCACTGGAAACATCGGGCACCTGCGCTATGGCATTGGCCTGGAAGCGCCGGTTGCGCCTGAGAAATTCCCAGGCCCAGTCGCTCGACGAGAGCTGCGACGCATAGGCATAGCCAGCCAGGATATCGCTGAATTCCCCGATGTGCCGTATGCGCATGCCCGAGCCTCCCAGGACAGTGTTCATGCAGCAAATGTGCCAAATGCAACCCAAGGAGGAATTCCATCGCAGCCCCTCGGTCGTCCCCAATGCGACCGGCAAGGACGACCTGGTCCGTGCTGTCGCGCGCCAGGAGCGTCCGTGGCGAAAGTCAGACTTCCGGTTGGGCGAAGGGGCGGAACGCCGCCGCCTTCAGAGGCCTTTGCCCAATGCGCATTGGAGATTTTCACCTCCATCTGACTGCGGACCATTCACCCTAAGGCGCAGAACAGTTGACTCTTCCTCGGCATACAATCTCGATCACTGCCTGAAAGTCTGCCAGGGGGCGCAAACGGAGCCGTAGGGACTTTGACGGAACCTGCGCCGAATGAGCGACAACTCTATTAGGGCATCAGCCTGGCCGGGAATGTCCTTGTCCCTCAAGCCCTTCACTGCCAGCGGCTCAGGTCAGCTGTCACATGCTCAACAAAAGTTGATTGCGCATATTTCGAGGCAGTTACCGCACAAGAAAGCATGCGAGGGGAACTCAAGCTTCAGGCGGCCGAGTTTCTTGAAGGCAGACGACCCACGATTGCGAACGTCGATAGTTGCTCGCGATGGGTTCACCCTATGGCTGGTCCCGCCAGCGCATCAATGATCGGACAATCGGGTTCGTTGCCCTTGGCGCACTCGCTGGAAATGCGCTTGAGCGTGCGTTCGAGCGTGCGCAGGTCCGAGATCTTTCGGGAGACCGATTTCAGGTGATTGGCGGTGAGCGCATGGATTTCGGCGCAGCTGTAATCTCCGTCGTCGACCAGCGAGAGAAGGCCGCGGATCTCCGCCAGGGTGAAGTCAAGTTCACGGCTTCTCAGGATAAACCGGAGTCTCGACTGGTCCGCTTCGGAATAGAGACGATGCCCAGCCTCGGTCCGGGCCGGTTCAGGCAGGAGTCCCGTGGTTTCATAATACCGGATTGTTTCGGGATTGCAGCCTGATCGCCTGGCCAATTCTCCCCGCTTTACGCCTGCTCGCGTAACCGTGAATTCCGTCATGTATTTTTGCCTTGATCCTGTAGCCCCTACAGGGGGCAGCTTGTCACCCTGAGCCGCAACCGACAAGAGGACATCAAGCCGTTTTGACCGAATTGACGCAAAACACGACAGACAAAGACAAGCGGCGCAGCTTGCTGGCTACGGGCAGCCTGCTCGGCGCGATTCTGGCGTCATCCTGCTGCATCGTGCCATTCGCACTGATCAGTCTTGGCGTATCTGGCGCCTGGATTGGACAGCTGTCAGCGCTCGAACCGTTCAAGCCGTATTTTATCGGCGTGACCATGTTCCTGCTCGCGCTCGGCTTCTGGCATGTCTATTTCAAGAAACCGAAACCCTGCGAAGACGGCTCCTATTGTGCGCGGCCGGAGTCCAGCCGACTCACGCAACTTGCGCTCTGGATAGCAACCGCCCTGGTCATTCTCGCGACCAGTATCGATTTTTGGGCCCCTTTCTTTTACTGAACACGGAGTAAGACCATGAAGAAAAGTATCATCGCTGTGGCAGCCATTGCCATCGTCGGGATGGGCGGATTGTCCGTTGCCCTGTCATCGGGATCGACCAGCGAGGCGCAGGCCATTTCGGCCGAAGCGCCCCTCGCGACAGCATCTTTCTCGATCGAAAACATGACCTGCGCCACCTGTCCGATCTCGGTCAGGAAGGCCATGATGCGGGTCGAAGGCGTCAAGACGGTCGACATTGATTTTGACAGCAAGATTGCCAGCGTTACCTTTGACCCGGCCGTCACTACCGCCGACGCGATTGCCGCTGCATCGACCAATGTCGGCTACCCGGCAACGCGTTCGGACGCCTGATTCATGCGTGCCCTGTTAGGTATTGACGTCATCGGAACACTGATTACCGCCCTGTGCTGCTTTACGCCTGTCCTGGTCATGATTCTCGGGATTGTCGGCCTGTCAGCCCTGACCGGCTATCTCGACTATGTCCTGTTGTCGGCACTTGGCGCCTTCATCCTGCTCACGCTTTACGCCCTCTGGCATCGCAAGAGCCGGACCTTGCCCCCCCACCCCAGAAAGCCCATTCCATGACTCATAGTTCTTCCGAAGGCCGTGACCATTACGACGTCATTGTCATTGGTGCCGGCTCAGCCGGCTTTTCGGCAGCCATAACGGCAGCTGAAACCAATGCGAGAGTTGCCCTGATCGGCTGGGGGATGATCGGGGGAACGTGCGTCAATATCGGCTGCGTGCCGTCCAAAGTCATGATCCGCGCCGCAGAAGCCTTGCACGGAGCACGCGCTGCAAGCCGGTTCCAGGGGCTATCAGGCGAGGCCAGGATTGATGACTGGGCAGCGCTGATGGCCGACAAGGACAACCTTGTCGAAACGCTGCGGAACAAGAAATATATCGACCTCCTCGCTGACTATGAGACGGTCGACTATATCGAAGGCAAAGCCGTTCTGGCCGAGGGCGGTGTGATGATAGACGAGCGCTTTGTAGGCGCAGACCGTACGATCATCGCAACCGGCGCTTCGCCAGCCATTCCTGATCTACATGGCCTGTCTGAAACACCCTATCTCGACAGCACAGCCGCGCTCGAGCTGGGCGCCTTGCCGGAGTCCCTGCTTGTAATGGGCGGGGGCTATATCGGGTGCGAACTCGCCCAGATGTTCGCCCGGGCAGGCACGCAGGTCACGCTGGTCACACGCAGCCATCTGTTGCCAGAGGCCGAGCCGGAAATTTCTTCGGCCCTCACCGACTATCTTGCGGATGACAACATTACCGTCAGGACCGGCCTTGATTATGTCAGTACTCGAAAAACCGAAGCGGGCGTTGCGCTGACGATTTCGGTTGGCGGTCGGGAGGAAACGCTGGAGGCGGGGCATTTGCTCCTTACAACGGGTCGCCGTGCCAATACGGCTAAGCTTGGCCTCTCGGAAATGGGTATTCAGACCCATGCAAATGGCGCCATCCTGGTGGATGAACGTATGCGCACAACCAGGGCGGGCGTCTACGCAGCCGGCGATGTCACCGGACAGGACCAGTTCGTCTACATGGCTGCCTATGGCGCCAAGATTGCCGCCAGGAACGCTCTGAACGACCAATCGCTTGCCTATGACAACGCGGCCATGCCGTGGGTTGTGTTCACTGATCCGCAAGTCGCCGGGGTCGGGCTGAGCGAGGCCCAGGCGATCAAGGCTGGCCATTCGGTCAAGACATCGATCGCGCCGCTGGACCTGGTGCCCCGCGCCTTGGCCGCGCACGATACGCGCGGCCTGGTCAAGCTGGTCGCTGATGCGGACACGGACGTGCTGCTCGGAGCCCAGATTCTCGCCCCTGAAGGCTCTGATTCCATCCAGACCATGGTGATGGCGCTGAAGTTCGGGATGACCGCAAAGGCCTTGGGCGAAACGATCTTCCCCTATCTGACAACGGTCGAAGGCCTGAAACTGGCAGCCCAGGGGTTCGGCAAGGATGTTTCCAAACTCTCCTGCTGCGCCGGGTAGAACCCACATATTGTTGAGGTTCGGGTTGGGCCACCGACAAGTCTCCAACGGGCGCGATTGTGTTGAAGAAGTCGGTTACCAGCGTCGACCAGGATACTGGATGAGAGAGGCCTTCGCCTCATCCGGCTGCCGGTAGCGCGCCCTGGATCGATAGCTTGGCGAGTTTCCTCAGGTTCTGTGCGGTAGCGGCGAGGAGGAACTCGTCCTTTGCGCCATTCGGACCTCTCAGACGCAGGCGGTCGAGCTTGAGGATACGCTTGAGGTGGGCGAACAACATCTCGACCTTTTTCCGCTCGCGTCTGGACGTGACATAAGCTTCCGACGCCATGATGCGCCGCGCAACGTCTCGTGCCTCCTCGTGAACCGAGCGAAGGATTTTCCGCATCGGCTCTTTTGGGCAACACCGATGCTTCAAGGGGCAGTCATCGCAATCAGTTTTTCTGGCTCGGTAGCGATAGAGACCATCCCTGGGAGGTTTGGCTTTGGCGGCGCGACCCGCGACGCGGTAGCGACGGAGGCTCTTGCCAGCTGGGCAGACGTAACGATCATCTTCTGCATCGAAGGTGAAGTCTGACCGCTCGAAGATGCCATCCTTGCGGAACGACTTGTCGAACACCGGGATGTGCGGTTCGATCCCGCGTTCATTGACCAGCCAGTTCAGCATCTCGGCTGAGCCATAAGCGGTATCGCCGGATAATCGGTCCGGTTTGATATGGTTGCGCGCTTCAACCCGGTCGAGCATCACACGCGTGGAATGGACTTCGGCCGTGCGTACAGCGGTCGTGCCTTCAACATCCATGATGACGGCATGCTTGCAGTCGATCAGGTAATTGACCGAGTAGGAGTATTTGGCGGCGCCGTCTTTATAGGTGCGCGTCCAGCGAGCTTCAGGATCAACGGGCGACAGGAACTTCGGCTCGACAGGCGTTGATCCGCCAAAGGCGGCCTCGTCGAGTGTCGCAAGATACTCCTGAACAGCACGGCGAGCAGGATCTCCGGCGGCAGGCCATCAACTCCAGGCCCGCCGCCTTCACGGTTTGCGTCCGCCTTGATGATGCTGGCATCGACGGCGAACGCCTCGCCGCCAACCACGCCTTCGGCGATGCACCGTGCCAGCACCGTCTCGAACACTTTGCGCAAGAGATCACTCTCACGGAATCGGCCATGACGGTTCTTCGAGAATGTCGAATGATCCGGCACCGGATCTGTCAGGCTCAGCTTGCAGAACCAGCGATAGGCGAGGTTTAGGTTGACCTCTTCACACAGTCGACGCTCGGACCGGATACCGAAACAGTATCCCGCGATCAACATCCGGATCATCAGCTCCGGATCAATCGATGGGCGGCCCATCGCCGAATAGTACGGCTTCAACTGAAGCCGGATGCCTTCAAGATCGACAAACCGATCAATCACCCGAAGCAGATGATCCTCAGGCACATGTCGCTCAATCGAGAACTCGTAAAACAGGCCTTCCTGCATCACCTGCCGATCACCCATCATGGCTCACGCTCCCATGCTCAATGACTACAGGAAAAGTGAATCAGAATTCGGCCCGATTGACACCGACTTTTTCAACACAATCGGCGGAGAAGCAGCCGTAGGGGTTTTGACCGATCCGGTCGATGAATGGGTGACATCCTTGAAAGCGAGAACGTTCGCCGAGGAATTGTCTGTTCCTTCAGTTCTCCGCGAGATAGAAGGGATTCGCAAGGGGAAGGAGCGCGCGATGCAAATCGATCTGCCGATCCAGCCAGAGCAATTTCAAACGGCGCAAGATGCGGCCGACCGGTTATCCGTGATTTACCCTCAACTCAGTATCGCCGTTGAACCCGGTCGCTTGCTCATTGCCAGTATTCCCGACTCCATGGTGGAAGAGGTGCGGCAGGCTGCAAAAGATCAGTTGATCCGGTCCCGATATGCATCTGAAACCGCCGAGCTGAGAGCGGCACTCTATCGCCGATTGCTGGGATGACGGAGGTCTTTCCGCTCAGATTCCGCCGAAAGAGCGCCGACAAGATCCTGTTTGCAAACGAGGCAGGCCAGTCCTTCCTGTCGGATCAGGGCTTTCTGGAACGTTTAACGTCGCATGCGCCCTCCGCCTCAGACCGGGATTTTCTGGTGTCGAGGGGGCTCGCGCGCGAAATGCCGGGCGATCTCAATGAGACGGCGTTTCTGGGGCGCCTTGCACAGCGCCAGCGCCCGCCTGGCAAGCTTTCCTATGTCATTCTCGTGCCAACGCTCAGATGTGACCTCTCCTGTTCCTATTGCCAGGTATCCCGCGCGGCGATCACGGCGAAAGGCTTCGACTGGACGCCCGACAGGCTGGCGCAGGTCCTGGACTTTTTGGACCGGGAAGGTAGCGAGACGATCCAGATCGAGTTCCAGGGCGGAGAGCCGACGCTCAGGATGGATCTCATTCTTGATGTGGTCACCTTCTGCAGGTCCCGGTTTCGGGAGTCCCGATTTGTCATCTGCTCGAACCTGTCAGAACTGGGACCGGAGCTGATCGCGCTCCTGAAGTCAGAAGACGTCCATCTCAGCACATCGCTGGACGGGCCGCCCGCAGTTCATACACGTCAGCGGACCTTGCAGCCTGACCTGACGGATCGGTTCCATGCAAACCTGGAAGCGGCGACGGCGCTCGCACCCGGGCGCGTCGCGGCCCTGCCAACACTGGATGCGGAGCAATTGCCGGATCCCTCCGAACTCCTCGATGCCTTCGCGGCTTACGGCATGTATTCGATTTATCTGCGCCAGGTCGTCTATCATGGCTTTGCCCGGAAACGGCACCCGGGCTCCCGCGATTATGTCGCGGAGTGGCAGGGTTTCTACAATCATGTCGTCGAAGAGATGATCCGCCGGAATGCGCAATCAGATGAAGCGGTGTTCGATGAGTTCTACCTGACCCTGGCGCTCAAGCGTCTCCTGCGGGCAGGCGAGGACGGCCATATCGATCTGCGGTCTCCCAACTGGCTGGGACATGATCATATGGTGATCGACCATGACGGCATGCTTTATCCGACCGACGAGGCCCGCATGCTGGCCAGAACGGGGCAGATTGACCTGTCGATCGGCCACGTGGCCAGCGGGATCGACGCGGCGGCGCGCCGCGCCCTGCAGGACCGGGCGTTCAACGCACTCGATCCCTGGTGCAGTCAGTGCGTCTATCAGGCAGCGTGCGGGTCGGATCCGATAGACGATATTGCCCGGACCGGCCGGGCAGATCCGCCCCGTATCGACACTGCCTTCTGCCGGCGGCACATGCATATCTTCGATTTCGCCACCGAACTGCTTTGCTCGGACCGCCCTGACGGCCAGGCATCGATTGCCAAATGGCTCGGGATGCCTGGCCCTGCAAAACTGATCGAGACCCATCATGATCGCGCTTAATCTCGCCGCGAGGTTTGAAGACACGTCCGCCCGCCCCTTTGTCACGCGGCTGACGCGGGACGGAGCAGGGGGGGCATGCCTTGCGGCGGAATTCGGCGCGTCCCAGACATACCAGTTGCCGGGACAATCCTTTGTAATTGACGTGCCCGATGGCGACGACCTGCTCGGCGACGTCGTCTTTGCCGATCCGCAGAATGGACGCGTCTCCCGCTGGATCCGCGCGACGTCGCCGCACAATACATTGCTCGTGACAGAGCGGTGCGACCAGCTCTGCATCATGTGTTCGCAGCCGCCGAAAAAGGGCCACATCGATTTGTTCGAGTATCTCGAAGCGGCCTGCCGGCTCGCACCCCAGGACATGGTTCTCGGGATTTCCGGCGGCGAGCCGCTCCTGTTCAAGGACCAGGTGTTCACCCTGATCGAACGCATTCATGCGGCCCGGCCGGATCTCGGTTTTCACGTGCTGACGAATGCGCAGCACTTCACTGAGGCGGATCTGGACCGGTTGCGGCAACCGGCGCTCCGCAAGGTGCTCTGGGGCGTGCCGCTCTATGCGGCCTCTGCTGCCCTGCACGACGAGATTGTCGGCAAGGCCGGCGCCCAGGCCCAATTGCTGGAAGGCCTCGCCATCATGGCGCGCGCCGGGCTTGGAATCGAGCTTCGCACTGTCCTCCTGAAACAGAACTATTTACCGCTTCCTGCCCTGGCCTGCCTCGTATCGGCCCGTCTACCCTTCATTCGGGTCTGGGCCGTGATGCAGTTGGAGCGGGCCGGTTTTGCACGAAACCGCTGGCACGACCAGTTTATCGACCATTCGGCCGAACCCGGCGCGCTCATTGAGGCGGTCTCAGTCGCCAGTGCTGCCGGAATCGCTGTATCGCTTTATAATGTGCCGTATTGCACGGTGCCTGCTGCGCTCAGGCCCTTTCTGCGCCAGTCCATCTCGGACTGGAAACGGACCTATTCAACAGATTGTTTGGAATGTTCGGCAAAAATCGTTTGCAGTGGATTCTTTGAATGGCATGCTGAACTGTCAGACTATGCCACGGGGGCACCGGTATGAAGAAACGCACATTCGCCATTCAGAGCCTTGCAGCAGCCGGCCTCACGGCGCCTGGTGCGGCCGCCATGTTGCCGCCACCGGATCAGCAGGGTGCGAACCCCGATCGTCCGGTTGGGCTCTATCAGTTCTTCACGCAGCAGCATGAGTATACGCTGGCCGGGCACCGGTCCCACTCCAGTCATTCCTCGCATTCCTCGCACCGATCGAGTTCGGGAGGGGGTGGAGGGAGCTACCGCTCCCCGCCACCCCCGCCGGCGCCTGCTGCACCACTGAGGTCGACGCCGCGTCCAAGCACGTCGAACAGCACGCCCCCGTCGTCGGTTCTGCCGCAGACCGCGACGCCACCAAAGGTCCTGCCGGGCAATTCCGGCATGTTCGCGAATACGGTGATGCGCGTGCAGTCCGGACTGTTTGCATTCGGCTATTATACGGGTGCCATTGACGGCTTCATGGGGCCGGAGACCAAAACGGCGCTGATGAAGTTCCAGCTAGACCGCGGAATGCCTGTAACAGGCACCATCACGCAAGAGGTCTTGGATGCCTTCAATATCAAGGTTGAATAGGCTCGCCATTGCGGCCGCCCTGGCGCTCGGTGTCGGCCTCGGCATTGTAGGGGCGCCTCTCTGGCGCACCGCGCTCATCACATTCAACCAGACCCATTATGGCGATCTCACCTATCGCTGCGACAGCGCGATGCGATCCCATCATCTCGCCAAGGCCGAGGCTGTCGCGGCGCCTTCAACTGAATCCGTCGACGCGATCAGGCGCTCCGAGCTCGCCCTCATAGATTGCCAGGACTATGACCTGTTGCAAAAACGCCTGCTCGTGTGGGGGCTTCGGGAAAGCGATCTCGGACTGATGCGGCTGCATGCCATCGAGGCCGATGCGGAGGGACTGAGACAGGTGGTCGAGGCGCATGAGATTCGCGATTAGACTTCTGGTCCTGGCCGCGTTTGCCGGCGCGGCGAGCGAGGCGCAATCGCCTTTGCGGCAACAGGCCTTGCGCGAAGCCGCGCTAGGCGCAGGCGTGGTCCCGCTGGAGACAATCGCCGTCCCCGCCGATCCCGCGATGGCTAAAATCGGCGAGGAGCTCTTCGCCTCGACGCTGCTCAGCCTCAACGGGGACATGTCCTGCCAGACCTGTCATCTGGACCGGTTCTCATCCGCTGACGGATTGCCCAATGCCGTGGGAACGGGCGGCGCCGGCGAGGGCAGCGCGCGGCTAATGTCGGGACGCGGCGATATTGTGCCGCGAAATACGCTGGCGCTCTGGGGCAGGGGGACAAAAGGGTTCGATACCTTCTTCTGGGATGGCAAGGTCAGGCTGACGCCAGACGGGATTTCCAGCCAGTTCGGACCTTCCGTGCCGTCCGATGATCCCCTGGTCGTCGCCGTCCACCTGCCTTTCGTAGAGATCCGGGAAATGGTCGTGCTCGACAAGCAGGTCGAGACAGAACTGGAGCACGAGGACGTGGCAGCTGCAGACCGTGTGTTCGCACAGTTGTCAGCGCGCGTCAGAGCGGATGACCAGCTGGGACCCAGCCTCGCAAGGGCCGCCAACACGCCACGCGACCAGATCGCATTCGCCGACATCGCCGAGGCAATCGCCGCCTTCATCCGGACGAAATTCGCGGTCCGGCACACGCCATTCCATGACTTCCTGTTCGCCGAGGGAAAAATATCCGAGGCAGCGGTACGGGGTGGGCTCGTCTTCTACGGCAAGGGCCGGTGCTCAAGTTGTCATTCCGGTCCCCTGATGTCCGATCTCGAATTCCACGCGATGCCGTTCGAACAGCTGGGCTTCGGCAAGAATGGCTTCGGCGTCGACTATGGCCGCTACAATGCGACCCTCGACCCGGCGGACATATACACATTCAGGACACCACCCCTGATCAATGTCACCCGGACCCATCCCTTCACCCATTCCGGTGCAATCGTTGACCTCAGAGCCATGATCCGCACCCATTCCGACCCGCTCGCCACCTATGACGGACAATCGAGAACGCCCGTGCAACGGCGCGAAGACCTCGCCCGCCTGCTCGCATGGGGCGCCGCCAGCGAACTCCCCGAACCCCTGTCGGATCCGGACATCAGTGACGTGATCGCGTTCCTCACCACACTCGAAACCAGGTAAGAGATGATGCCCGAGGCGCCGAGTCTTCTCCGCGCCAATTATCTACAGCGTGGCGTGGCGCCCGAGTTTCCACGTTACGAGCTCGCCCTTGAGTGTGTTCTCGAACAACGTGATGTCCGACGCTGGGAAATAATGCGCGACAATAATGCCATTTCTATTCGTAACGGTGGTTGCAACACTACGACCAAGCCGTTTCTCGAACTTCGCCAGATTGAATGCGTCGCCCATGGCCGTGTTCTGCATAACCCATAGCTGGCTGTTTTCTCGCGCTGCCGCCTTGCTGGCACTTTCGCCAGATCCCTTCAGCTCAAATTGCCTGGAAGCTGATACTTGCTTGGCAACGGCTTTTGTCGTGGCCGGCGCGTTCGCTGCGCCCCACCGCGGATAGAAATCAACCTCTGCGTCGTAGGTACCGGTAGGCAGTTTCTTGCCTCGCATTTCAGGCTTTATTGTAAGCGTCTGTGTGGCGGAGCGAACCGTGAACCGTTCGTCGTTGCAAATGCAGATGTCGTCATCAGCCTGACCCGCGAGCCCAATGCCAGCCATAACCTCAAACGGTGTGGCCAGGTCCGTCTCGATTGCGATCGTTGAGGTGGTCCCAGAAATCTGAACAGTGAGCTAAGGTATATCCCG
>TARA_R110002020_G_scaffold46851_3_pt1 | contig 16021 bp, 23 predicted proteins | sample TARA_R110002020 | Tara Oceans TARA_R110002020 (sample SAMEA4396489) | marine metagenome | biome: Westerlies Biome; feature: [MES] marine water layer (ENVO:01000295) within the mesopelagic zone...; material: water (ENVO:00002006), including particulate matter (ENVO:01000060) such... | reverse complement strand
CGGTGTCCTCTGCCAGCATGGGGGGCTGGAAGAGATAGCGCACAGTGACAGTGATGTCTGAGCTCTGGCGAGGATACAGTCTTACCCGTTCATAACTGCCACCGTGCTCAGGGAGCCTATCAGCTGACGTGAAGTATGCCGAATCCAGCGCAAGAGCCGAGAGCGTAGCGGTGGTCTCATCGACTGTGGCGCTGCTGGACTGGTAGTACGCCATCGAGTCTGGTGTGCGGATGTAGACCCGCTTGATAATGCCTGAGTTCGCCCCGGTGGACTGGAGCCCGCTTGTGATGTTGATGCCTCCTGTCGCAGCCAGGGCAACGGAAGCCACAGGGCTGGCCGTGCCTCTCCGGTTGCTGTCCTCGAAGGTGTACTTCACATAGTACGTGCCTGCTGCCAGGCTACCCGCAGTCGATGCCAGCACCGGGGCTGTGACTGGCTGCGGCATTCGGTAGTTGTCGTATCTGACCCAGTCCGTAGGACGCCCAGCAATATCCAAATCGAGATCCAGCTCTTCATCAAGATGCCGGGAACAGTTGAGGAAGTTGATCGTGGCATTGCCGGTGGCCGTGGCTGAGGATGATGCGGGAGAGCGGATGCCCAGGCTCAGAACCTTGACCATGTCTTCCGGCATGTCTACGTAGCGATGCTTGACCTTGAAGGTGGCAGGCGCTGTGGTTGAGCCTGATGTGGCAGCGGTTCCATCCAGATTGTCCAGGTATACAACTGTAGTCGTTGACAACTTGCGGATGATGTACTCTCCAGAGAGCGCGACACCAGACCATGTCCCTCCGCTGATCTCTATGATCTGGCCCTCCATCCACCCAGCAAAGACCGCCGTGGTAGACGTGAAGGCCCCAGCACCCGTGTTGCCAACACCACTCACATCCCCGTAGGCAGTCAGCTCGCGAGTCTTCTGGGCAAACTGCCACTTCCTGTCCGCAAACATCTCGAGATACAGCTGGTTGACTACCCGCGTGACCTCGTCCTTGTAGGTCTGAACATCAGGGCTATAGTCCACGATGGACCCAACCATGCCGCGAATCTCAGACAGGTTCATCAGTTAGTCCCAACCAGGATACGGACAGAAACTGTCCCGCTTGGGCTCGTTGCGCTGGCTTTACCCGCCTCTGTCGAGCACCATAGGCTCAGGCCTGTAGCGAAAGGGCTGGCCCCCAAGCAGGTGTAAGATGTCCTCTGGCCGCCTGGAGCTCTGAAGCACCAGTTAGGCTCAGTGGTCCCCGCTGTCGCGTCTGCAACGTCTGCCAGCTTGACGTAGACTGCAGTGTTCGGGTTGTTGGAGTTGTCGATGTCTACCTGCTGGAGGTTCCCCGTCACTCCCCCGGTGATGTCATCATCGGCAGTGATAGTGGCGCTGGTCTGCACCATCTCTAAGGTGGCCGCATTGGCGTTGATCGTGGTCTTCGTCAGGGCCATAGGTCACTCACTTCGCTGTTAGTCTAACGTCGATGGTTCCAGTCGGGGTGGTTGTACCCGCTCTCCCCGCTGTAGATACACAAGCCATGGAGACTGAGTCCATGCTCACACCGGCCTGCATGACCCATGTGATGACCTTGTCGGCCGGGGCGCTCAGGATGATGTCAGGATCCGTAGTGCCCACCGTGGGTGCCACGTTATCGTAGAGCTTCACAAAGGCCACAGCGCTGGCGTGTGGGTTCTCAATGCGAATGGAGTACAGCGTGGCGCTGCCGCTGAGGACATCGTTGTCCGATGTCTGGTCACAGTCGGTGTTGATGACGAGCTTGTCTTGAGCTGCTGGTGCTTGACCGGTAGAGAGAACTGCCATCGTACCTTCCTAAAGAAAAAGGGGGAGGACACCCAAACGGATGCCCGCCCCCTGTTGACGGGCCGACTCAGAAGCGACGGTAGATGTACACGTCACAAGTAGTTGACGAGTCTGCCTCAAGAGCCATTCCAATGATGGGAAGCACGTTCGTAGCCGCCCCCTTGGTGACTGCTCCAGAAGCGGCAGGAATCAACGTGTCACCAGCGGCCGCGACATTGCCATCAGTCTTCGCGCCTTCGACGTAGCCAGAGACGCACACCCGAACGGTGGCGCCAGAGGCAACCGTCTCGAGTGCAACACCGATGACCATACCGTCAGCGTTACCCTGAACAACCTCGGTCACTCGGTCTTCGTCAGACTGGCTGGTGTCAAGACCAACCCAGTCGCCAGCGGTGAGTGCTTCGTTCGTAGTGAACTCCACAATCTCAGCGCCTGCGCCAGTGACGATGGCAACCTCGAGAGGACTCTTTCCGTGATGTAGATCGTAACGAGCCATGACTATGCCTCTCCGTTGGTAAGGATTCCCAAGGAGGCGAGATGGTCTGCGACCAGCTGAGTACGCACATAGAGGTGCGCCTCGCGGGCTGCGTATCCACTCTTATCCTGGAAGTCGCTAAGGCTGAAGTTTGCTTCCTTGTCGAAGACAATCTTCATCGACTTGGAGTTGAGGAAGTACATGCTCATCTTGTTGGAGCCACCAGAGCCAGTGAAGCCCAGGTTGTTCTCAACGTACATCAGAGCACCACTGAAGGCGAGCGCCAGGCGTCCACCATCGAGTACCGTCTCCTTGACATACTGCTCTTGAGACCGGAGGGACTGCTTGTAGAGCTTGTAGGAGGTGGGGCTTGCGAGGATGAGGTCAACAGTTCCCTCGGGTGCGTAGATCTGAGTCTGGATCATTAGATCCGTCATCGCGCCTTCACCAGCCCGGTTTGTGTTGAAAGCACCGCCTGCACTGGCAACTTGGTTGTTCCAGTTCTGGGCCTTGTAGGTGTCCTTGGAGATACCACCCACGCTGTTAGCCTGAGAGCCGAACGCAACCTCTTCGAGCCAGCCAGTAGCGGCGTCGAGACCGTTGAGGGTCTGCATCTCAGTGAGGACAGTGGAGGTTCCGGCGATAGCCTGCTTCTCCCACTCACGCTTGAGCATGCCCATGACGCTCTTCATGCGGGCATCAGCGATACTGATGACGGCATCGTCGCCACGGTTGGAGAGCTCTTCCTTCTTGGTGATGATGATGGGTGCCACGAAGTCACACCACTCAAACTCAGGAGAGCGGAGGACATCGGCCACACCAGCAGCGATCGACTCATAGCCGGTAGAGAGCTGGGTGATATTGGAATGCTCGGCAAGGATTGCTGCGCGGGTAATGCGCTGTCCACCGTTAATCTCTTCGACTCCACCAGCCTTCTTGATGTGGTCAAGAAGAGGGACGGTCTGAAAGAGATTATCGAGGGCCTTCTTGCTCCGAGCACGCGCGGTACTGGAGAGAATGTCGTTTTGAACGGCCATGATAAACCTATAACTTAGGGTTGAAACAAGAGTCAGTCACGCTTATCCCAGCTATGGGGGCGGGTTGAGGCTTGTCCCAACGGGGGCCGCACGGAGACGGTATCAAAACAGATACGCGCGCGCAACCTTCACTTTATTTTATTTGACTCGAGCCACTTGTATATGGCTACAGGATCGTCTTTGTCCAAGACGTACTGCGGAACACCTGAGGACTTGCCACGGCTGTCGCCTCCAACCTTGAGTCCAGCAGAGCGGGCAGCGTTCTTGTATCGGCCAAGCTCCTCGGTCTGGGTCTTGTGCTGGTCTTGAAGGCGCTTGCCTTTGATCACCCAATACGCCTGCTCGAGGTCCATGTGCTCGTTCTTGATCAGAACCTTTGCGATGTCGGTCTTCATCTCCTCCATATCTGGGTGCTCTCGCTTGAAGTTGTCCAGGGCATGCTTCTGCTGCTGGAGCTCATGGGCCTGCTTCATGGGCTTGAGCATGTCTTGCATGCGCTTGGCCACTTCGCTCTGGATGCGGGCCTCGAATGACTTAGGGTCATACGGGTCCAGGTTCCCCGGCTCTTTGGCTGCGGCCTCTTGTACGTCCTTGTAGAACTCGCTCTTGTAGAGGGCCTCTCTCTGGCTTGAGATCTCCTCCACATGCTGCTGCATGATCTTCTTCTGTTCCGCAATGTCCTGGGTCTTCTTGGTGTAGCTGCTGCGGAGATTGGAAATCAAACGCTTCGCATCATCGGGCAGCTCGTTCAAGACCTGCTGGTAGTTGATGCCGGTGTGACTCTCACCAGATGTGATGATTGGATCTTGCATCTCTGCACTCAACAAGTCATCAATGCTGTACTCCTTTGGTGCCTCCTCAGCAGGAGCCTCGGCTGGTGCCGGTGCCGCTTCTTGTGGCGCCTCCGATGGAGTGTCTGGCGCTGCCTCTGGAGCTGGCGCAGGGGTATCTGTGGCTGCCGGGGCAGCTGCTGTGTCTTCCATGATGTATCCGTATCCCCGTCAGGGGGTGGTTATGCCCTGGACTGAAGAAGAGCGTCCATGTCACCAGATGGCGGTGCTGCAGGAGGCGCTGCCTCTGGAGCCGGGGCGGGGGTTTCGCGGGCCGGCTGAGTTACCGATGTCCGCAGAAAAGTCTTGAAGCTCTGGTCTCCCGCCAAGGTATCCAGCATCCGTGCCGCCTTGTCGAGTCCTCCATCGTCTCCCATGTTCTCCAAGTCTGGTGCCAGGCGCTCAAGTCCAGCAGAGCGGGCAGCATCTGCCACCATCGCCAGAGCGGACACAAACTCCGTGGGGAGCGGGCCGTCGATCCCATCGCTAAAGGAGGGGTAAGATTGATCTTCTCCAAACATGGGAAGGACTGCATTCAAAGAGTCAACCAAGTCATTGAGAGCCTCCACAGAGAACTGACCAGTAGGAGCCATGTTGTCCACGGCCGCATCTCGCTCCGTGTCCAGGTCTTCAGCCGCTCCTATGATCTCAGCCTCAACAGCAGGCTGGTCTGGACGGAGAGAAGGGCTGCCGCCCTCCTGGCTGAGCATGGATTCAAGCTGCTGGTCGTTTGGTCGGTAAGGCATGGTCATCCCTTTACGTTTGAGTCGGTGAGAATGCCCTGCTTTCGCATTTCAGGCACGGAGAATGTCTCTGCAATCGCCCGTCCAGGCTCATGCTTTGCGAGGTTTTGCTTGAGAGCCTTGATGTTGCCCTGGTGTTGAGCGTGCTCGGCTTCTTCTTTCTGGATTCGATCTTCAACGAAGTGCTGGTCCAAGTCTGAGCTCGAGATCACGCCCTTCTTCCGCATGATCGCTTCCTTCTCCATCGAGGTGGAGTAACTGGCACCGAGAGCATGGTCATAGTGACCGTTCACCCCGTACTTTCCAGTCTGGTCTCCCCACCTCCCAGGTGTATAAGCCGGGGCAGAGACCATCCTCTCAGAGTTAGATCCACACTTACAGATGGCGTTGTTTGGGATGTCACCCCCGTAGATCAACCTCTCTGTGACATGCCCGTACTTGCACTGGTAGTCAAACAGGGGCATCAGGCCTCCATGTTGGGTAGCGCATGGGCGATATTGGCCACAGATGGGTTCCTCACCATCTCATTAGTGTCTGGCGGCAGCTTGGTCTGAGGTGCCTGACCAGGAGTGGACGGCTGTTGCTCTGGCTGCTGCTCAACGATGAAGCTCTCCGGCAGGTCCATGATCCTTACGAGCTCCTTCAAGATGCTCGCAGGAGGCACCCCAAGCTGAACCAGAACAGGCACGTTGGCGAGTAGCTGCTGCTTGTGAACAGCCTCTGACATGGGTGTGGCCGCTTGGTCTGCAGCGTAGACGCGGAAGTCACCCATGATGTCCTTGGCGCTGATAGCCTCAGACTTGCCCTCAAAGATCATGAGAGCCGCAGTCTTCTCCTCTTCCAAGAATACCGACAAGACACACAGATACACGCTCGCCATGTGCTCAATAGTAGCGTCCCGCTCCCTGGCCATGCGGCCAATCTCTGAGCTGGTATAAGCCGCGAGAGCCGCAATCTCTGTGGCCGTGGCCTTGGTGACCTCGCCTCGAGTAAAGGGCGCCACCACAGAGCCCTTGTCCTTGTCGTTCTGGACATCCTGATAGTACCGAGCAACCTCCACAGGGGTGGACTCGTGCGGTACAGGACGGATGATTGTGTCCAGAGACTCCTCCGACTCCACCTCGATGAAGAGACCATCCACCCCGCTGGTGACCTTGGCCATCTCCTCAGAGGACAGCTCGCCCTTCTTCACCAACCACTGCCTTGAAGCCTTTCGTACCGCATTGGCCTGGAATGAACGGATGATGTTCATCTCGTACAGCTGGTCATAGATGCGCTTCATGCTCGAGTATCCCTCAAGCGGCCGGTCAGGTATGTTGTTGTAGTAGAACGGTATGATCGGAACAACAGGGTTGTCGGATATGTCCCTGAAGGGAATGAAGTCCTCCTTGTCTAACCACTTGGTGGGCTCAGCAGGGCTCCACCAGTAGAGCTTGTCTTCCAACAAGTCATACATCTCAACAATCTTAATGTGACGAAACATGTCAGACTTTGGAGCCGCACGGTCACGGTCATAGTTCTCCTTCGCCTCCTTGTCTTCGTCAAAATAGCTCTCCATATCGGTCGCCATGTCGGCAAAAGACTTCCGACGCTTAAAGCGCTCGTTGGCTTTCGGAACACTGAGCCAGTAGATGTGTGCAACATAGCGTTGCAGGTCCCACCGTACCGCGTCCCTGTCGACTATGACCTCCCAAGGAGGAACAGCCACCGGGATGACCTTATCATAGACGTTGTCTGCCTCCCTCGGGACGTACTTGATGAACGAGTTCGGGTAGATGAGAGCCATACGGCTGGCCCCCTCAATCACGCTCCGAGACTTGCCCAAGAAGTAGTTGGCTACACCCTTCGCCTTCTCAGGGTCACCCTTGCCACTCACACCAGTCTTCACAACAACCGCAGGGTTCCTCGCAAACAGAGATGCCTGGTAGCCCTCGATATACCCATACCCATCGTTGGTCTGGATGCGTATCTGAGTCTTGTCGGCAGACTCTTCTTCCCAGAAGTCCATCTCGTAGACTGCCTTGAACCGAACCAGCTCCTGACGCTGGTCCTCCCAGAACTCATCATGCTCGTCAAGAATGTGCTTCAGGTCCGTTGGCTTCATCTATACCCACCCTGGGTGTTTCCACCCTTTACGTTCCACGGAAGCGCCCGTTTCGCGTTCTTCGCCCTCTGCTTTTGAAGATAGTCTTCCATAACTGCCTTGCGAATACTATGGGTTACCTGTAAAGGCTTTCGGGCCAGCAGGTAATAGCACAGAGCCAGCGACATCGTAATATCGTCTGAGCCCATCTTGGGCGACTGTGGCTTACCATTGCGGTACACGATGGCCGCCAACTCCTCGATGGCCAGCTTATCAAGACCAAGGATGATCTCGTCCTCTATGGCCTCCCTGAGGGCACCGTATAAGAGCGGCCGGGTCTTCACCGTTGTGCGGAAGTCCTTGCCGTCCTCGAGATACAAGCGCTTGACCTTGAGCTCCCGGAGCCTGTGGAGAACGAGCTGGCCCTGGTTGTTGGACTCAACCAATATCTGACAGTTGTTGTATCTTGCCCATAGATCTAAAATCTTATCCGCAAGCCGCACAGGGCTGACCCGGTTGTCCACATAGTGGTACACGGGCTGACGGGTAGAGACGCTGCAGATGGTCACCACCGAGTGGTCTCCACCCAGGCCTGCGCTCACATCCACACCCATTACATATGAGTCACCCTCGAGAGGGTCCGCATAGCAACGGTGCTCCCTGGAGCCCAGGTCTATGGGCTGGATCTTGGCAAGAGACTCAGGAGAAAAGTAGTTCTGCCTCGTAGAGCTGAAGCAGTCCTCAACGGTAGCAGGATACTCCCGCTTGAACTTCCGCTTTCCAAGAGTCCTGACCTGCCTCCTCTTCCACAGCATCTGCTCGCGGGAGAGACCAAACTCCTCCATGTAGTCCCGGTCCCTGTCAGAGAACTTGGCACTCCCATCGTATGTAGTCACATACGCATCGTGCATATACCAAGGAAAGAACACCAGCTTCCACTCGTTGGTGCCCTCAATAGCCCCCTGAACCAGCCGGTGAAACATGTCCCCATGCACATTTGGGGTGCTCTCGATGATGACCTGACCATCCCCAACCGCCGCCATGACGGTGGCCATCGTCTCTTCTTGCTTTTCATAGAAAGCGAACTCAGACAAGTGAGCGCTGTTCATCGCGTAGGACCGGGCTCCACCTCGGCCAGATGCCGTATACGTTCTGAGCTGTGATCCAGACTCGGAGAACTTCAGAGTCCGTATAGATGCGCGCGCGAGGGGCTTCCGTAGAGCGGCAGGTAGATTGTCGTAGAAGGTCTTCTCAATCCGGTGGAGCTCTTCAGCTGAAGATCTCGTATGACTCACCACAGCAAACTGCCGTGGCTGGTCGGCCATATACGCTTGATAGAAGTGCCAGGCCCTTGTCAGTGTACTGATGCCCAGCTGCCGAGCCTTCAGGACGATGATGCGGTTGTGATTCTGCAGGGCGTCTATCAGCTCTATCTGAGCCCGGTTCAGCTCAAATCTGTGTAGCCGTTGCTTCTGCTTGTGCATGATGCAGAGCCGGGAGATGAACTCTTTTGGATCCTGCAGAAGCTCAGGAACACGGTGGGTCTTTGACTTACCCATTCACCTTCTCACCGCTTACCCACTCCTCCAGGTCCATGGTGGGGGGCTTCATCTCCTCCCGCTTGGCTCTCGCCTCCTGTGCCTTCTGAACGCGCTCCAGTATGGCCACAGCCGCCCGTATGCGCGTATTAGGGTTGGCATCCTCGTCCTTCATTACCGCCCGCAGCACTTCAGCGGCCTCAATTGCGGACTCATGTAGGATTACCTCGAGCGCGCTCATGGATGACTCGCGTACACGGGCCATTTCGGATGCGAACTCCGGGGTTTTGGTCCAGCGCCAGACGGTTTCGCGCCTTACGCCGATCATTTTTGCGGTCTCGCTCATGTTGTGGCCGGAAACCAGCAGGGCAAGGGCTCTTTGGTGGTCGTTTTGTAGCATGGGATGAGTTTAAGGGTGTTGCATAGAGAGGTCAAATCATCATGACATGTCATTTCGGGTTCGGCATTGGGGGGGTACCCCCCGACCTCGAGCATCGCACGCTGATTTCGCGCGGTCGCGCCCAGCTCGCGTAGGCCCGAAACTTCTGAGCTCAAACTTTCCACTTGGCAAGTTCAAACTTTCCACCCCTGCCTGTGCTTCAGCTTGGCAAGTGCTGCCTGGCAGGTAGGGCTCTGCTCGCGCGCGCGGCCTCCCCCTCTCCTCGGCCGGGACTCCTCCTACCCCATCCTACTACGGGGTCCAGGAAAGGCTTGACCTCAAGCATCAGCGCCAACCCTGCCCCGCCAACAATCCCCGAACGACCCGTGGCCCCAAAGTATTTGCCGCTGTACTGCGCCACAATCGACACACCAACTGAATCAAAACCCTTCCCAACAGGTACCGGCCGGACTATCTTGACTCATGGAACGCATCAACACCACACAGGAACACCACATGGACATGCCAAACCCTTCCGACGTCTACCTCGTCATCGACTTCCGAACCGGACGCGTCGTGTACACCACCACATGGGCCAACAGGAACCGAGCACGCAGGGTAGCCGAAAGACGCAACCAAGCCTACGGCGCTTACCGTTTTGGCTGCAGCCTTTCAACAGCAACACCACAGGACACACCATGAACCGCATCAGCATTCCACAGGGACTCGCCAGAGACCTCCTTGATGTCCTCGCGGACTACAGCCAGACACGCGAAGCCGTACTCGAAGCGACGCACGAGGACATGACGCCAGAAGCTTTCGAAGAGCATGTCGCCAACCTCGCCACCGCAGAGGCCGCATGGGTGATGATTGAAGACCTCCTTGCCACCGCAGAGGAGGGAGCACAATGACCCGCAGCACCACGCACATCGGCGCCACATTCACCAGTCGAGGCGGCGCAGCCTACACCGTCACCGAAGACAGAGGCGACAAGGGTTTCACCATCACCCGCAACAGCAGCGGCAAGGCCGTCCGCATCTCCGGCCGCATGATTGCCAGCACCATCGCACGAGCACAAGCCGGAGAGTCCTTCGCCTATCAAGCCAACGCCACCAAGGGCGGCATCAGCTACACCATCGCCGTAGAGGCAGGCATAGCCTATGCCCTTCGAGACATGCTTACCCGTGACGATGCCAACCGTCGCTACACCACACAGGACACCACACCATGAACCGCACCACAATCCCGTCCGAATGGAACCACGATGGCGTGTCCTTCTCAGCCTGGAACCGAGACCCCAATGACATGTATGACCATACCGTGGTCACAGTACACGACTCAGCCTATGCGATTGTCTTCTGGGACCACGACGCCATCGATGAGAGCGCTCGCGAGTACTTCGTCTATCTCATGGGCGCTGACCCCGACTGCCCAAGCGAGTACCGCTGGGCTTTTGATGGCTCCTCAGATGACATCGCTACCGCCATCCACAACTGGGCCGAGTAGCCCACACCACACACAGGACACCACACCATGACCAAGCGCAACACATGGACCTATGACGAAAACCTCGCACTGCTGGCCTATGCCAATGCACTCCTTCAGGCCATCGAGATGAACGGCAAGCTCAACAAGCGTGAATGCATCAGACGGCTACAGGCCGGCGTACTCTCCAGCCGCACACGGGGCAGCATCGAAGCCAAAATGATGAACCTATCCCACGCCATGGTGCTCGCAGGAGATGAGCCCATCCCCGGCTACAAGCCGGCCGGTAACTTCCAGCGCTGCCTGACCGCCATGCACGTACGTTCCGAGCTGGACGCTGCTGTTTACTCTGAACTCTACAACCTTATCGTAATCAAGGACACCACACCATGACACCACCAATCACACAGCACCAATATCACGAAGAAGTCCAAGCGATAGCAGAAGACTGCACCGCACAGCCTGAGGACGAGCGACACGAGTGGCTGCACCAGACGATAGACGGGCACGAGTGGATTATCTACACATGGAAAGCCAAGCACGTAATGCTCTGGACAGACAATGAAGATGCGGCAGCAGAGGTGGGCTGCGCCTTCTCGTCTGAGATGAACCACGGCGAATACACCACGAGAGCAGCGTTCTACGCAATGTTCCAAGATGTAGTCGACAGGCTTGACTGATGCTGACTCAGCTCACCGGCTCCGAGCTGGGTACGGTGAGCTCATGGCACTATCAGCCAACACCACACCACACAGGACACACCATGACTATCAACATCATCCAGTCTGCAGCCTACACCCTTGCGATTGCAGCCATCCCCTTCCTCATGCTCGCATGCTCGTAGGACTCCACGTGATAGCCGGGCTCTGCTTGGCTATCGCCTACACTCTCACGCTCCACGCATTCCTGAACCCCATCAACACACAGGACACACCATGACGCCACAACAGTACAGTAAAGCCGAGTCAATCGCCCGAGCCTTCACACTACAGGGTATCGAGCGCCAGTTAGCACACCACAAGCGCAGCCTGCATGAGCTCGACCTCATGGACGCATCGATAGGAGACCGAGGCAGAAAGGCACGTGATTGTGCCAGACAGCACCATCGGGAGGATATCGAAACCTACGCTCAAGCGCTACAGTTCAAGCTACAGGGTTAGCCTCTCCCCTATCCACTTAGACGGGCCGTCCCACTGCAGCTCAAGCGTTGCAAGGCGGCCCGTCCTACGCTTGCGGGCGATGACCTCGACCACACCATGCTCGCCTTGGATGCGGGTATTGGGGTCTCTCTCTCTGTAGTAGTCGGCTCGGAATAGGGCATAGACTTCCTCCGCATCTTGGTGTGCGGTCGAGCTCCACTGTACGTCCCAGAGCTCAGGCCTTGGGTCTAAGCCTGGGCCAGCCTTCTCGCCTGAGACTTGAGCGCCTACAACCACCGGCCTACGTATCGTGGCCGCGAGTAGCTTGAGCTGGCTGGACTTGTGGCTGACCTGCTGGATGCGGTCGCCTACCCTTACACCGGGAGCGATGGTGTCTGCGATGTCCTGCAAATAGTCTACAACCACTACGAGGCGCTGGTCCTTTCGATGTAGCTGCCTGGCATACGCACCTATCTGCTCTACGCTACGGCCTGCACCTGTGATGTGAAGGGGTTTGTCCTCGAGCCATGCCTGTGCTTCTTCGAGCTGGGCAATCATTCCGTCTACCTCCCTGTAGATTTCGAGGTCGTACTCTCCCTTGGCCTTCAGCTCTGCCAGCCCACGTGTAAGTTGAGCCCATGCCCTGCCGTCTACGCCTGCCAAGCTGAACGTCAGGTCTCTAAGCCTACGGTCTTCCGATGTCTCCGAGCCATGCAGGTATACCGGTGTGCCCAAGCTGAGAAGACCTAAGACGTACCGGTTGAGCAGCGTAGTCTTACCCATGCCGGATGCACCTAAGACGAGGGTGACACCCTCGGTGCTGAGCCCACCGAACAACGAGTGAGTGTCCCATCCCGGTATGCCCGTCCGAATGTACACCTCACGCTGGCCTGTTGCCTCGTCCATCAGGTCATCATGCTGAGCACGCAGCCTGCTCGCCACGGACATGCCGGTGTCAGCAAGCACGCCCGATGCGCTGTTGACAATGCGGGTTGCGGCCTCGATGGATGTGCTGTCACCGACTGACAGTTCATCGCAGCACTGCTTGAGCTCTTCAATGAGGGAGATTCTTCTGGTTCTCTCCTTCATCTGGCGCACCTGATGCTTCAGGTTGCCCTCAACACACGCCACATCCCCGTGACTGGAGAGGTACGCCAGCCCTCCAACCTTGACGATGAGCCGATTGTCCTCCATGCCCTCGACAATGGAGAGCATGTCGAGCGGCAACCCCAGCGCATACCGGCCGAGCATCACCTGCCAGGTGCTTGCGTGTCGCTCATCTGCGAAGTCATCAGGCCTGAGCGCTATGGTCTCCATGATGTGGGGGTGGAGCATCACGCATCCGATGATGGCGCGTTCACTGTGGGATGGCATTGGTTGTGGTGTCATGCTGTCTCCTGTCTGTTGAGCACGAGCTGGGGATGGCTGACCCTTTCGGCCAACCACTCAAGCCTGTGTGGTGGTTCAATCTCATGAATCTCTGGGTGTGAGCGTAGCCACAGCTTCGCCAGTGCGGGTGAGGATGTGTCCTCCACTGCCCTCTTCTGTGGCACAGGTGGTGTCCACTCATCGGCAGCATCCAAGAACTGGGGCAAGGACTTGGCCCGCATGAACGCACCGTGTGGTGAGCGGGGTGTCTTCCTCCACCAGTCGAAGTCAGGGTGCGTCCAGTAGCAGAGCCATGCCTTTAGCAACCTCTCAGGTGAGCCCGCCCTGTTGCATGCCGCCCTGAACTGAGAACCCCACGTGGAATAGCTGAGCTCCCGCTTGCCTCGAGGGTCATGCTCTTTGCGGATGCTGTTGAACTCCCCGAAAGCCTCTTTATATATGTGTAGATTCTTATGTGTAGTATTCGGGTGCAGAATCTGCACGGGTAGGGGTGCAGAATCTGCACGGGTCAGCTCAGGGGGGTGCAGAATCTGCACGGGTGCAATATCTGCACGGGTAGGCAAGCGCAGTAGTTCGATCTGTAGTTTCTTGACCTTACCCTTGGCCTCCGAGACCACCTTCAAGATGCCAGCCTCGATGAGCTTGGTGCGGTGGCCCTTCACTGCACGCAGGGAGTATCCCGTCAGGTCTGCCAGCCTCTGGCTCCCCGGCCACGCTATCCCCTCACGGTTGGCGTGCTTCACGTACACCAGCAGCATCAGCTTCTGAGCTGGCGGCAGCGTGCTCTCGAGCGTGGCGTCAGTGGCTCGGCCCTTGTGAAACTTCATCTCTCATCCTGTGTGGTGGCCCGCGAGAACACCACGATCTCACGGGCCGGGTGCTTTACACACAGGAAGCATGGAGCGACCATGCCTCCCGACTCTATCAGGCCCACGGTTCTCCAGCCACCCTCGATACGGTGACTGTGACCCTCGGTCCCCCCTCCTTCTCTGACCAGCAGCTCTCGACAGTGGCGCGCACAACAAGGTTGTCATCGGTCAACACCCCTGCCAGGCAGAGAGAATCCATCACTGCCTTGAGCTCATTGTCGCAGTCTGGCTTGGTCGGCTTGAACATCAAACCGTCCGGGTCTTTCCGGCGTTGCAACCTCTTGGGTCTCGAGTAGACGCAGCGCACAACCACCTCCACTGCATGGTTGATGGGCTCCTGCCCGTAGTGATTGCGCATCACACACGCAGCGTTGCTCTCCCACCGTGCCGTCTTGGCTGGCGTGTACGCCCGAACATGACCCTTGACCATGGTGACCCTTGGCCTGCCCTTCGCACACGGCTGGCCTGGGATGGTGCACGCAAACAACGTCATGACTGTGCCAACAGGATGAGTGCGAGCTGTTGATCTTCAGCGCTCAGCTTCAAGGTCGAGAACAGCTGCAGCAGATGGCGCGCATGCGGTGCCCTGCTCCCCTTCTCCCAGCCGAACACTTTAGTTTGCGTCACGTCCAAGGCTGTCGCCAAGCCCCGTTGCGTCAGCTCCGTCTGTTGTCGTTTGTGAATGAGAAAGATGGCGAATGGTGTCCTGTCCATCGGTTGCTCCCTTGGTTGATGTGGTCCCTGCATAGTAAGGGGTCAGATTATTTTAGTCAAGAGGCTTGACGCAGAATATGAAACCCTTTAGTATTCTACTCGACACACAGGAGGTGCATCAATGGCACATCAAGATGACATGAACTGGCTTCGCAAAGAGAAGCTGATCGTTAGACTTCAAGGCAAGGAGTTCATCCTCTATGCAGGGCTGGTGGCCTTGGCGAGGAAGCATGGACTCAACTCCATCCAGGTAGACAGGCTCGAGTCTGGCCCTGATGGGCATGTCTTCAAAGCAACAGTGGATGGCGAGCTGGGCAGGTACGAGGCTCACGGTGATGCCTCGCCCAAGAATGTGGGCAAGATGATTGTCCCCCATGCCATGCGCATGGCAGAGACACGCGCCATAGCCCGTGCCCTTCGAAGCTACACAGCGGTGGGCATGTGCTCACTCGAGGAGCTGGGCGGGAGCACGGAGGAGGCCAAGCCCGCCGCACCCAAGCGCAAGCCCCGTGCGAAGAAGGCTGCACCCAAGGCCGAAGAGCCCCCGGCACCAAGCACCGAGGCGATGGTCGAGACAGAGCCGGCCGGGAAGAACGGCAAGCACCCGTCTTGGATGGCTGCACACAAGCACTTCTGCCAGCGCATCGAAGAGATGGGCTGGAAATACGAAGAGGTTGCGGCCATGTGTGAGCGTGACGGGCACAAGCGGCCGAGCCAGATGACGGACAAAGAGCGCACCATCGTGATGAACTACCTGGAAGACAAGCTTCTCAAGAAGTGGGAGGAGGCGTAATGGACCACCCATACATGGATGACCTCGACGCATACCCGATGCCAGACTGGGCTGAGCTCGTACTCATGCGCCTGGCGTACCCAAGAGCACTGAGCATAGAGGTTGACGCGGCCCGCATTGGTGCCCCTGTTCTCCGTCAGCTCCTGCCCGATAGCGCACCCGGAGGGTTCAGTGCCATCCGCATGAGCGGGCTGGGCAAGTGCATCCGTGCCATCCATTACGATGTCATGGGCTACCCGAACAGCGGACGGAAGATTGACGGGCGTACCCGTGCCACCTTTGCAATGGGTGACATGGCCGAGCAGCTACTCATGGTGACTCTCGCTGAGGTGGTGCAGGATGAGATGATTGACGGGCACGGTTGGTACCTCAAGGACTTCGCCAGCGGTGAGGGACAGGGCAAGGTCACCCTCGAGTGCGGCAAGTACACCATCCCAGGTCATCCCGATGGCATGCTGCTGAACTCAGACATCGTCGAGAAGGTGGTGGTTGAGTGCAAGAGTGCCAGCTCGTACTCCTTTGCCTCATGGCGCAAGAGCCTGAAGGAAGGGAAGACCCCGTGGACACCGGCCGAGTCCTACTGGTGGCAGATACAGGGCTACATGCACGCCACTGGCGCAGCCTATGGGTACGTGCTGGCTCTGTGCAAGGACAGCGGTGCCATCATGGGCTTCTATGTGAACCGTGAGCCTGACTTCATGAACATGCTCAAGGGTCACCTTGGTCAGCTGGACTGGTTCAGT
>TARA_R110002020_G_scaffold46612_1_pt1 | contig 16029 bp, 15 predicted proteins | sample TARA_R110002020 | Tara Oceans TARA_R110002020 (sample SAMEA4396489) | marine metagenome | biome: Westerlies Biome; feature: [MES] marine water layer (ENVO:01000295) within the mesopelagic zone...; material: water (ENVO:00002006), including particulate matter (ENVO:01000060) such... | reverse complement strand
CGACCGAACTGTTCACGGGTCACAAGGTAGCCCTTGGTCAGGTTCGACGCGGTTTCCATGGCACCCAGCGCTTCGGCCGAAATCGCCGCATTCGCACGGGCAATCGCGGTGACGATGGCCGGGTAGGCCTTGCCGGCCTCGCCCAGACGGGCAGACGCAGGCAACTTGACGTCGTCCAGCGTGACTTCCGCGGCGCGACCGCCCTGCATCAGCGGGTAGCCCACCATCGACAGGCCGGCGGCGTCGGCCGGAACGAGGAACAGCGAGATCCCGTCTACATCCGACAGACCGCCGCTTTCGCGGGCCGACACGACGATATAGCCCGCAGCTTCGGCATTGAAGACCACGGCCTTGCGACCGTTCAGAACGATCTCATCGCCCGAGGCCTTGGCGGTGGTTTCCACCTGGCTCAGCTCGTACCGGCTGGAGGGTTCGCCATGGGCGAAGGCCAGATGCAGCGCGCCGCCGATCACTTCCTCGACAAGTTCTTTCTGCTGGTCGGTGCCCAGCGCGGCGATCAGGCCGCCGCCCAGGATGCCCGTTTCGATGAACGGTTCGACGACACCGGCGCGGCCCAGTTCTTCGAACACCGTGGTGATGTCGAAGCCCTTGCCGCCGAAGCCGCCCTCTTCTTCCGTAAACAGCGCGCCGATCACGCCCAGTTCGGCCAGCTCTTCCCAGATCTTGGGGCTGTAGCCTTCGTCGCTGTCGACGATCTTGTTGCGCACGTCCAGCCCGTAACGGTCGGCCAGGAAACGGCGCAGAGTGTCCTGCAGCATCTGCCGCTCTTCGGTCAGCTCGAAATTCATGTGCTTACACTCCGATCTGGGTCTTGGCGATGATGCCACGCTGCACTTCGGACGATCCGCCGAAGATCGTCAGCTTGCGGTTGTTGAAGTACCGCTTGGCCTGCGGGCCCGCGTAGTCCGGGCCGATGGGCTGGTTGTCGCCCTCGACGGCTTCCGACGGGAACGGCATCGCGTAGGGCCCCACTGCGCGGCGGGCAAGGTCGTTGATCTCCTGCCGGATCAGGGTGCCGGTAACCTTCAGCATCGATGCCTCGATCCCCGGGGCCTGTCCCACGGCGGCTTTCGACACGATGCGCAGGTTGGTAGTTTCCATCGCCATCAGGTCGCATTCCACCTGCGCCATCCGCGCGGCGAAGGCCGGGTTTTCGATCAGCGGACGACCGCCCGAGATCTCCTGCTTTGCGATCCGTTTGACCGACGCAAGCGCAGCCTTCGACGCGCCCACGCCGGCAATGTTGGTGCGTTCGTGGGTCAGCAGGTACTTGGCGTAGGTCCAGCCCTTGTTCTCTTCGCCCACAAGGTTTTCGACCGGCACCTTGACGTTGTCGAAGAAGACCTCGTTCACCTCGTGCGTGCCTTCCAGAAGGATGATCGGACGCACTTCGATGCCGGGGGTGTTCATGTCGATCAGCAGGAACGAGATGCCTTCCTGCTTCTTCACCGTGGTGTCGGTGCGGACAAGGCAGAAGATCCAGTCGGCGTACTGGCCCAGCGTCGTCCACGTCTTCTGACCGTTGACGATGTAATGGTCGCCCTCGCGCACGGCGCGGGTTTTCAGGCTGGCAAGGTCCGACCCGGCGCCCGGTTCGGAATAGCCCTGGCACCACCAGTCCTCACCCGACAGGATGCGCGGCAGGTAGTGGTCCTTCTGTTCCTGGCTGCCGAACTTTTGCAGCACGGGGCCAAGCATCGTCAGCCCGAAGGGCACTGTGCGCGGCGCGTTGGCGAAGGCGCATTCTTCTTCGAAGATGTGGCGCTGCACGGCGTCCCATTCGGCGCCGCCATATTCCTTCGGCCAGTTCGGCGCGATCCAACCCTTGTTGTAGAGCGTCTTGTGCCAGGACAGCAGGTCGTCCTTGCCGAGCTCCTGACCCGACTTGGTCTTTTCCACGACGTCCTTCGGCATGTTCTCTTTGAGGAACGTCCGCACTTCCTCGCGGAAGGCGTTCTCCTCGGGGGTGTAGCTCATATCCATGTCAGTTCCCTCCCAATGGCGGTATCAGGCCGCGTCCTTGTTCAGATCGTCAAATGTGCGGCCCTCGGCCACAAGCTGTTCCAGCAGCGGCGCGGGCTGCCAGAAGAAATCGTCGTCCTTCGCATAGGACTTAATGTCGGCCAGCAGTTCTGCCAGCCCGACCATGTCGGCCCATTTCATCGGCCCGCCGCGATAGCGCGGGAAGCCGTAGCCGAACAGGAACACCATATCGACGTCCAGCGGCCGCTTCGCGATGCCTTCGCCCACGACGCGCGCGCCTTCGTTGACCATGGCCGCCATGTAGCGGCGCACGATCTCGTCTTCCGAGAACGTTTTGGGTGTAATGCCGCGTTCGGCGCGCTCGGCCTCGATCAATTCCATCACCTGGGGGTTCGGCACGGTGGCACGGTTCCCGGCAGAGTAATCGTAATAGCCCATGCCCGTCTTCTGGCCCTTGTGGCCGTCTTCGACGAGCTTGTCGGCATAGGTCGACACCCGTTCACGCGGATCGCGATGGGGCGCGAGGCGCTTGCGGGTCATGTAGCCGATATCGAGCCCCGACAGATCGCCAACCGCGAAAGGGCCCATGGCAAAGCCGAAATCGACCAGTGCCTTGTCGATGTCATAGGGCGACGCGCCATCCAGGATCATGTGATCGGCTGCCGTGCGATATTTCGACAGGATCCGGTTGCCGATGAACCCGTCGCAGACGCCGGCGCGGACAGACACCTTGCCCAGCCGCTTGCCCAGCTCGAACCCGGTGGCGGTGACGTCGATGGCTGTCTTGTCGGCCACGACGACTTCCAGCAGCTTCATCACATGCGCGGGCGAGAAGAAGTGCAGCCCGATCACATCCGCCGGACGGCTGGTGGAGGCCGCGATTTCATCGACATCCAGGTACGACGTGTTCGACGCAAGGATCGCGCCCGGCTTGCAGACGGCATCGAGCTTGCCGAAGACCTCTTTCTTGACGCCCATGTCCTCGAACACGGCCTCGACCACAAGATCGACATCCTTCAGGTCTGCGTAATCGTTGCTGGGGGTCAGCGCCTTTTCGGTCAGTGTCTCGAATTTCGCCTGATCGATGCGGCCGCGCTTCACAGCGCCTTGCAAGTTCCCGGCGATCCGGTCCTTCGCGGCAGCGGCGGCCTCGGGCGTCATTTCGATCATGACGACGGGCAGACCGGCCAGCAGCGCCGCGGTGGCGATGCCCGCCCCCATCGTGCCGCCGCCGATGACGCCGATGCTGTTCAGCGGACGCGGGTCGACCCCCTTCAGTTCGGGCAGCTTCGACACCTGCCGTTCCGAGAAGAACGCGTGGATCATGCCCTGCCGCTGATCGGTTTCCATCAACTCGCGGAACAGCGCACGTTCGCGGGCGACACCTTCGGCGAACGGCAGTTCGCACGCGGCCTGCACGGCGCGCACACCATAGGCAGGGGCCAACAGTCCGCGGCCCTTCTTCAGCGTCGCCTCGTAGGCGGCATCGAAATCGATGGGCGCCGGCGCCGGCATTTCGCTGACGGCGCGGCGGGGGGCGTTCGCCTCCAGCAGCTCTTGCGCGTAAGCCAGCCCGATCTCGCGCGGTGCGCCATCGGCGATGCGGTCGATCACGCCCATATCCAGCAGATCCTTCGCGCCGAGCTGACGGCCCGAGGTGACAATATCGATCGCCTTTTCGACACCGATCAGACGCGGCAGGCGCTGGGTGCCGGTGGCGCCGGGAATCAGGCCAAGATTGACCTCGGGCAGACCCATCCGGGCTTTCGGCACGGCGATCCGGTAGTGTGTTGAAAGGGCGATCTCCATCCCGCCGCCCAGCGCGGTGCCGTGCAGGGCCGAGACGACGATCAGCGGGCTTGCCTCGATCGCGTTGCAGACGTCGGGCAGATGCGGCTCTTTCGGGGTCTGGCCGAATTCGCGGATGTCGGCACCCGCGAAGAAGGTCGTGCCCTCGCCATAGATCAGGACGGCCTTGGCACCATCGGCCTCGGCCCGCGCAATTCCGTCGACAAGGCCCTGGCGGACGGCATGGCCCAGCGCGTTGACAGGCGGGTTCTGCGCCGCAAGCACGGCGATGTCACCTATGCGTTCGTATCCGATGACGTCGGTCATGCCGGTCTGTCTCCCTCCTGTCGTCCGGGCCGCTTGCAATGGCCCGGCAAACTGTCCTCTGTCAGGGTTCTATCCGGGTTCCGCAGACAAGCGCAAACCCGCAAAGGCCCCTTGGCGCAAAAATTCCTGTCTTTTGTCAGGACGCGCTAGTTCCGCCCTGCGGAACCGTATTCCACAAATGATCCGCAACGGCAAGCCGCGCGGGCGCGACATTCGGCCTGAGGTCTGTGCAAGATGCAGAAGGGTGCCGGCCGGCCCATCCCGATCTACGCTTCAAGAACCGGCACCTCACGCCACGGAAAGCAAGCCTCAGGCTTACGCAATCCGGCCAAGCGAACCAGATACACCCCAACAATGTCCTATCTGGCGCGTATGTCACGGGGCCCCTACACACTATCGTCATGTGCCTGTCACGATGCGCGGGCACTCAGCGCCGAACCCAAGAAGGAGACCCCCATGACCGATGCGATGTTCGCCGCCCCCGGAAGGTTCTGGCGCGGCAATCTGCACACGCATTCCAACCTGTCGGACGGCGCGCTTGATCCTGCCGAGGTTTGCCGCCGGTACGCGGCGGAAGGGTACGATTTCCTGTCGCTGACCGATCACTTCGTCGGCGCGTATGGATACCCCATCGCCGACACCAAGGCGTTCCGGACGAACAGCTTCACCACCATCCCGGGTGCCGAGCTGCATTCCGGCAAGATGGAAAACGGAGAGCTGTGGCACATCCTTGCCGTGGGCCTGCCCGAAGACTTCGCCCCCGGCAACGCGCCCCATTTCCTGCCGGTCGACGATCAGGAGACCGGCCCCGAGATCGCCCGCCGCGCACGCGAGGCCGGCGCCTATGTCGCCATCGCCCACCCCGAATGGTCCGGCCTGACGACCGAGGACGCCCGCTCCATAGACGCCGCCCACGCGGTCGAGATCTACAACCACGGTTGCGCGATGGGCTGCGACCGTCCGCACGGGTTCTACACGCTGGACCAGTTGCTGACCGAAGGCCGCAGGCTGAACCTTTGCGCCACAGATGACGCGCATTTCACGGAACCCGACAGCTTTGGCGGCTGGGTCATGGTGAAGGCGCAGGAAAACGATCCCGACGCACTGGTCGAGGCTTTGAAGGCCGGGCACAGCTATGCCAGCCAGGGGCCGGAGATCCACAATGTCATCTGGGAAGACCGGCATGTCGTCGTCGAAACCAGCGCCGTGTCTGCCGTCATCGTGCAGGGCAAGGGCGCGGCGGCGACTGCTGTCCATGGCGACAGCATGACCCGTACCCGCGTGCCGCTGGACCGCCTCGCCATCTCACCGTGGATGCGCGTCACGGTCATGGACCGCGCCGGCAAACGCGCGTGGACGAACCCGGTTTACGTGGACTGATCGGACGTTCACTCATCGTCTGGCCCGGGGGCACCCTCGGGCTGCGCCCGACCCTCCCGTCACGCCAAAGGCGTGCCTTCGGCACGACGAGGGCGCATTGGTGATGTCCCGCTCCAAATCTCTGATGAGCGGGAGTTCGGCGCCTCAATCCGGTTCCGGCGTTGCCAGCGCCCACCCAGGGTCGGGCGCAGCCCTTCTTGCACCAGATGATCGTTGGAGAGCATCCCTCCCGCGTAATAATTGTTGACTAGTCAACATAAATACCGTTTCTCGTAAGCCAGATCCGGAATCTGGAGGGGAGACACCATGCGCACGCAAGTCGCGATCATCGGCGGGGGGCCATCGGGGCTGCTTCTGGGGCAGCTCCTGCACCGGCAGGGAATCGATGCCGTCGTGCTGGAACGCCAGACGCGGGACTACGTGCTGGGCCGCATCCGCGCAGGCGTGCTGGAGGAAGGCTTTGTCGACCTGATGGCCGAGGCCGGCGTCGCTGACCGCATGGAGAAAGAGGGCATCCGCCACGATGGCACCGTGCTGGCATTCGGTGAACAGCAGGTCCATATCGACTTCACCCGTTTCGCCGGACGCCCGGTGATGGTCTACGGCCAGACGGAAGTGACCCGCGATCTGTACGACGCGCGCGAGAAGGCGGGGGCCGAAACGTTCTTCAAGGTCGAAGACGTCACGCTCTGCGATGTCGAGACAGACGCGCCCTACGTCACGTTCCGGCACGAGGGCGAAGACAAGCGGCTGGATTGCGATTACATCGCGGGCTGCGACGGGTTTCACGGCGTCAGCCGCACCACTATCCCCGAAAGCGTCCGGACCGAGTTCGAAAAGGTATACCCGTTCGGCTGGCTGGGCATCCTTTCGGAAACGCCCCCGGTGCACGACGAACTGATCTATTCCAATTCCGAACAGGGCTTTGCGCTCTGTTCGATGCGGCACCGGATGCTCAGCCGCTATTACGTCCAGTGCCCGCTGACCAACAAGGCCGAAGACTGGTCCGACGATGCGTTCTGGACCGCGCTCAAGGCCCGGATCCCGCAGGAATACGCCGAACGGATCGTGACCGGCCCGTCGATCGAGAAATCCATCGCGCCGCTGCGGTCCTTCGTGTGCGAACCGATGCGCTGGGGCCGGTTGTTCCTGTGCGGCGACGCCGCCCACATCGTGCCGCCGACCGGGGCCAAGGGGCTGAATTCGGCGGCGTCCGACATCTATTACCTCTACCACGCGCTGCTGGAGCACTATCAGGAAAAAAGCACCGCCGGGATCGAGGCCTATTCCGGGCGCGCGTTGGCGCGGATCTGGAAGACACAGCGGTTCAGCTGGTGGATGACAAGCCTGCTTCACCGCTTCCCGGGGCAGGACCCATTCGATCTGAAGATGCAGCGGGCCGAATTGGCCTTCCTGAACGACAGCGAAGATGCGCAGGCCGCTTTGGCGCGCAATTATGTCGGGCTTCCATATTAGGCCGGATTGCGAAACTATGGCGGCAACCAAGGGGGAGCCGTCGATGGCCACGATCCAGGCGGCCAGCACCGGGCCGCGCCTTTCATGACCGAACCCGTGCGCAAACCGGCGGAAGATGCGCTGTGCCCCGAGGGCCGGCTGTCTGACCCGACACGACCCGTGGATGGCCGGCCGGTCGTGAACGAAGACACCTACGTCCCGCATTTCCTGTCCGCCGTGAACGCCGCGCTGACGTCGAGCGCGTCGGCGCTTTACCTGAAGGAATTCGGGATCGGGGTGACGGAATGGCGGGTGATGTCGTGGCTGGCCTCGACGCCGGGAACATCGGCGGCGCGGATTTCCGAACTGCAGCTGATGGACAAGGCCGCGGTCAGCCGGGCGCTGAAGCAGCTTGAAGCGCAGGGGCTGGCGACAGCGGAACCCACGCCCGGTGACGGGCGGAAACGGAAGGTCGCCCTGAACCAGCGCGGGCTGGAGATGCACGACAATATCCTGCAAGTGGCCCTGAAGCGAGAACGCGACCTGATCGCGGGTGTCGATCCCGAGGATCTTGAGGTCTTCCTGCGCGTGATGCGGATCATGCGGGAGAATGTGCGGGCGTTCTGAAGCGCTGAACTGGCATTCCAAACTTCGACACCTACCGACCCCGGAGCGCGCAGCGGTCCGGTTCGCGCCCGACCCGCGCCCAGGGCGGGCGCGAACCTACCGTTGGATTGCTGAAATGACGTGGCTGTTATCTCGCAGCCGCCAGCAGTCCCTCCACATCCAGATGCTGTTCAACATGGGCCGCCAGCGCGTCGAGCGTGCCCTCCACGCTGGCGTCGTAATCCGCTCCGCTCGCCTCGGCGCCCAGCATCTGCAGGAACGCGGCGCGGAAGCTGTTGTCGCTGAACAGCCCGTGCAAGTACGAGCCCATCACCCGGCCATCCGCGCTGATCGCGCCTTCGGGCCGGCCTTCGACCGTCGCGAACGGACGGGCGGTGTCGGGACCATCCGTATGACCGATATGGATCTCGTAACCGCTCACGGGCGTATCGGTCGCAAGATGGCGGGCCTGCGTGAGCGACAGGCGTTTTTCCGGCAGCATGCGGGTGTCCACGTCCAGCAGGCCAAGGCCCGGGGTCGTGCCTGCGCTGCCTTCGATCCCGTCGGGATCGTGCACGGTATGGCCCAGCATCTGGTAGCCGCCGCAGATCCCCAGCACCCAGCCGCCGCGACGGCGATGGGCGGCAAGGTCCACGTCCCAGCCCTGCCTGCGCAGGAAATCCAGATCCCCGCGCGTGGACTTGCTGCCGGGGAGGATGACGAGATCCGTATCGCCGGGCAGAACCTCCCCCGCCTTCAGAATGCGCAAGCTGACGCCCGGTTCCTGCGCCAGCGGGTCCAGATCGTCGAAATTGGCGATGCGCGAAAGGCCAAGGCAAACGACCCTGAACGCGCCGTCCGTCTGGCGGTGGCGAAGGTCCAGAGCATCCTCGGCCGGGAGTTTCCAGGCATCGCCGAACCACGGCAGCGTCCCGAAGCCGGGCCAGCCGGTGCGGTCGGCGATGTAGGCATAACCATCGTCGAACAGCCGCGGATCGCCGCGGAACTTGTTGATCAGGAAGCCCGCAACCTGGGCACGGTCGGTATCGTCCAGCACAGCCTGCGTGCCGACGATCTGGGCTATGACGCCGCCGCGGTCGATGTCGCCAGCCAGGATCACGGGCACATCGGCGGCCACGGCGAAGCCCATGTTGGCGATGTCTCCGCCGCGCAGGTTGACCTCGGCCGGGGAGCCAGCCCCTTCGACGATCACCAGATCATGGGCGTCGCGCAGGCGGTTGAAGCTGTCCAGCACCGGCGCCATCAGTGTCGGCTTGACCCTCAAGTAATCCCGCGCGGCCAGCAGGGCCTGACGCTTGCCCTGCACCACCAGTTGCGCGCCGGTGTCGGTTTCGGGTTTCAGCAGGACCGGGTTCATGTCGGTATGCGGCGCCAGCCCCGCGGCCCGTGCCTGCAGCGCCTGCGCGCGGCCGATCTCCCCCCCGTCCGAGGTGACGGCGGCATTGTTCGACATGTTCTGCGGCTTGAACGGGGCGACCGAAAGGCCGCGCAGGCGCGCGGCGCGGATCAGCCCTGCCACCAGCATCGACTTGCCGACATTCGACCCCGTCCCCTGCAGCATCAGCGCCCGGCGGGGAGACAAGGGCGTCGTCACGACCTTGAGAACACGGGCGGAAGATCCCCCGGGTCCGGCACGTTTGGGATCGGCAGGCGCGACAGGTGGATCTCGCGCGCCAGCGTCACCGTGGGACGCGCGGCAAACAGGATCGAGCCGATCAGGAAGGACCAGGTGCCAAGCAACACGGTGTCGTCGTAGAAGAACAGGATGCTGCCGATGATGAAGAATATCGCGGCCATGAAATCGATCGCCGTGTAGGCAATCTTGTAGCGCGTCGTGACGCGGCTGTGCGTGGCGGAGGCATGTTGCAGGTCGGGATTGAACATGTGACGGCTCCTTACAGGTAACGAACCCTGTCGGGGTAGATCACCCGCCCCCGTTCGCGCAACCCGCTCAGCCCAGCGATGCGGCGAAACGGGCAACGATTGCGCGCAGGTCAGGGACAGCCAGCATTTCCGCCGCCTCTTCCGCGGGCACCCAGCGGCGTTCGCGGTGGTGTTCCTCCCACTCCGGCGGCTCCAGCATCTCGGTCACTTCCAGCGGATAGACCGCGACGGTGCAGGTCCCGCCCCATTTGTCGAGAAGATAGGAGCCAAGCGGTTCGGCCCCGGCGTCTCCGACGACACCGGCTTCCTCCTGCGCTTCGATGGCGGCGGAGGCTTCGGCGCCGAGACCCGGTTCATGGATGCCCTTGGGCACCAGCCAGTGATCGCCGCTGCTGGACGAGATCAGCAGGATCTGCGGCCCATCCGGGCCCGTGCAATAGGGGATCACGGCAGACTGGCGATAATAGTACGCCGGGCGCGGGCGGCGTTCGGGGCCGTCGAAGTCGGGAAAGGGGAAGTCGTCGGGCAACTCGGAGGAATCGAGCGTCTTGACCAGTTCCGCCACGCCGGGCCGCAACGGCGCACCGGTGGGCAGGCGCAGGATGCGCAGGCGGCCGGGCGGGAAATCGTCGACCGTCCATGTGGCACCGCAAAGCCCCGCAAGCTCGGTCAGGTCCTCAGGGCGGGCGACGACCAGCAGCGTCTTGCAGGGGTCACCGTCCTCGCGCAGGCGGCGCAGGGTGGCGAGCGCATCGACGGCGACCTGCGAGCTGTCCTCGATCGCCTGTGCCGTGTTGCCCCCGGCCTTCAACGCCTTTTCCGCCGATGTCCGTGCGTATTCGAAGGTCGCGGCGATGGTGGCATCGGGCGCCAGGCCCTTTTCGCCCATCCACGACCCCAGACGCTGCATCATCCGCTTGCCGCGATTTCTCAGCGGGCGGTCTTCCTCGGCCCCGTCCCAGCGGCGTTTGCCCGGTCCGGCGGCGATCAGTATGAGATCGAGGCTCATCGCCTCCCCTCCCTTTCATGTGCCCGGCGCGGGGGCGTTCGGCGCTTTACGATGCCCGCCGCCATTGCTTGACGCAGCGGCGCAGCTGCGGACAATCGACCATCTTGCCGGCCTCACCGGCCGGAACGACGATCCGGCGGCGCTGTTTCTGTTCCGGCCAGCGCTTCAGGACCTTTTCGACCCGAAGCGCATAGACCGTCAGTTCGATCTTGCGGCCCTGCCGGACGATGATCTCGCGGAACTGGAATTGCGGGTCGATCCGGCCGATCAGGCCCGCTTCCTCGAACGCCTCCTGCAGGGCCGTGCCGCGCCGCGACTTGCCCGAGACGCGCGCGCCCTTGGGGAAGATCCAGCTGCGAGACGTCCTGGACGTTACCAGGACCAGATGGGCTTTGCCGCCCCGCCTCACGTAGGGCAACACGCCGTATTGCTTGGTGGGCATGTGGTCCTGGCTCTACTCTTTGTTCTGCAACGCCTGCGCCAGCGCCTTGTTCTTGAAACGCTTGTCCTGGGTGACATCTGGCCCGAACCATTCGGGCGGTTTGAAACGGTTGGCGGCCTCTTCACTATCGAATTCGACCTCGACCAGCATCAGCGGGGCAAGCGGGCCCGAGAAGACATCAAGGTAGAAAGTGTGCCCTTTGCCCAGATCGCCGGTCCAGCGTTCCTTTTCCACCCGCCGGCCTTCGGTGGCGGGCCAGAACGTTTCGAACTGGGCCTTGTCGATGGCCACCTCGCGTTCGCCGCGGGTCAGGCCTTCGCCCGATTTCAGGGTCAGGAAATACTTGTCGTCCATCTGGCGCAGGCGCATCTCGACGCTGTCATCGGGCAAGGTCAGGTAACCCTGCCGCACGTCGGCGCGCGACACGCCATCCAGCGACGGCTTCGCCGAGACCAGAAACTTCCGTTCGATTTCCTGTGCGTCTGCCATCATTTGCCTGCCTTCAGACCGAAACGGTCTTGGATTTCATCCCACAGCGCCGCGTAGGCCTTGCCCACCGGGCGATTGGACGCATACGTTCCCACTGGCGCACGGTGAACGCCCATCTTCTCGACATCGGTCGAAAAAGGCAGCGGGGTATTCAGGAACATCTTGCTGTACTCCGTGCCCAGCCGCTCCATCGTCTCGGTGTGAAGCTTCTTGCTGGCCTGCACCATCGAAAAGAACGGCGCGAGCTTCTTCCGGTCCAGCTTGTGTTCCTTGAAGAAGTCCAGAAGCTGTTCAAGCGTCCGTTCCGACAGCGTTGTCGGAATAACAGGCACGATGATGCCGTCGGCCGCCTTGAACACCGATTCCGACAGGGTCGAGATATTGGGCGCGCAATCCAGCAGGATCAGGTCGTAATCGTTGTCGACCGCCTTCAGCGCCTTCTTCAGCCGCGACTGGCTGTTCTTCATCCGGGACAGGAAGATGTCGAAATCGCGGAAGGTCATGTTCGCGGGCAGCACGTCCAGCATGTCGAAATCCGACCCCCGGATCGACTTGATGAACCGCGCCTCGTCCTTGAAGAACTTGTCTTCCACCAGCTTCTTCGAGGGCTTGATCCGGAAATAGAAGCCCGAGGCGCCCTGCGGATCCAGATCGCAGATCAGCGTCCGAAGCCCGGCCTGCGCCGCGGCATAGGCGAGGTTGACCGAGGTCGCCGTTTTGCCGACGCCGCCCTTGTTGCTGTAACAGGCAATGATCCTCATCTCAGGTCTCCTTGAACAGTGCCCGGAAGGCGTCTTGCGTTTCTGCGCTGTCGAATTGCGCGAAGCTTGCCACCACGCGGCTGCGTTCCTTCAACTGGCGCTGGTGCAGCACCGCGATCAGCGCGCCGATGGACCGGGCGATGACCAGATCCTGCTTGCGGCCCCGGCCCGCCTTCTGGTCCAGGAAATCCTGCAGCGATTCCTGCTGTACGGAATAGTCGTTGAACAGGCCCAGGTTGTCTTGCAGCACCTTCAAGGGCTTGATCAGCCCCTTGATATCCTTCGCCGGGAATAGCGGTGCGAAGAATTCCATCAGGTAGCGCAGTTTCTTGCAGCTGATGCGCAGTTCATGCACCTCTTCGTCCGGCGTCTGATCGTCGATGGACCGCGCGATCTTGCAGACCTTGCGATACCGCTTCCAGATCAGCGCGCAGGCATAGTCATGCGCCGGGCGGTCGGCCTGGGGGCCGCGCTTCAGTTTCTTCGGATCGGCGAACTGCGCCTGCAGCTTCTGCATCTGCTTCGCGTAATCCGCACTGCCCAGCCGCCGAGCGATCGCCCGCTGCGCCGCGTTCCGTTCCTTGGCGAACATGTCGAACATCGCGGTCAGGCCGTCATGCATCGCCGGTGGGACCAGATCGAAATAGGTGTCACGCTCCAGCAGGTAGACATCCAGATCCCGCAGGCGGCCCGTTGGGGCCATCAGGTCGGAAAACGTTTCCTTCAGCCGCGCGGTTTCCTCGTCCGAGAAGACGCCCTTGAACAGGCTGATGACCGACCGGATCTTGCGCAGCGCCACGCGGTAATCGTGGAGGTATTCGGTGTCGTAGTCCGCGATCACCCCGGCTTCGGTCCGGCGCGCGACATCCAGAAAGGCGCGGATGATGTCGATGGCAGCCTGAAACGCGGTCTCGTCCCCCGACATTGCAACCGTCGGCTTGGGATCGAAATCGTGCGTTTCGGGGAACAGCCGGGCGTAGAGATCCCTGGCCTTCAGTTCCGGCCCGTCTGCCACGGTCTGCACGCGGCTTCCCAGCGCCTCGAACGATTTCTCGTACCCGCGCAGGGGCTGGAGCGAGACGAGCGTGATCTCCTCTCCACCGCCCGCGGGCGCCAGCGTGGAAAACCGGACGCGCGCGTGGGTCTTTTCCTCGTCATCCTTGGCGGCGGCGAAGGATTGTTGCAGCGTACCGCGGCCCACGACCTGAAGCGTGCGCAGATCGGACACGAAGGACAACGCGTCCTTCACCGGGCCGTCGGCCAGGTCGGCCACGTAATTGCCACGGCGTTTCGCCGCCTGCGACTTCACCACGCCGCCGGGCTGCATCAGGTGCAGCGTGCCGCCGGAATCGATCAGCACGGCGCCGGATTTGCGCACCGCCTGGTCGAAACTGTCCAGAAGCTCGAATCCAGCCGGTTCGGTTGCATCCGGCTTGTCCAGCGCCAGCTTGCCCAGCGTCTCGCCCAGTGCGTCGGCCGAAACGGCCCCGGCAAGGATCAACATGTCAGAGGTATCGGGGGTCATTTATCCTGTTTCTTGCCTTTGGCCAAGTAGTCGTCGATCAGTGCCGCGACGATCTTCTGGACCGAACTGTTCTCTTCGATCGCCCGTATCTTGAGCGCCTTCAATGTCTTGCCGTCCAGGCGCAGGGACGTGTTCTTTCGGTTGTCCTTGCCGGAGCCCTGATCAGCGCCTTTTGTCTTCGCCATGGCATCACCTGCGCCTTCATGACGTCATGATAGCACGTGTATATACATTTTCAACCCGCCCCGGCGAAATCCGGCCGGGAAATCGTGACATCCGGCGCCTGCGTCCCGGCGCGGGCCATTGCACTGCGCGCCCTATCCTTTATGACGTGCCAGCCGATCCCGGAGCCTGCCCCGATGTCCCTGCGCAAGAAAATCGCCAACAGCGAAACGCTGAACAACGCGGTCGAATCCATGATCGTCCGCTACATGAAGTTTGCCTACCGTACCTCCAGCTGGAAGCGTATCGGCTACGAGGAAATGGACAAGGCCGGCGAAAACGGCGAACCGATCATCGCCGGGCTGTGGCACCAGCGGCTGATGATGGGGCCGTGGTTGTGCGACCTGTCCCGCCATCGCATGTGCACCCTGACGACCGATGCCCGCGCCGGACGGATGGCCGGCAATGTCCAGCTCAGGCTGGGGATGGAAAACATCAAGATGAGCTCGCACAAGCGCCATATCGCGCTGTCGCGCGAGGTCCTGGCGCGGATGAACGACGGCTGTTCCATCGGCATCGCCTGCGATGGGCCGCGGGGGCCGGCGCGGATTTCGTCCAACGTGCCGCTGGTCTGGGCGCGGACCTCGGGCGCGCGGATCTTCCTTGTGGCCTTTTCGGCCAAACGCGTCTGGGCCCTGCCGACATGGGACCGCATGTTCATGCCCTGCCCCTTCACCAGGGGCGTGTTCATCAGCCGCGAATGGGATCAGAAGGTGCCGCGCCGCGCCAGCGCCGAGGAATTCGAAGCCCTGCGCGTGAAGTTCCAGGAAGACCTCGATGCCCTCACGGCCGAGGCCGACCGTCTTGCCGGGCGCAAACTGGTGGAATTTCAGACCTGACGCTGGGGTAGCTTTGCCATTATCGTTGATCTTGCCGGGTACCGGCGTTTTTCAGAACAATCAGCGATTGAACACATGGCTTCCACACACACAGTCTATTTCGCCACGAACCGGCACCCCAAGCGGCTCAGCTCTACCGACCCCGAGGATCTGACCGGCGATTTCAACCATGACAAGCCCTATGCCTTCCGCATCGGGTCGGCCACGGCGACGCTCAGCGGGACCAACCCGCTGAAGGACAGCGCGTGGTCTTTCAAGTCATACGACCTCGCGCGGGAACGGTTACGACAGTCGAGCCCGGAGCTCGGCTCCGACAAGATCCTGCCCGAGATCCGCGAGCATCTGAAGGAAACGAAGTCCGACGTGATGATCTTCCTGCACGGCTTCGCGAACGATTTCGAGAACTCGATCCTGCGCGCCGCGCAGTTGCAGCAGGTCTATTCCACTGCCGACCGCCCCCTGACCGTCTTCCTGTTCGCATGGCCATCAGATGGCGAATCGGCGCTGGTCCGGCCCTATTTCAACGACCGGATCGACGCCAAGGCCTCGGGCGAGGCGATGGGCCGGGCGCTGAAACGTTTCGTGCAATTCCTGCGGGAAATGCTGATGGAAGACGAACGCACCATCCGCGAAGCCCGCGTGAACGGGACCGAACTGACCGACGACATGCTTGTCGCCTGCGACCGCAAGGTGCACCTGATGGCGCATTCGATGGGGAACTGGGCGCTGCGGTGGGCGATGAAGGCCTATAACGAACTCACATCCCGCCGCTTCCCGCAGATCTTCGAACATGTCTTCCTGATGGCCGCCGACGAAGATGCCAACGCGCTGAGCGACGATTCCAAGCTGGGCTGCCTGACCGAGCTGGGCGAACAGATCCACGTCTACCACGCCAAGGACGACCGGGCGCTGATGATCTCGGACGAGACGAAGGGAAACCCGGACCGACTGGGCAGCCGCGGCCCCGAGGACTGGCTGCTTCTGCCGGAAAACATCTTCGCCGTGGATTGTGCCGACGTATCGGACACGACGATCGTCGATGCACGCCACCAGTACTACCGGGCGCGGTCCGAGGTGATTACCGATGTTCAGATGACCCTCGCCGGGCAAGGCCCCGAAGGCCGCAAGGGGCGGAAGGAAATACGTCCCGGCCGGGCGTGGCGGTTGATCGAAGCCTAGGGTTTACTGGCCGCCTCCAGCGCACGGACCACGAGTTTCTCCCCTCAGCAAACGAAAAAGGGCCGGAGTGATCCGGCCCTTGGTCTCGTCCGGGGAGC
>TARA_R110002020_G_scaffold60894_2_pt1 | contig 16031 bp, 4 predicted proteins | sample TARA_R110002020 | Tara Oceans TARA_R110002020 (sample SAMEA4396489) | marine metagenome | biome: Westerlies Biome; feature: [MES] marine water layer (ENVO:01000295) within the mesopelagic zone...; material: water (ENVO:00002006), including particulate matter (ENVO:01000060) such... | reverse complement strand
TTAATACAAACATGTTTTTAGGACCAAACTTCTTTTGTAGCTTTATTGCTTTATTAAACAGTGGTGCTAATTTACCTTTAACAACTTTATTAAATTCTGAAAAATCAAACTTATAACCTTTGCCTAACAAGTCTTGATATGTAGCAGCATATTCTTCAGCATTTAAAGTTCCTGTTGTTCCATCTGGAGCCGTAAACCCAACTAACGACTTAGTTGTTGCTAGCGTATCATCAAAATCTAAAATAGTAATACCTTTAGGTGTTTCTGAAAACTTAACTGTTCTTGCAATTTTAATAGCGTTACTTATAGTCTTGGCATCATTTAATTTTTCTTTAGAAACAGTTTCTACTGTTGTTTCTGAAAATCTTACTGTTTCATTTATTAATTCAGAAATTAAATTTTCTCCATTTAAATTTATATTTTTATTTGTTGCTCCATAAAAAGAATTTATATTTAAATCTTTTATTTTGTTTAACGCAAACATTCTAGCTAAATCTTGCTCGCTAGTAGTTCCTAGTTCTTGATCTTGTTCAAAAGAATTTATTTCAGCTCCAAATATTTGAGTATAAGATCTTATAATGGATTTAAATTCATTTCTAAAGTTTTCTATTAAATCTAAATTGTTAGGGTTTTTTAATAAACCTTCAGCTGTTGTTAACAGCGCTATAGTAGATTCTCTAAGCATGTTAGAACTAGGTTTTGCATGTTCTCCTTTCATTCTTAAATGATCTACTACATATTGTTCTAAAACTTTTTCTAAATATTGATCAAATAATTCACCGTTTTCAATTGCTCTTAAATTTTTTAAGCCTCCTTTTTTAGAGTTTAGTATTGTTAATATTTTACCAATTCTTTCGTTTGCAGATCTAACAGCAGCTTTATAATCTGGATGCTTATCATTTAATTTAACTTCTTTAATCTTACGTGTTTTAGCGTCAGCTTCAGAAGCTACTCCAACTGTTTCTCCTTTTTTATTTACACCTACATAAGGAGCTTGAGTTTTTGAATAAAACTGTACACCCGTTAATGTTGTTAGTCCTCTTTGAGCTTTAGTATTACTAGAAGCTGATTCTTGCACTCTAATTAAACCAGCCTTGGTTTCAATAGAAACATTTGGATTTGCTAGTATTTCTAATAATTTTTCGTGAATATATTGATTTGCTAAAGGATTGTTAATGTTTGCCGCCTCAACCTCTTTCATTAATTCGGTTTTATATTTTTCTATCTTTTCAGCTACAGTAAGTTGAGAAAACTGTATATTTCTTATTTTTAAAGCTAAACCATAACCTGAATTAATTATTCTAACAGCGCTTACATCAAAAGGTAAATCTTCTTGATCTTTTTCTTTTATTCTTTTTTCAAACTTATCATCTATTTCTTTGTAACGATCTTTTGGTACTACACTATATGTTTTTAATATATTACCTTGTTGATCTTTTTTAACACCTTTTAAACCAAAATACGTTTTACCAAGAGCTTTTATAAATGATGGTGGTAAATAATCCATTAATTCTAATATACCATTAGCATACTGCTGTTGACCAGCCTCTTCACCTGTCTTGTTTTTTAAATACAAATTAACTATATCATTTTTCTTACCAAAGTACTTTAATATTGGTATTTTAAAACCACTAGGATTTGATGCAAACTTTTCTTGAAAACCATCAGCTTCTAATTCCATTATGCTTGTTGGCGAAACGCCATTGCTAAATACTTCATCTAACCATTCTAATGTACCCCAAGGATTATTATTTGTTGCGGTAACTATAATAGGTATATCTTTAATCATTTTATCATGATTAACCATAGACTCAGCTTCGTTTACATTATCACTAGCTGTTTCACTAAACCTTACACTAGGATTTCTTTTAATAGCTTCAGTTAACTTAGCGCTTTCTTTAGTTACTCCTTCTGGTAATACACCCGGATGGAAAACAGCATCTAAACCTAATTCATTAATAATAGCATTTACTAATGATTTATATTGAGTTTCTCTACCTTTTATAAATATATCTTGAAATTGCTGAGGTGTCATTTTTTTTAAAGCCCAGGTCTCATTACCACCTTTTTCATTCATAACAAATGAACCATCTAAAGATGTTTGTGTTTCTGCTGACTCTTGAACACTTAATCTACCTGAACTTTCAACTAAAGCATTTTCACCTTTAAACCTAGTAGCATATTTTACACCAACTAAAGCTTGTATTTCATTTTGTTTAGTTTTTAATAACTTTTTAAACTTATCAGATTTTTGCGTACCTATAAGTTTTTTAACTTTTTTAGCAAACTCTGTTTTTAAAAATGCTTTTTCTAAAGCTTGTCTAAACTTCTTTTCTGTTTTTTTATTTATAAAAATTTCATCAAAATTTATAGGACCTAATATATTTCTAACCTCTTCTAATACTTCGTTATATAACGCGCTGTTATCTTTTATACTTAATATTCTTCTTGTTTTACCAGTTTCTACTTCTTGCGCAGCTTTGTCGTTTTCAATTTCATTTAATTGAGCTAGTAAATCGTCTGCTCTACGTTGAGTAATTTGACCAGCATCAAGCATGCTTTGAACTTTTTCTTTAGCCGCATCAAAATTAATACCAACATCTTCACCCGCATCATAAACACTGTCAAGAGCATCACCTCTTTTCATTATACCTTTACCGCCGTATTCTTCTGTAGATTCTATACCAAGTCTTTTTGCTAAACTTTGTGCTCTTTTCCAACCTCTGTTTATTATAAACTTTTCAACTTTTTGACCTCCGTTATACTCTTGTATAAACATGTTGTTTAATTCTGACTTAAGAGATTCTCTATAATCATTTCTACTTATGTCTCCTCTAGCATCTAAAGCAATTGGATCGTATAATGCTTTAGTTAAAGTTTCTGCTATTTTACCCACCGGAGTTTTTATAGCGTCAATTACATTAGCCTCTAACCTCATAGATCTTTGATCTTTTATAGGTTTAACGCCTCTTTTTTTAGCTATTTTATCCATCTCAGCTTGACGGGCGTTTATAGTATTAACGTCTTCAAGAACAGCTTGATCATTAATCTCTGTTTCAGAAAATTTTAATTCACCAATTTTAGCACCACCTGGTCCAGCTATAGCCAATATAGATTCTCTAACTTCACCAGCTTTAACATCAGAGGCATAATCTCTAAGAAGATTTTTTACATCTCTACCGCTTTTAAATTCTAAATTTTCATAACCTTTGCCTCTAAAAAAATTAGCAAAATATCTACCAGCTTTAACTAAAGCTCCATCAGCAGGTTTTATTTGGTTTAATCTTATAGCATCACTATAATAAGTCATGTATTCTTCGGCATATTGCTCAAAAGCTTTTTCACCAATTATATTTTTATCTTTATCTCTTATATATCTTTCGGTACCACTATCCATTCTTTTTTGAATAACAGCTCTTTCCTTTGTTGATAACGAACTAAGAAAATCTTTTATTAGCTTAACACCTTCTTCAGTTATAGTAACTTCTACATCATTACCTTGTTTATCTTTAACTATTCTACTGTCTCCATTAAAAGTTTGTCTTATTATATTGTGTAAAACTTCATGTGATCCAACGCTTACAGCTCCAGTTTCTCTAGCTCTAACCTGATTTACATACCAAATACCGTTAGCATTAAAACCATCTTTACCTCTAACATCATCAGTTCTTCCAGTTTCTCTTTCGTAAGCCTCTTGAAAAGCATTAGGATTTTCAACAATTTCAAACTCTGATACAATACCTTTTTCTTTTAACTTTTCAGAAGTCTTTTTTGCAACTTCTAAATCTTGCCTTAATTTAATGTCTTTTAGTAAATCGTTTTTCTTTTTGTTTATTTTATAATACTCGTTTAAAGCTTCTTCTATAAGAGTTTGTTTAGAGTCTGTAGGTATTGACTGTTCTTCTTTAATTGTATTTATCAACTCTTGAGTTTCAACTCTTTTAATATCAGCATCCATGACCGCTCTTTTTTCTTCGTTGGTCATTTCATCTATGCGATCTATAGTTTGAGATAGAATTTTGTTGTTTTCAATTAAAATAATATCTAATTTTTCTTCTAATATTGTTCTAGCTTCTGGCGTTAAATCAGGATTTTGCAGTTGTTTTTCTATATCTTGAATTTTATTATAAGAACTATTTAATTCAGATAATTGATCAGGCGGTAAAAATGGATATACTACTTGTTTAAATACTCTAGGCATTTTTATAATACGTTCCATTATTAAACCGTTGAAAGCTGATTCAGAAACGTCTTTAAATATACTTATATTGTCTCCAGCAACTATCATCCCAAAATTTTCACCCATCATAGTTAATCCTTCACTGACTGACTCTGCTGCTGCTCCTCCTATGCCAATACCTATATTTCTAGGGTTTAACAAGTTTCTCATACCCTGCTCTAAACCTTCTCGAAATACAATTTCACCAGCACCTTCAATCAAAGGTAAAGTAACTAATTTTTCAAAAACATATTCAGATAAACCTGTTACGGTGCTAGCAAAGTATATATCAGCCATAGAATAATCACCACCATGTTTATTTTTTTCAACCATTTCGTCATATTTACTACCAGCAGCTGAAGCTGACAAAATGTATAATGCTGATTGTGGAGCTACAACTAAAGCTGCTAATTGAGGCATAAAATCAGCTGAAGCGCCAACTATATACTCTCCCCAATCATAAAGATTACCTTCTTTAATATCACCCCACTCTATTCTTTTTTGAACTGTTTTTGCTTGAGCTTCTATATATCCTTTAATTGCTTTTCTTGTTTTTTCTCTAGGAGCGTTTTTTACTGAATCTAAAGCTAATATAGCTTGTGCGGCAGCATTTACTTTACCGTTTTTATCTATATAACCATCTTCAACAAGCATCGGTCTAAGCTCTTTTATAGAATTCATTAATATAGTTTTAGGGTTATATGCGTGCCACGCGCTTTCTGGTCCTAAAACAAATGTATTTATTATAGCGTTTCTTACGCCAACATGAAACTGAGCAACCTCACTGTAATTTCTACCAACCATATCAACAAATAAACCTAGGTCTTCAGAGTCTTGGATTAACTCCATTTGAGTTGTTCTTAGTATATTATCAGAAGTTATTAAATCATTTTGAGATTGTATAGAAGCATTAAAGTTTTTTATATCGTATTCTATTTTGTTTTTAAATGTTTCACCATTCTCATCTATATAAGGAGTGTTGTATTCTTCAATTAATTTATTATGATTAGAAATAACATTTTGATATGCTAATATTTTATCTTTATTTTTATTTTTTAAAGCTTCGTAGTTGTCATAAATAGATTTATATTTAGCATAATTATCAGCGTCTAATCTTCCTTCTTCATCCGCTAAACTTGAAAATCCATCAAGCTGAACCTGAAGATCTTCTAACGTTACTACCACATCTTCAACTCCTTTTAATTCTTCTATAGCGTTATTTGAATTATTAATTTTACTGCTCCAATCTTTTTGTTGTTTTTCTATTTCAGCTTTTTGCTCTTGTAATGTTGTAGTGTTGTTTTCTATAAAATTTTCATTAAGTAATATAGCATTGTTATTTTCTACTATTCTAGGCCCATATTTACCATCTACATCTTTACCAATATCTTTATAATAATTTTTTAATTTATCTAAAAACACCTGTTGGTCTTCTGGTAATTTTGATAAATCAACACCAAACAACTTGGCGTCACCATCAGCTATAATTCTAGACATATATCTAAATGTATCACTCCACTCTATATTTTCTTCAGCATATTTTGTTAATTCTTCAGATATATATTTTCCTCTTAGTTCTGTTTTATATTGAAATTTTGCTATTTGTAATATTCTATCTTCATCATAAGATTCACCAGATTGTTTTAATATTTTTTCTGCTAATTTGTAATATTTAGAAAAATTAGATTTCATGTTTTGCTCTTGAACTTGCTGATAATCTTTCATTTCTATATTATAAGCAGCATGACTGTCTTGCTCTATAATATTTCCATCAGGACCAAGAACACCTTGTGGTAAACTATCTTTTGTTTTAGTTAAACTAGGTTCTTCTATATTTTTAGTAGAAATAAATTCATCAGCCTCTATATTTATTAGCTCATCAAACGCGGTAATATCATCGTCTCCTGGTTGGAAAACATCTAATATCTCTTCAATATCAACACTTGATATATCTTCAGACATTCTTTTTGATATATCTTCTTTAACGCTATCTTTATGTTTTTGCGGCACATCTTTTTTGTTAACTAAAACACTTGTTGTTTCTCCAGTGTTTTCGTCTATAACATCTTTGGTCCAACTTTTTATTGTTCTACCATTTGCATCTTTACCTTTGTTATAATTATAAACGGGTTCTGATTCTGTTTCTGGTTCAGGTGGAGGCGCTAATGGTGGTTGTATCGCCGTTGGCGTAGGTCCTTTAATTTTATTCATTAAATCACTTACGATACTAGTACCATCAAACTTTTTATCTTCTTCTTCTTTTATTCGTAGGAGTTCAGCTATAGCATCTGGCGATTCACCATTAGCTTCCATTTGATCAATAAGTAAAATAGATTCTTGAGACATATTATTTAGATAAGTTTCTGTAATAATTTAATTTTTCTTCAGGAGACATATTGCTAGTTGGTGACATGTTTTTTGGAGAAACCTCTTTTGTTTGCATGTAGTTTTCATAAACTAGTCCAACATAAAATTCTTCTAGTTCTTTTTCCATATCTGAACTATTTTCATGATTCCACATGTTTGGTAGTATAGCTCGTTTAACGTTTTCTATATTTTCATTTGGATTTTCAATTTTCCAATCTTCAATATCTTTATTCAAATCTTTTTTATCAAAATAATTATCCATAAAAGTACCGTTGAAATTATTAGTATTAACAACAAGGTCGTAGGCAGCTGATTTTACACCTTTAATACCACTTTGATTTCTTAAATCACCTAACAAACTTTTTATTTCAGTTCTTACAAGCTGTGAATTAAATTCTCTACTATTCTTTTTTTGTTCTACACCTTGATCTTGTATTAACTTGTTTAAAGGTTCTCCTATAGATTTACCTATTTCAGCTGGCATTAACTTTGGTAATTCACTAACACGTATATTCTCGCCACGCGGTCCTTGTATACTACTACCATTAAAACTTAAATTAACTGATTGATCTAAGCTATCTGGCAATACAACTAAGTTGTGTAAAAATTCAACTTCTTCTAAAGATTCTTGTTTAGATACGTTATGAACGTTATCCCAGTTTTTTTGTTTATAATCAGCTAAAAAATATAAATCATTTTTAATTTTTTCAAACCCTTGTTTTATAGAGTTCATTTGCGTTATACTAGCAGCGTATTCAGGAGATTCTATTTCTTTTTTAGCTTCAATTGCAGACATTGCCTTAAACATTGCTTTACCTTGTTTAAATATATTCATGTTTTGTTCTGATTGCATTGTAACCGGAAATTCTTCTACATCTATGCCAGCTTGCTCGTTTCTAAGCTGTTGAGATAATTCTTTTTTTAAATTAAAAAGCTTACCCTTTTCATTAAACATAGATATTGCTGTGTTAATATTGTATTGTTTTTTTGCCATAGTTCTATTTTATTAGACGCATATCAACATCTATATTATTATAATTTACTTTATAATATCCATTTTCCTCAACAACAGAATCTTCTTTACCTAAAGCTAATAAGTCTTGAGCCATTGTACCGCTGTATACTTTTTCGTCTCCTAAGTAACTAAATTCATAAATTGGTATTCCAGATGGTGACACGCTAATTTTCTTAATATCTTTTTTCAAACGCCTGTCTGAAAGAAGATTAGACAAAAATCTTCCTTGCCCCGCTTTTCTACCTGCCTCAGTATCTTGAGCTGTACCTAACTTTTGTTGTGACATACCAAGTAGCGTTGCTTGTTTGTCAAGTTCAAATTGTTGTTTTTCAGCTTCACCTTGTAATCTTAATGCTTGAGCTTGAGCAGCTCCACCTAATACTTTTTCTTGTGCCGCAGCTTCCATTCGTTGAACACCAGCTGCTCCTTGTGCTGCTGCCATTTGATTAGCTGCTTCTTGTTGGCCAATTGATGCTGATGCTCTAGCTGCTCCTTGTTGAGCTTGATTAGCTAAAGCTTGTATGTTACCAGCGTTAAATCCACCGCCTTGAGACATAGCGTCTAAAACGTTGGCTTGTTGTTGTTGAGCCATTTGTTTTTCAAAGTTTGCTTGCTGTTGGTTAACTGTTAAATCTTCATAAGTGTTTTCAAAATTAGTTTGTAAATTAGCCATAGGATTAGTAACATCTTGATAAATGTTAGTAAATTCTTGATTTTCAAACCCAGCCATTTGAGCATCGTATTTATCTTGAGCATCTTTAATAGCTTCTTCATTCTTTTTTTTCTGCTTGTTCCACCAAGCTCTTACTGGACTTTTCTTAGTTTTATTAGGACTATTTTTACTAGAATGAACCCATTTTTCTTTTATTAAACCTACAGCCATAATCTTTTGTTTTTGTTATTTATATTTTTATGTGTTTATAATTACAGTTTTTCACCGTTATTTACTTTTAACTAGTTTGAGTTAAAAATCTATCTAAATCTAATGATATTGTTTGGTCAGCATCACCGATACTACCCATCTTACATGTAGCAGTTATGATAGCAACCCTACTACTACCAGTTATAGTTAAAGGAGTATCGTCTTCTAGTGTTTGTGCTCCGCTTAATGTTAAAGTACTAGTTCCAGTATTTATGCTATCAATATGTGGAAACTTTGTCGCAGCAGTACAACCACTACCAACAACATTAACTCCCTTAACAAAAGTTGTACTACTTGCTATTAAACCATTTGTACTATCTACAACTACAGCGGTACTAGCTGATACAGCTCCATTTACAGCCGTTGTTACATCTTGTAATCTTACTAATAAATTAGAAAAAGAAAAATTACTTCCATTTATAATTTCAGCAGCATCACTACCACCGGTTTTAAAAGACAAGTTTTTAGCAACACCAATAGACTGTGAGGTTGATAGTGTTACAGTATCAAATCCATCTGTTTTTTGAACGCTAACTACTGTTGGGCTTCCACTAACACCAATCCCACTAACAACCGAACCAATTAATATTTTACTATTGTCTGAAACTTTAACAGATGTAGAGCTAGACGTAGCTTCTAAAACACTTGCAGTTGCTGTACTTATAAAATCTGTTTCAAGAGGTTGTCGTGCTATAACCATACCACCAGCATTCATTGTTACAGTCCACTCTATATTAAACTCATTACGTTTGTTTGAGTAACCATAGTTTTGGTAATTATACGGTCTAGTTATTGTTACAGCAGTAGGAAAAGTTGACCAATGGCTTTCTGATGACGATACATTAAACGTAGTTGTTCTATTTTTATATTGATATATTTTTCTACCTCGTACAACTTTTGAGCTATCAAAAGCTGCTTTCGCGCTACTTGTTACAGCTGGTACAGCGGCGGTAGTAGCTACTTCGTAATAAATACTAGCAATATTATTTTTTGTTTCAATACCAACTTTGTTTATAGAAACCACGTATGTTTCGTCAGCTGAAATAGCTGGAAATACAACAGTTCCAGTTGAAACGCCACTAGAGTCTATTGTGAATTTTTTTAAAGGTTTAGATGTGCTAGCAAAAGTTTTAGTAGTATCATTATAAAACTTGCCATCAGTACCTTTTTTAACAGATACATAATAAGATGCTCCTGGATCTCCTTTGACACTATAACTTCTTGTTTGTCCTCCAGCTGGAATATCTTTAGTGTTAATATTAAGACTGTTAATTGATTTTAATTTTTTAACATCTGGTGTGTGTATTTCGTCATAATCAGCTTGTGAAATATATTCACCATTACCCATGTAATAATATCCAGGTGGAATATCCTCGCCATTACGCGCTTGAATACCTTTTTGTACTTCTTGGCTTTTAATAGGATCACAACAAACGCAATCTGGATGAGGATTTGAATTTAAGCAATAGTCAGAATTACAAAAATCATCAGGATGTACATTTCCAAATACATAATAAGGCGAATTAAGATCTGCTGGAGGACAAGGGGAGTTAGTTATCCCAGGACAACATTTAGAGTAATCTGTACCACCACCCGCTACGGCTGGTCCATACCAATGCGCACCAATAATATCAACAAGAAAAGGAGCGTTTACTTTAGCTCTCATACAATAATCTATCTTTTGCGTGTTTACAGGATTACCCATTGGCATGTTTATCCAGTTAGGATCTGTACAGCTATCTCCAGCAAATGGCACTGGTGTACTAGTTGTACTAGTTAAACCTTGTTGTGTTCTACTATATAACCTAGCGTGTTCAGCGTCAGACATTAAACTACCATCTGGCATATAGTGATATCCAGGAGGCGCGGCTTGCCTCTGAGCATTTACCGTTGTTTGTCTTGCGCTTGAAGACGAGCTTGGTGTTGATGATGATGAGCCTGATGAACTACCGTATCCGTTTGCCATAGTTTATATTTATTTACTACTTTCAATAACGCCTGATGCTATAGAAAACATTTCAGCTCTATTTCTAGAATTGTTAGATAATTTAATGTCGGCATAATATCCAATTATACCAGACGTGTTTACAGCCCTATTTTTTGAAAACATTATAAAGTCACCAATACTAGGTTGATTTATAGGTCCCGTAGGATCAAATACATTCATAGTTATAGGATTTGTAGTAACATCTAAAGCGCCATCTTGATTAGTTATAGCTGTTACTTCACCTATTTCAGTAGCGTTAATCAACGGAGCTACATCAAACGTACCGCTTGTATTTGTTGGTACATAATACACCATGTCTCCTATTTGTACAGAAGTATTTATTGGTGTTGAAAATGTTAATTGTAGTGTAGGCATATTTTTATTTTTATAAATATTGACAACTACCGTTGTTTATATTAGCGTCGCCGTTAAAGTTTGTTGCTAAAGGATCTGAACAACCTAAAATTACATTTATTACAATAGGAGATCCAGTTGCAGGACCTATTACTGTGCTGCTCGCTCCTATACCGCAATTAGTTTCATCAATCGATAAAACATACGGCCCATCACCGTCTGAATTAGTCCATCCCGCACCAAACTCAAATGCAGGAGGAAGACCTGTTGCGCCGTTGGCTGTGTTTGCGAAAATAGAATTACCACTAGGAGATTCTAGGATATAATCATAACACCCTGTACAATTTACAGAAGAATCAAGTATTATTGCTCCAAAGCCGGTGGTTTCTCCACTAGGCGCAGCACCATTAATTACACATGTATATGTGCAACACGCGTTACTACCGGCTGTGTTACAACCTATAATAGCATCTGGGTTATAGTTACTAGCAGTAGAATCAGTACACCCAAGATATATACAACCTTGATTTATATTCGCATCAGGATTATAATTGTATGCAGGGTTAGGATAAATACCGTATGGTGATTCACTAGGTCTACCAGGAAAATTAGAGTCAGTACCATCATCCATACAACCAGTTAATATAGATTCACAATTTCCATCATCAATATTAGCGTTTGGATTGTAATTAAATGCACTTGGATTTGTGCACCCTTCAATTGCAATGTCAAGCGTAATATTGTTAGTAGATGGTAACCAATTAGAGTAAGTACCAGCTTGGTTTGCAGGCGTAATAGCATTATAACCATAATATTGAGTATCGCACATAAACATTCCTTTAGCCTCGTATTGAATTCCAGGATCTAAATTACTAAAACTAGCAGTTGCGATTATAGGGGAAGATGATGTATCTACGATTACAGTAGAAGTAGTTGTTACACAAGTATCATTCCAATACCCTCCGTTTACCGGAACAGTTGCATCCCAACTCCAAGACCAATCAGTATAACCTCCAGTTGATGTACAACCAACTTCTCTTACACCAACAACAAAGTGGTATGATGCTGGCGAATTTAGCGGTAGATTTACATCGTTATTTGTAGCGGTAGCACATAAACTTCCTATACTTTCACTTGCATCACAAGAACCTTGTGTTAATACTATATTGCTACCGTTTCCAACTCCTGCAGAAACTCCAAACGTACATGGACTACAACAACTAAAATCACTGTCTGCAAAACTTACAAAAAGATTATCACTGCAATCATGCGTTGCTATCGGATTATAATTTTGAGCCATACCAGGTATACTAGAACCATAACTGTTGCCTCCATTAGTCCACATACATCCTGAATACTCACAACACTCATTTGTACCAGAACTTGTTGCGTTTACATTACAAGAAACAGTTGCAAGTTCATTGTAGTTGTTAGCGTTAATATCCGTACAACCATAAACCTCATAACTACAACTACCATCGTCTGTTGTTGCTGTTGAGCTATAATTATTAGCAGATGGATCTGTACAACCAGAAACATTAGGAACACAACATTGTCCGCTACCAGTACCCGGACCATTACAAGCAGGAGACATGCAACCAGGAATACTACCGTCACAAGGTGCGTTTGCGTTACCGTCGTAATTAAACATTGTATTATCTAAACAACCATAAACAGTGTATATACACGAACTAAGATCGTTTTGGTTACACGTATCACAATAATTTAAAGCAGTTGGATCTTGACATCCGACTTCAAAATCTACGCAAGAGCCATCATTAAAATCAGCATCAACATTATAATTATACATCGTGCTATCTGTACATCCTGGATTATAGTAGCAAGAACCATCATCTGTTATAGCAGCGTTATTATAGTTGTTAGCAGTGTTATCAGTACAACCAGCTTGAGTAAGAATTTGAACGCTAGAAACATTAGCAATTCCTTGAAAAGAAAATTCAGCGGTATCAATGTCTGATGTTATTACTCCATCAAAATTAGTTTGTAGATGCTTACCTTGTATATAATTAAACCACTTACATTCTTTTTCTATAAATTCTGGCACAGCACCATCTTGACAATTTGTAACTATACTTTCTACATACCAACCTTTTTTTGCTTGTAAATTATAATATTGATTATCGTTGTATGTTACACCGTTAAGAGTACTTTGTGTAAACGGAACTATTTTAGATTGAGTACCTTCATAATCTAGTGTTTGGAAGTTTTTAACTATTTCAGGGTTTGCGTTTAACAAAACGTTTACCGTAGAATTTGTATACTGACCATAGAAATGATTTCTTTCAGTATTAGCTTCTGCGTGATGTTGATATAATCTACCACCTTTAATAGTGTAATACTCTCCACTTAAACTTAATCCACTTTCTTGAACGTAAGATTTAAAACTTGTCCAACCTCTAACTTTTTCATTAAAAGACAACACGTGGTCTTTACCTGGGTTTAACAATGTTAAATTATAATTATCTCTTTTAGTATCAAAACTACCATAAAGATTAGTTCTAATTTTTAAATTATCAATAAACCAGTCATTCATACCGTAGTCAGATATAGGCGTTAAACCATCTCTTGACAACCTAAGAACTTTACCTCTTTGTTTATCTGTAAAATATATTCTATTTGCTTCAGAAGCAAATGATTCTGGATTTTTAGATATACCATATTCACCAGAAAATGGAATAGTTTGTCCTAAAACTCTATTAGTAGCTAATAATTGTGGGTTTTCATCAGCATTAAAAAGAGCATCTTTATTTGATAATACTTTTAATACTTTATCTTCACAAAAAGTTATTAAATCAGTATCTCTAGCGTGTAGTTTTTGAATACTTCCATACGTAGGATTTAAATCTTTAGTTATACCCTCTGCTGCTATAAATTGATTTAAATTATTTATACCAGATTTAGCGTTATATAATCCTGAAAATATTAAACTTCCTTTTAGACGTTGTTCTTTGTATTGATCTTCTCCTGGTTTAGAAACCTTAACACCATTACCAATCATTAATGTATTAAAATCATCTCTAATTCTATCTGATTCTACACCGTTACCAAAAGAAAAACAATTATACCAAGATAAACCTAATTCATTACCCCATATACGTGGTTTAAAATACCAATAACTACCAGCATATGCAGGTGATTGATCCCATTTTTCAATTGTTTTTGTCATATCGTGTTCAAGCGATATAGTGCTACCATCAGGAAGACTAAAAACCGCAAAATCTCCATTGTTTACTATAGTAGTAAAACCATTAGGTCCACCCCATGACCAACCTGTGGCTAGAATGCCTTGTTGTAAATTAACATATTCAGCATCAATAAATATTCTAATTCCACTAAAGTCTCCACCGCTAAAAAATTCTGAAATCCTTACAATAGAATTATTAGCTATAGCTGGTAAGCCCGCGTTGCTAATTACAGACATGGTTGCTGATTGGCCTGAAGAACTAACAGTACTTGGTATTAAATTTTCAACTTGACTATTTGTTAATACTACTCCAGGGTATTTTCTTGTAGCTTCATAATAAATATCTAATCCATCTTTTTGTTTTGGCTCAGTCTCCCAAATTGCTGGATTATCACTTAATTCTTGTACAAATCCACTAGAATCTACATAGTCATCTATAAAATCAAAAATTATACCTGTAGTTGTTAAGTCTAAACCTGCTAAATAATCAATAAAATCTGGCACGTCAACATTTACACTAACAGGTTCAATTTTAAGTTTAAACGTTAATCTTCTATTATTAGCTTTACCAAATTTATTTTGGTTAAATTTCATGTTTTGATTATTCTGAAAAGATGCTCCTGATCCTGTTATATGAGTAGCTATTTCTCCATCAGTTGTGTTTGCGTTTATATGGTTGTTAGTAGCGGCTGGATCTGTTGGGAATGTTTCTAGCCAACTTGTATGGTTGTATCTTCTTTCTATTTGCCAGTCAACAATCATATATGCCTCTTCATTTCCGGCAACATGAAATTTTTGATCTTGTTTTTTAAAAGCAGCTATCATTTTTGTTTCTAACGTTCCAGGATCTGTAAGGTTTTCAGCTTCTTCCCAACAAGTTTTTGTGTTTAGTTGATTCCAATTTTTATTAAGCCCTAATTTACTAAAAGATATTTCCATGTAAACTTCTCCTTGCTCATTTCTATATATTCCTTTACCGTAGCCTTCTGGATAAGGAGCAGTAGAAGTTGATAATGAATTATTTACACTTCCATCAGCGTTAAATCCGTAAGCCGGAAAACTATAAGATCCATTTGGGTCTTCAGTATCTAAATTTTGTGTTCCAGCATAATACATATTATCAATAAACCATTTTTCTCCATCTGCTAATACTCCTTGCGAACCAGTCCAATGGCTAACCATGTGGCTAGTTGTTTCATTATCAAGAGAATGTGAAGTAACAGGAGCTACAGAAGTAGATCCAACTAACCAAGCTGGTTTTTGTGTTGCACCGTCTATACCAATTCTAGCGCCCGTGTTAAATCCATCAGAAGAAGCATCTGCATTTCCTAACCAAGGAATACTATCACTATGAGTTATAATATAACCAGTGTTTGTTTCTTTTATTAATGGAGTTACCCACGTATCTATTATACTGTCTCTAAGTATTTTGACAAAAAATCTACCATCAAACTCTGGTTTATTTTCTACAAGTTTAACTTCTATTTTTATACCTATAGTAGAAAGGTTAGTACCTAATGTATTTGGATCTTCTATCCAACCATCCGCGGCTGTTATAGGTTTTTCTAAAGTAAAATTATAAGAACCATCAGGGCTATCTGGCTGAGCAGTACTATCTATGCTAAAATTAACTACTTTATATTTTTCAGTTACTTTATCAGCATTAGCGCTTCTAAAAGTAATGTAATAAGGGCTATCTCCATCAAGAGGAGATCCACTTTCATCATCCCAAATATTTTTAGACATGACAAAAGAAATAACTCCAGTTTGAGGAATGTTTGTGTTTGTGTTAGATAAACCACCTGGAATTAAGTTTTGAAAGTTAGAACTACCAACAGCTTGAGTAGAATTAGTTACATCAAGCCCATCCAAATCACCTAATGTTCTGTATGATGTTTTTATGTATTCTGGAGCTTCGTTTTCTATGGCTATAACTTTATATTTACTAACATCGTTAACAGC
>TARA_R110002020_G_scaffold316192_1_pt1 | contig 16037 bp, 13 predicted proteins | sample TARA_R110002020 | Tara Oceans TARA_R110002020 (sample SAMEA4396489) | marine metagenome | biome: Westerlies Biome; feature: [MES] marine water layer (ENVO:01000295) within the mesopelagic zone...; material: water (ENVO:00002006), including particulate matter (ENVO:01000060) such... | reverse complement strand
ATTAGTTCCTGAAGGTAGTGTAGATATGAAAGACTTTGAAGAAAAATGGGCACAGCCTGGTGTAGCTATACCATACGACCCAACTGATGGAGCTCCAGTAACAGTACAGCCAAGCCCGTTACCTAATGAACTTTATTCTAATGAGCAAACAGCTAAAAATGATATTGACCATCAATTAGGATTATACGAAATGATGATGGGTAATTCATCGGCTGCTCCTCAAACTTACAAAGCTACTATATCTTTAGATGAGTTTGGTCAAAGAAAAATTAAATCTAAACTAACAGATATAGAGCAAGCTTTAGTTAGAGCTGGTCAAGTTGCTATTCCTTTAATGCAACAACTATATAGTACAGAAAAAACATTTAGACTTGTTAATCCAAACAATTCTATGAGCGAGTATGTTGTAAATAAAAGATTATACGATGATAAAACAGGTGAAATACAAGTTATAAATGATATTACAATAGGCATGTATGATGTTATGGTAGTAAGTGGAAGCACATTGCCTACTAATAGATTTGCTGAACTTGAATTTTATATGGATGCATACCAAAAAGGACTTGTTGATAGGCAAGAAGTTCTTAAGAAAACAGAAATATTTGATATAGAAGGTGTTATGCAACGTACTGATGAAATACAAAAATTAACTAATATGCTTAAACAACAAGAAGAACAAATTAAACAGCTAAAAGGCGACTTACAAACTAGAGATAGAGAGTCTGTAGGTTTACGTAAAAAGGTTGAGTTAGAGAAATTTAAAGGTCAATTAGACCAAGTTTCTAACAAATCTAAAGCTGCTGGAACATTGTTTGAGAGAAGATTAGATGACAATTTAGCCACTGTTAAGCGTCAGATTTCTGATGCTAGCAAAAAAGAAGGCTCACCCTCTAGTGGTAAAGAGGCAGCTAAAAATAGGAAATGAAAATGGACGCATTAGAGACTAACCAAACACCAGACACCCCTTCACAGGGCTCTGAACAATTATCGGTAGAAGAGGCGTTTTTCACAAGTGAAGAGCAGCAAAGTAATGAGACAGTTGGGACTCCTGAAACTCAGGAAACTCCTACTGGAGATGACAGTGCATTAAATGTTGAGCAAACTCAAACCAATAACGATGAAAGAAGATTTCAATATTGGCAATCAGAGGCTGATAAAGCTAAGAATGAAAATGCTCAATTAAAAGCACAAATGCAACAATTAAATCAACCGCAGCAAGCACAACCTGCTCCTGTAGAAGAAAAAAATGTTGAACAATTTCCTCCAGCTCCTGAAAAGCCTGTAGCACCTTTAGGATTTAACAGAGCGGAAGCTATGGAAGACCCTAATAGTGTTAGTGCTCAATACTTAAACAAGTTAGACGGATGGAGAGATGATATTACTGAATATAATGCTTTAAAAACTGAATATCAAACTGCTTTAGTACAAGAAAGATTGGATGCTCAAGAAAAAATAAGAGTTGACGAGATTAAAAAGCAGCAAGCATATCAGCAACAACAAGCACAAATGAATGATATTTATCAAAGAGTACAAGGAGAGCATGGACTTACTGCTGAAGAAGCATCTGAGTTTATGCAAACTATGTCTAAACCAGAAAGTCTAACTATGGATAATCTTGTTCAACTGTATAGAATGCAGAAAGGTTCTGGGCAGACAGTACAAACACAACCGACTGGCCCTAGCGATACGTTTAATCAACAAGCTAGAGCACAGCAAGTTCCATCACCGATGGGTGTTTTACCTGCACAACAGAACGAATCTACAGCCTCTGCAGAAGACAATATTATGGATTCGATGATTAGCGGTTATAAAAAAAATAACCCTTGGTAAATTAAACAAATAAGTTCTACTCGAAGGTCTACGCGACAGCTGAGAGAGAATTAATTAGATTGGAGATTGAAAATGAGCACATTTTTTAGTGGTCAAGCTGGACAAGATGTTTCAGGCGTTTCGATTGACGATACACGTAGAGTCTTTAATTTTGGAGATAGAGTTGCAGAACTTGCTCCACAACAAAGTCCTTTTTTCGTTTATCTATCGAAAGTTGCCAAAAAAGCGACAAACGACCCAGTTTTTAAATACTTAGAACAACGTCATCAATGGCAAAGAAGAAACTTTCACTTAGGTGAAGCTGTGTCTTCTGCTGCTTATACAGCAGGAACAACATATATTCACGATAGTGGAGATGACCTTGTTAAAACATACGTTAACTATGATAAATACGGACAAATTACTTCATTAGAATATCAACCAGAATTTTTTGTAGAAGGTTTAATAGTTGCAATAAAAGATAATGGGGGAACAGCTAGACGCTTTAGAGTTGATGCTACACCTTCTGTTACTTCTGGAACAGGCACTGTAGATGTTAAATTATTAGCATTAGAATCAGGTACTTTTGTATTTGCTGATGATGCAGTTGGTCAAGTTATTGGTTCAGCACATGCTGAAGGTGGTCAAGAGCCTGAAGGATGGGAAGATGCAATGATTGATGCTGAAGGTTATACTCAAATCTTTAAAACAGGTATGAGTATATTTTCAGGTACATCACTAGCAACTGAATATCGTGGTATCAAAAATGAGTTCCAAAGAGTTTGGACAGACAAATTAATGGAACATAAAATGGATATTGAAAATGCTATGTTGTTTGGTAAAGGTGGTTCATCAAACGAACAAAGCGGTTCAGCGCCTACTAGATACACTGATGGTATTATTACTAAAACAGAAGCAAGTGGTAAAGTCTATAACATGACATATGCTTCTTCTGGATACGATGCTTTCTTAGATGCAATGGAAGATTTCTTTGCTCCTGAAGGTGGAAACTCTGGTAATAAGCTTGTATTAGCTTCAAGAAAAGTAATTACTTATTTAAATAAATTAGGTAGTGGCTCTTTCTTAAATAATACAGTAGGTTCTTCTCAATATAAATTGGACGTACAAAATATTCCTGGTCAATTTGGCCATACAGTAACAAAAGTAAATACTATTTTTGGTAATTTACATTTTGTTGCCGAGCCTTTATTAAGAGGACCGTGGGAAGATTATGCATGTGCAGTTGATTTGAAAAACGTAGCATATAGACCTCTTGTTGGTAACGGTATAAGTAGAGATACTTACATTGAAACTAATATACAAGACAATGGTACAGACGGAAGAAAAGACCAAGTAATCACTGAAGCTGGTCTTGAAATTAGCCTTCCTGAAACTCACGCTGTTCTTAAGTTTTCTTAAGGAGGTAGATTATGGACCAAAGTAATCTTACTATAGGTGGCATTGGTGGGGACCCTTCGGGGTCCCATCCCATAGGCGATTTAGATGTTAATTGGGCAAAAGAAGTTGATGATAAAAGTATCAAATACACAGCTAATACTATAATTTCAAACCCTGGTGCAAGTTCAGCAGATGCAACAGATACTTATTATAGTTCTGAGCTATGTATTGGGACAGTTCCAGCAGGTACTGTTTTTGAAATTGGTGATACTGGTGATGCTCAAATAACAGCGTGTTGGCAATACTATAAACAATCAAATAGTAACAATTTTAACAGTGGTAAAGAAGTAGTCCCTGGTACTGCAGCTGATTTAGATGCAGGTACTTGGACTGATGTTGGACCCCTTGCTCAAGATTTTGCTATAAATACTATGGTTCCATCAGCTAGTAATGATACAGATGTGATGGAAAATGGTGTTTCTAGGTTGAGAGTTAAAATGGTAGTAACAGATGCAGGCTCTAATGGAGTTGCTGCAGGTCTTGTTACAGCAGGTGTAGCTGCAGTTAATGCTTCATATGTTCAATTTACACTTGACAAACAAGCTAAAAAGAACAATACTGTTTCTAACCCAGTTACATTTGGCGGTATAGGTGCTGACCCATCTTAATAAAATAAACTATAGGGCCCTTCGGGGCCCTATTAGGAATAAATATGGCAGATAAAAAAGTATATAGTGGTAGTGTAGGAGAAAAATACAAAGGTGTCAAACCAGACAACCGAAGAAAACACAATATTAAAGTAAAGAAAAAAAATAAATGATTGCACCAATAGATAAAATAAAAGGATTATTAAATGAAGATATAGTTTCTTTATTTGGAAATGACGTACTAAATAATTCGTATGTTGAAGCTTATAAAATTGTTTCAGCTATAATAGCTGATGAATATGTAATAGAAAGTTTATCTAATTCAGGGTTATCAAGAGCTCAATATATTTTACATCATACTTCTAATGATGACGCTGAAGCTATTTATAATGATACGAATTTTTCTGAAAATAGAAGAATTTTATCTGTTATGAGAAAAAATAGCTATGGTACACCAGTTGATAATATTTATTATACAGCTTTAAAAATACCTTACGAAATAGGTAGTACACAAGCAGATAATCCAAATAGTATTTATTATGAAAATGATAAGTATAATCCAAAATATTTTTTTACTGATTTAGGAAAAATGCAAATTATACCTAAAAATAATTTTACTAGTGCTGGAGAAAAGTTACCTCAATCAAAAATACTTTTTATAACTTTTCCTGATTTTAATAATGCTCCAGCAAATAATTTTAGATATACATTTGAATTGAATGGTTTAGATTTTTCTACAATAACAAAAGATAATGAAAAAGTTTTATTTTATGGCATCCCTGGAGGTGCTAAAGAATTAGTATATGTGCAAATGGCTTTAAATTTACTTCAAAATTATATGTCAGATTTTACATTTGATGAAGAAGATGTAGAATTAGTTAATTTAGCAAAAGAATACGCTACTGTATTAACTTTAAAAAAACAAGAAGAGTTAGAATTTATAATGCCTAAATATACAAATAAAAGGGCGCAATAATGACTAGATTACAATTTATAGAATTAGTTAAAGAACATCATTCAATGCTATCTGGTAGACAGTTAGATATATATATTGAGATGGTGGGCAATAAAATAGCTATTGATACAGATTTAGCAAAGAAGACATTTTTAATAAATTCAGTTGCTGGGCAAAGATGGTACGATTTAGATAAAACTATAATGAAAGTTGATAAAGTTTATTTTAATGACGTAAAGATTCCTAAACTTATAGGTGACCCTATAATAGACGATGATGAGTTTACAAGCCCTGAAGATACAAGCGACACAGCTTTGTCTACTCCTACATCAAATATTGAAAATAAAAGGATGTGGTTAATCAGTAATTATGATAGTAGTAGTGCAAATACTAAAAATAAAAGAATAGGTATACTAGAAAAAGTAACTAATTCAGTTACGAAAGATGGTAGAGTTAGTGATTATCAATCTTGCTCTATTACAGGTACTAGTAATATAAGGGTTTATGCTACAACAACAATAACTCCATTTACAGTATCTTCAACTGCAGGTGAAATAGATAGTGGAGCATCTGATACAGTAGGTCCTTTGTTAGATATACCATATCAATTTCATGAAGTTTTATTAAATGGTGTTATAGCAATGGGTTATAAACATCCTAAAAGCTTTAACCCAGAAATGTTAGCTTTTTATGATAATCAGTTTAAAATGGGTATAAAAGATATTAAAAAATTTGAACGAACTAATACAACAACAGGGTTTATAAAACCTTATCAATTTTAATAGGAGAATAAATGGACTTAAAAGATATGGTAGTTAATTATATATTTAACGATGAAATGAAAGATAAAATCATTACTAAGTTAAACGATAATGTAGATATACCTATTATTTCAGAAAAAACAGAAGAAAAGATTATTACAGCAATATATGACTCTGTTGAAGAAGTAGTAAAAGAAGCTATAATGAAGTAATGATAGAAAAGCTATTTGTTCTACTTAATGACATAACTGATAAAGAGACTGGAGATATAGTTGATAGAATTGGTGTTGAAAGTACTAAGCAATATAAAACAAAGCCTGAAGAATGCCCTAGTTGTGGTAAAAAAAGTATTGCAGGTTTGGAAATAATAGGAACTCATGATAGTTCTATATTATGGCAATGTGTTAAATGTGGTGATAGATTTTTGAAATTAGGTAGAACAAAAACCTTAGAACTCTTGGAAAATGCGACTTCCGCTTGGACTAATCCTAATGATTGGGGTGAAACAGACAAAGAAATAAACTAAGGAGATATATGTCAAAAGACAAAGGTGTTTTAAAGCGCGTAGTAGTCACACCAGACAAACATGCGCCTTTAGAAGATAAAGCAGCAATAAATGTAGTAAAAAAAGCAATAGAAATAATAAAGCCTGATGCTTACATAGATTTAGGCGATGTAGGTGAGTGGGGAAGTGTATCTCACTGGCAGTGGAAAGCTAAAAAAAAACCGCCATTAGAATACATTATACCTAGAGTTGACAAGGATGTAAAAGGTGTTAACGAGCTTCTTGACAGTATAGATGAATCTTTAGATAAAGTAAATTGCACAGAGAAATATTTGTGTGGAGGTAACCATGATGAATGGTGTAACATGTTTGTTAACGAACATCCTTACCTACCACAATATAAATTTCATGAAGCAACTAATTTAAAAGGTAGGGGATATAAGTATTATCCTGCTGACTTAGAACCTAAAAAATGGTTAAAGATTGGTAAACTACATTATTACCACGGTCATCACAAATCAGGTATGCACCATGCAAAAGCACATTTAATGTTAGGCGCTAATGTAATGTATGGACATCACCATGGCTTACAACAAGCATCAGTAACTCATATAGATGGACCTAAGTCTGCTTGGAGTATGGGATGTTTAAAAGATATGAGTCCTGAAAAGAATAAATGGCTAGGTGGTAGAGCTATAAACTGGGCACATGCTTTTGCAGTAGTTGACTATTTTAGAGGAGGTTTATTTACTGTACATGTTGTACAAATAATAAATGGCAAAACCTCATTATGGGGGGAGCTAATAGATGGGAACTAAACTAGATGGAAAACGAGTTAAAAGAGTTAGTAGGTCAGTACAGCTGGTTGTTTATAGCAGGAGCTGCAGTTCTTTTCTTTCGTTCGGCAATAGAAGGTGTAGTTGAAGGGTTAAAAGTATTCCTTGGTAATGACTTAAATACAGACGATGTCATTACCTTAGATGGAAGGCCTGCTAGAGTTGTAAGAGTAGGTATATTTAAAACAATATTTTTTGTATACAATATTGGATGTGTTAAAGGTAAGCCTTATGTTAAAGGCGGTAGTAAAATGGCAATACAAAATGATAAGCTAAAAGACCATAGCATAGAAAAACCACTACCTATGTTAGATTTAACTAAATGGGAAGCAGAATGCGAAAAGGATGATAATGATTGATACAACTATAAACTTAGCTAATATAGTAACTATTGCGACTGTAGCGGGTACTTTATTTTTTACTACAGGTACTTATACAGAAAAAATAGATAGTGTTAAAACTGGCCAAGATAAAGTAGTTAAAAGAGTTGCTAAAAACGAAAAAGATATTACTGACTTAAAAATAACTACTGCTAAGATAGAAACTAAAATAGATGAGCGATTTGATAGAATCGAAGATATATTAATGGATAAGTAATGATAATACCTAAATTATTAATTAATCAAGTTGCAACAAAGCTAACTAAGCATTTTAAGTTAGACAAAATAATGTCTTATGTATTTGATAAAAACGAATTAGATGCAAAGGTAGAAGATTTAGAAAGAAGAATATTAATAATGGAAAATTTTAAATGTAATTATAAAAAGGAGGAAGACAATGGCTAGGTCGTACGGAACAGCCACTTTAACATTAACAGTTACTGAAGCTATTACTTTAAATAGTAAAGACGAAGGGCAAACTCATACACATACTGTAGCTAGTGTTTCAGATATATACAGAAGAACTGAGACAATACCTACTTCAAAAACTTCTATAGTAGGATTTGGAGCTGCTGCAGGTTTAGGTACATTTGCCGAAGGAGATGTAAAGTATATTAGGCTAACTAATTTAGATAATACAAATCATGTAACTGCTATATTTACTAATGAAAATTCAGATGAGTTTGCTGTAAAGATAGATAAAGGACAGTCATTTATTCTTTGTCCAGATTTAGCTACAGGGGTAGTAAATTGCGTAGAGGCAAGTATTGGTTCCTTATCTTTTACAGATGCAACATGTGATTATAATAATGACCCTACAATAACTTGTGATGCAAATGCTAACATTAGACCAGGTTTAGCAGTAAGTGGTACTGGTATACCTGCAGGTTCTTTTGTTAAATCAGTAAATACACTAGGAGCAGTAACATCTTTTGAATTAGGAGATGGAGAAGGCGGAGGTGATGTAAGTACTACAGATGGTTCAGTAACAAATGGTACTTTGACATTTACACCTGGATTATCAGATTTAACAGGTATTTCACTTACAGCTGATACAGCTGCATGTGATGTTGAAGTTTATGTAGCATTAACTTAAAAGGTAAAATATGCCAATAGATGTAAAAGAAGTAAGTAAGTTTACTAGTGGGATTATTGGTGCATCATCTGAAACTGATATAGGTGATGATTATGCTACCTTTTCACTTGATGTAGATAGTGAATTTGAAAGAGGCGCTTTACGTGGTATAAAAGGTAATTATATATTAGGTGAATCAGGTTGGGAATTACCTCGTTATGCTAGGTGGAGACTAAGACTTAATAGTAATACTTTAATGCATTATGCAGGTAAGGCGTTTTTATTGTATGGTTATAATAAAACATTTTTAGTTTATTATAATGTAAATGATACAATACCTGCAGCTGTTGCAAGTCAAGCAAGTTTAAAAAGTTGGACAGTTATAAATATAAATGCATATGGATTTATTACAAAAAAACAATTTGCTGATGCAACTATTACTGCTATTAACGCTTTAGAAACAAACATAGCTTTAAAAAACGCTAGCGGATTAGATAAATACTTTACTTCTTTTTATACAACTAATTCAGATTCAGATGCTTTTGTTGTTATTAGAAGTTATTTTGTAGGCGATTTAAAAATGCCAGATACAACAAATAGCGATTTATCTTGGTCAGGTAATAATATAAGCTTTAAAACAAGTGAAATTAACTCTGTTATTATATTTCCTAATGAAGAAGAATTTAGTACTATTAATACACCTGTTGCTTGGGATTCTACAAAAGATGGAAAATTCGTAAAAGGTAATGGTATACTTCCAGAAACAAATAATGAAAATATGCCTTATGGATTTAAATTTTTAAAAAACATAAACCAAAAAGGAACTTCTAATTTATTCGGTATAACATCATCTTCAAAAGCTCAATTAATAAAAAATTTAGGTGAAGATAGTCTAGGTATTTTTGATTTAGGTTCTATAACAACTTCTTCTAATGAATTTGATATTACTGCAGAACAAAGAAATAAAAATTTATACATAGGTACTGGAAATGAAAGTGGAACTACTTCTTTATGGCTTGGCAATGTAGATAGAAAACAATTAGATAGAAATTATGATAACGAAGATATTTTAGAAGTTAATGCTTTAAAACCTTTGAACATAAATAGCGGAGATATATCATTAGATAATTTAGTAGTACCTACTTTGCATTATGGTTTAAATAGTGATAATGGAGGTTTAGCTGGTAGTGCAAATATATACACACTTTTAGGTGGAGACGCGTTAGTTTCAGATATATCGCAGTATGAAATAAGAAGTGTAAATAATTGGGCAGCAAAGTGTTTAACAAATAATTCAATAAATGCTGGTAATTACAGTGCTTTTAAAAAGGGTATGATATTTAGACTTGATATGAAAGGTGCTTTTTCAGCTTCTTCTATTAATTTAGATATGTATGATAACAGTACAGGAACAAATGCTTTTACTCATTTAAGAAATTTAAAAACATTTGCTAAAGGTAATTTAGATTTAACAAATCAAACAGGTGTGGATTCTTCTATTATTGATAGTACTAACGGTGGAAGTGATGGAGAAGAATTACATAGTGGAGATTTATTTCAAATAGTACATGTTCCTGAAGACGGTTCTGTAGATGCAAATGCTACAGAAGATGGAACAGCTATGATAAGGTTTGTTTATATAGGGCATTTATCTAGTGATGCAGATTTAAACGAAAATACAGGAACAGGAAATAATAATCCTTTTAAACACGATAATACTAAATGTTACAGCGGTACTCCTGCTTATGTATTTGGTCATGTCAATGATAGTAATATGCTACATAGAATAAGAACTACTTCAAAAAATGATGCTCAAATTAGTAATAATTTAAATTCTGTTAGTTTAAAATCTAGTGATGGAACTTTAATTGAAACTTCTTATGAAATGGTAGATAAAATAGATTTAGCAGAAGCTTTAGGTGTATCAAATTTTGAAATAGCTACAATGGCAGAGTGTAAAAGTGCAGATGGTGCTGGTAATTTTGGTGGTGATACCTCAAATAAAAACTATTATATGGGGTATGGAAAATTATGGATAGCTAATAAAAACGAACATGATAAAATTTATTTAGTAGATATAACTAATTGGGATGGTTTAGATTCTGATGAAAATAGAATAACTTTTAAAGTACTTACTTTAAATTTTGAAAGAACCCACAACACTTTAATATCAAAAGATGATACTACTTTTGGAGAAGGTTTATTAAGATTATGGAGTGGCAGTAAAGGTGAACAAGATTATGACGATTTAATAAATAATTACAATATACCAGACGAGCCAACTGATAATTATATATCATCTATATGCGAAACTTATTCACATAAACCTCATTTAGGAGATGGTGCAGGTGGAGGTGCTGCCATAGGTGATGGAAAATGGAGAGTTTGGGTAAGTTACAATAAGCAAAATGATGAGCCTCAAAAAAGATGGGATAGATTTTTATATAATTTTAGGCCACAAGCATGGGAACAATATAGTGGTTCTTCAGATACACAAGGTGCTCTTGGAAGTACTTTTCGTATGTATATGTTTGATAAAACTCCACCTTATCAAGAAGTTGCATTTGCAAATGATTTTTATTTTCCTTTTGATAAAATGGGTATAGGTCATGACAGACCTGATAATAGACACTCGACTTCTATAGCTGCAAATGAAAGTGATAAAAAATATGGTGATGAATTTTATTCTACTTCAGGAAGTAAAACTAGAATAAAACCTAATTCTGCTCATGGTGAAAGCTATAAAGAATTTGATGCTATTGAATTTAGAAATCCATCAGGTGAATTTTTAAGTTGGCATCATCCTCAATCTCAAGCACAACCAAACAAAAATTCATATTTATTTACCCCTGGATGTAATATAGGATGGCAAAATTCTCAAGGCCAAAGAAAATGGATTAATTTTAGACACTGTTTAAAACCACATTTTAAACAATGGTATTTTACAGGTGTAACAGGTACTTTAACTGCAACAGAACTAGATAATCCAGTAGCTCATATTGTTTCTTTTTTTGGTAAATTAAGTGGCAGATTTGTAACAGATGCAGGTTCTTTAAAAGCAGTCGATTTAGATAATGATAGAACTTGGAAAAATGCGTATACATCTAAATCAGAGTATTATGATGATGATATAGTTATGTTTAGCATGCATGATTCTCCTGTAGCTTTTTCTAGTGTTTCAGGTGGAAATAATGCTGCTTCTTTTACAGGGGGTGTATTAAGTGAAATACAAGGAGCTCCTAATGTTGATAAAGATACTCCTACTACAGGAAGCGGAAGTAGCGTAGAATTTAATGATACTGAAGCAGGTTGGAGAACTCAAAATAGTGTACCTGCTACACAAGGTTATAGTAAATTTAACCAATACAGATACAATCATGACCACAGTGGTACTAAAGATTTACATAGCGATGTTGGTAATGGAAATAATAGAAAAGGTTATGTAAATACAGAAGATGGTAGTAATGGTGGAGCTTACTACGGTCAAGATGAGTTTGGTCACTACAATATGGTAACACTTACTTGGGCTTCTAATCAGGATATTAATTTAGAACTTAAATCAGATAGTTTACCTCAAGACGGTACAGGTCACTATAGAATATATGGTATAGGAATTGAAAAATTAAGAAAACTAGAAAGAAAAAGTGGAGATGCAAATTCTGATGGAAGAACAGGTTTTAAGCTTGGAGGTAACCCAACTAATATATATAAACTAGACGGTCCTTCCGATGCCGATTATGATAAACAGCCAGAAACTCGTTTTGGAACAGGATATTTAACTTATAGATACCCACATTCTGCAAGTCCTACTGGAAATTTTGGAGACCAAAAATCAGGATTTTATAGTAAAGCTGATAGCGACCCTATAACACTTGAAGGTACTGGAGCTAACCCTTCAGGAACATATTGGGACAATAGAAAAGCAGCTTATTGTTTTAGTACTACAGCACTTACAGATAGTATTTATAAAGATATAGATTACACTAAAAATCAATACAGATACGAAAATAGATTCAATTCTTTAGTATCTCCTAGATGCTCTTTTAGAAAAGTAACTTTACCTTCTGGCTATAAGTTTGAAAATATAAATAATGTTGATTTTATATCTTGGCAAGAAGTTTATCATAATCAAACTTTAACAAAACATGGATATGTTATTTCTGGAAAAGCTGAAACAAGCCCTACTGAAGGTCAAACTTTAATAACAGTAGTAGACAATAAATGTATTGATAGTTATAGAAAAGAAGGTGTTGGAGTTAATAATTCTATCCAAAGTAAAGACTCTTGGTTTCAAAGTCAATCTAAAGCTGCTATATCCCCTTTAGTTCCTTTACAAAAACAAGTGTTTAAAAATGAAAAAAGTTACTATAATCAAATAGTAAGTTATACTAATTCTTCACTTATATTTAAAAATTTAAATCCTGGTATTTCAGATAATATTTATACTTACAATTTAAGCGGTAGAGCAAATCAGTCTAATGAACAAAATATTCCTTTGTCTACAGCACAAATTTTATTAGATACTTATAGTCCTATTATAATAGGACAAAATGGTGACAATTCTAAAGAAACTTTAAGTAACTGGGTTAGACCTCAATTTGACAATAATAATAATACAGGTACTTTAGGTAGTATGGGAACATTTCCATATTATAAATATGATAAACTTTGGAACTACTGGTCTACAGACGAAAGGTCTCCTAACAATCATGACAATTCATTAGTAGAAAGACAAGATACAGGGTTTCAAGCTGGTGTAGAATCAGGTTTTGACCATGCTGTTTTAAAGACTGGGGAACTATACGCTACTCATAAAAGACCTACAGAAGGTTGGGGAAGCACAGCAGGAACACAAACTACAAATTTAGCAGATTATGATGCAGCTTATCCTACTGCTTATGATGATAGTGACAATGTAGTAAACAGCATAGGTTCTCATGTAAAAATACTAAATGACTCTATTTTTAGTGTGTACGATGAAGAGCAAGCTGATATAGTTGATAATGAAAATGTAGGTGTTGAATTTAAAGAAGGTGAAGTAGTGCATTATGAAATAAGTTTAACATATGATGGGTTTCAAGAAAGTCCATTATCTGAAAACGATTGGCAATATCCTGTACAAAATGATTCTAAATTTTTAAGATTTAAATTAAGAATACCAAATGCATCAGCTCTTCATTTAAGTGCTAGAGTTACACACATTAATATATACAGAAGGTCAAATTCAAAAGATTTGTTTAGATTGGTTGAATCTGTATCTTTAAATCAAAAAGATAATATATTTTCAGAAACTAATAATATGTTTGAATACAAATCGCAAGATAATAAGTCAACAATATCATATGAAGGGTTAAATGGTGTTTCTCAAACATTAAAATATTTTACCCCTAATTATGCACTAAGTTGCCAATTAAATGACTTTTTATTTATCTCTAATATAAATCATAAAAAAATAGATAATGGTAGTCATATTTTATTAAGAAGTAAGCAAGGTAAATTTTCTATGTTTGATTGGTCAAATGATTTTTTAGACTTACCAATGAAACCTAAAGCTATGGCATCATTTGCTAATAGAGTTTTTTTATTTGATGAAAATAATTTATATATAATTAATCCAGAAGGAATGTATATAGAAGAAAAAACAGAAGGTGTTGGGATATTAAATAGCCAATCAGTAGTAGTTACAGATGATGGTATGTTTTTTGCAGATAGAAATAATATTTATGTACACAATGGTAGAAATGCTGTAGCTATTGGAGGACCAATACTATACAATCATAGTAGGCCAGAATGGCAAATAGGTTACTTAGACGCTATTAAAAAAGCAGAATCTTTAGGTTATACACCTAGAGTTATATATGACTCAATTAAAAAGTCTTTATACGTTATTTTACAAGGTTTTACAGATGCTGATAGTGGTATAAGTAATAGTTATGAAGCTAATAAATCAAGAATTTATTCATTTAATATAAATACAAAAAGATGGGATTATTATAATACTCCAAATATTAATTCTGCAATAGTAACTAATAAAGGTGATGTAGTATTAAACGATGGTTATCAGTTGTATAACTACCGTATAGATAAGCGTAATAGAAAGTCTTTTGCTTGGGAAAGTAAAGAGTTTATTATGGGTAGTAGTAACTATGATAAAGTGTTTAAAAGACTTTATATAACAGGTGAATTATGTTTATTAAAATTTAACAATGTAGACCAAACAAGTTTATATGAAGATACAGAAGAGTCACAAGATTGGGGATTACCTCCTAACCCTGCAAGTACTGAAGGTGAAGACTATACTGTAGAAAATGATGAATATTTATTAAATACATCTTCTGCTTCTGAAAGCGATGATTTAAAAATATATGTAGATGGTGTATTGCAAACTATGAGAGTACAAAATAGAAAACCTCATATAGGGCATTATTTAGCAAATGACAAAACAGGTAGTTTATATACATTTGAAACGCAGTTACCTGCATTTGAAACGTCTAATAACGGTTTAACAGATGTAGATGGTAATCCTATAAAAAATGCCTTTTCTTTAAATAAAAACTCATTACCTGAATTTATTGATACTCCTAACAGTCAATATCCTAGCACTACAAAACAAGGCGAACTTTCTGAATTAGTACATTTACATAAAGGTCAATACTTATATATTAGTGGGACAATAGGTGGTAATGAAGAAAAAGAAATTGTTAAAGTTAAAAAAATTCATTTAAAATGGACTCAAACAGAAGGTGGATTAAATACAATTTCAGATTCTAATAGTGTAATTGTAGAAGTTTATAGAGGATTACTTGGGACTAAAGCACAAAATTGGAGTGGTTTAAATATAGATGATGTTAGGCAAATAAGAATAGCAACTCCTGTACTTAAGTTTCCAAGCGGAACTAAAGGAAAAAATTGCAAAATAGTCTTTAATAATCAAAAAAGTTATATAGATTCATTTGCTATAACTTATCGTAAAACAAGGATGAAATAGTGTCCAAAAAAGTTAGCTATAGAAAATATACTAAAAGCTTTGGTAAAGAGGACAATTTTGATAGACAGTTAGACGAAACATTAGATGCCTTAAAAACTCAAGTAGACTCTTTAACAAAGAACGTAAATACTATTACAAGCAGAGGTGATGCTGATACCTACACGGGTAAACCAGGTGATATAAAAATTAACAAAATTGCCGAATCTAGGTACGAATTTTACATTAGGGGTGAAGATGGTTGGCATAAAGATAATAATGCTTCTTTTGGCCCAATAGACAAACATAAAGACCTATCAGACCCACCAACAGTAAACATGACTAGTGGTCAATTTAATTACGAATATGAAGGTAATACTCGGTTAGCTTTAAATTTAGACCCTACTAAAATATCTACAGCATCTATAGCAACTCCTACTTTAAAAGGTTTTGGAAACCTTAAATTAGAATCTACTGGTAATACTATAATACAGTCAGCATTACAAATGAAAACAATACCTAATGCTGATACTGACCCAGATAAGTTTTTAGTATTAGACGCTTCTGATAATGTTAAATATAGAACAGGTGCACAAATACTAACTGACCTTGGTATAACTGCAGATGAAATATTAGATTGGACTGCTGACCAAGGTAGTAATAATATACATGCTAGTAATATGGCAGCAGCTCAAACAGATATTACA
>TARA_R110002020_G_scaffold212027_4_pt1 | contig 16037 bp, 28 predicted proteins | sample TARA_R110002020 | Tara Oceans TARA_R110002020 (sample SAMEA4396489) | marine metagenome | biome: Westerlies Biome; feature: [MES] marine water layer (ENVO:01000295) within the mesopelagic zone...; material: water (ENVO:00002006), including particulate matter (ENVO:01000060) such... | reverse complement strand
CCGTCAGTACAGCATTGCCCGTTACGCATCATTTCAATAACAGCAACGGGGATTGAAGCTGCATGAACAAGATTGCCCTTGTATCTTCCAAATTCGGGAGTGTTTAAACGTGCTATCTTATTTTCTTCAAGATATGGTTCAACATCCTGAGTAACGCTGTTTGTCATAACGCCTTCCTGCTCATCAAAATGAGAGGCGCGTCTTACATCATCCGTCATTTAGAAACTTCGGTTACAGTTAATGTGCCGTCAGCAGATACTCTTATTGCCGCAAGTTTTAAACTTGGATTGACAAAAAAGTAATCTATAGTTCCTGCGGGCATTAAGTGATGGTTAGCTGTTGCAGTTGGTGATGCAGCAATTGTTATATGGCAATCCGTTGTGGTTGCTACACGAATAATATAAGTGTCTGCACCCCACGCGTTACTTATTGCTGCTGATGAACTTGCAACCGCTACCTTCTGTTCTGTGCCGAGTCGATAAGGTGGTGAATAATCTCTATTCATTGTTAGTCCTATTTGTTGTTAATGTACATGGTTACTTCAAAACCAAAACGAATTTCTTCGTATGAAGGTGTTTCAAATTTCATTTTTATTATTCCTTTCATGTTTAAAAGTTAAAAGTGAAGGGAGTGTTTCCACCCCCTTCTGTTGTGATGTTACTGCTTAACGTCTAATCAAAATCATTCCATAAACTTGGATTGTATTTGATGATGCTCCGTTGGTTTCGACTTCGATTGCATCGCCTTCAACAACAACATTAGCTGCTGTTGGGGAACATGAATCTAAATCGCCTGTTGCAGAGCCTGACTGTGTAATAGTGATTGCACCGCCTGTAACAGCAGTACCACCAATTTTAGAAGTCAGGACTGCGTTTGCAGTACCAATCGCACCATTTAATACGGTTCTGATTTCCACGATGGTTCCTTCGCATTCACGGTTAATAGGTACGAATACCTGACCTGCGGTTGAAACATCAGTAATAATGAACGGAAGAGTAACGTATTTTAAATCATGTGCGCTCATGTTGTCTTACCCCCTCTTATGAAGTTGTAAGGTCATAAACACCTGCGTGAGCTTTTTCTTGCCCACATTGAAGCGTGTATTCAACAAGTAATTGCTTCTTCATTGTGTCACCTGTTTTTGATAAGTCGTGGCTTTGAAAGTCACGAAGAACTGCATACTTAGCAAATTCAGGGTCAACAAAGAAAACAACATCAGTTGGTGCGAAACGGTCTGGCATTAAGCTAATTTCTGAGCCTAATGGGTCGATGTAAACGTCAACTGTGTTAACAAGTTTTTTATCTTCGCCTTTATCAAAACGAGTTGAATTTCCAGAGAAAGTTACAAACTTGCGTTTTTGAAAAGCATTCAATATGCCCATAGATGGGTTACCACCTTCTGACCATGCTGATGCTAGTGCATCCTCAACAAAAGCCTCAGTTAATGCTCTTGCGGTTCCATCGGTGTGGGCATTAGTGCCGTTACCTGCGGAAGCAGTTGCATCACTTGCTATGTTAGTTGAGGTTTTTACCCATGCCTGAAGTCCAGATACTTCTCTTGCAGTTGTGTCGTTACCTGCAACTTCTGCATTGTTTTCAAGTAGGGTTTTTTCTACATCGCGCTTCAATTCCTTCATGCGTTTTTCCATTTGATACGCCATTTCAGAACGTCTGCCTGCTGAGTTAACAACTTCTTGAGTACCTGAAACAGTCGCAGTCTTATCAGAAATCTGCGTGTGATTGAAGACACGGGTTGTTGCTGTTGATGCATCCATAGTTGCTTCATCACCTTCGATGACAGCGTTATTAGATACAGCAGCCGCTAATGCGTCAGTTTGCCACTCATGTTTCGTGGAAGTTGCTTTGACCTTCCCGATAGATGAGAGAAAGGGAGTTTCAGTTGGGCTAATATCATAAATAATATCGCTCAAGTCTTCCCTGTTACCTTTCGCATCATATTGTGAAAAAGTATTAGTTGGTTGTGCCATTGTTATTTGTCTCCTTTAGACAATTCCTTTTTGCATTAAGTAATCAGCTACACCCTGCTTACCACCAGACTTTTTAATTGCTGCCTTTGTTTTATTAAGGGTAACAACTTTATTAGCCTGTCGTGGTTTGATACCTGCCTTTGCCACTTTTGGCGCACTCTTCACCTTCTTCTGCATTGCAGGCTTGCCTTCTTGTAGCTTGCGGTATGCAAGCGCATCTCTAGCCATTAATATCAGTCGGTGGTCAATTCCAGAAAAAGATTCGCCCCTAACAAAAACGCCATCTAGTTCATCTGTCGAAAAACCGTATGACTTGTTAAGCCCTCCTCTTAAATCTAACCTGCCTTTTTCAAATCCCTCTTGGGTTTGCCATTCAGGTATCGCATTTAACATTTGTTGCTTTTCGCCTTGTAGTCGCTCACCAAAGTGAGCTAACTGTTCAGACTGTTGCACTTGACGTTGCTCATGTAGAGTTTGTACGCCTTGCTGTATCTGCGCCTGTCTGTCGTTAAACTTCTGACGCATTAATGTGTACTGCGATGAATCGGTCTGCTCCAATGCGTTCCAATCAATCGACTGAAACTCATGGTTAAGTTGGTTCTGTGCTAGTGTAAGTGAGTCCTCTAGCTGTTGTGTTTTAGCGATAGCATTTTGGCTGAAGTTTTGACGTTCAGCATCAAGTTGCTTCTTCGCTTCCATCACTTCCATGTTCTGTTTGTTAAGGTGACCTTCTAATTGGTGGCTCTTGATAAGGTCGTTGAGTTTGGCAGAGCCTTCCTCTCCATCGACTTTTGTTTTAGCAATAATTTTTCCATCCTTATCTACATCAAGGTTGGACTCATCAACTCCTAAAAGTTCGGCGATGTGAGAAAGCTCATACGACACAACTTCTTCATCGTTGGCTTCTTCTGTCTCCTGTTCTACTGATTCATCCTCATCAGCAGGTAACTCCGCATCATTGGTAGCTTCGTTTTGTGTAATTTCTTCTGTTGCTTCCTCGGTTACTTCCTCGGTAGCTTGCTCAGTATCTTCTTGAGCAGTTGGCTCATTGTCGGCGAGTTTCTGCTCAATCCTTTCGGATACTGAGAGTTCCGCGCCCTGTTGGGTAGCGTCTTCTGCCATTGGATTATCTCCTTTGGTTGTTAATAAACTGTTTAATAGGATTTATTATACCTATACCTCTAGATTTCATCATTTTTTAGGTTTTTTATGCACATAACCTTTTTTCTTTAAATCTAGATGTATAGCATAAGTATTAGCTTTTACACCTTTACCTGATTTTTTATCATACATCATGTGGGGTTTATAGTTTTTTGTTTTTGATGTAGCCATTTTATGCCCTCTTTCTGTTTATATTTTTAACGGTTTTATATAATATAAATTATAAAAAGTCTAGATATAAACTATCAAGTTCTGGGTCAACATTGCCCATCTTATATTTCTTATTCCCTAATTTCTCGGCAATCTCTGTTGTCCATCCTGTGCCAAGCGCACCGCCATCTTGTCTTCTTATTACTACTTCACCATTTGGTCTGGCTGATGTAATGTATTTGTTGTTATCTACTAATCCTGCCGCCTTCTTAACATCATCTGCCTCCATGTTTTTAAAGATAACAGCATTTGCATTTGCTCTGGTATGTTTTGTGTTAATTAAATCAGGAATAACTCTTGTCGCTCCTGCGGCATCTTGGTTTAGCTCTCTGCCTAGTGATGTTGCGTAATCTACAAATGGTTTGTTGCTTAATAAACCACCGCGTACATTTTTCATTCTCTCTAAAAATACGGGATTATACTCCATGTTTCCTAAAGTGTTTTGCCAAGCACCTTGCCCTATATCATAAGGGGTATCACCGCCGCCTACTTTAGCACGGGCAGTTTCAAATCTTTTTATTGATAAAGGGTCATCAAGTGGTGCGCCTAGAAACCTTGCGGCTTCTCCTCTTGGGTTTGCAACCTCAGTACCAAGAACAGGTGGGCGAAATGGTCTTTGGACTGTTCTGTTTAATTGATTATAAAAATCATGTGCATTAGGGTGAGCTAGTAATCCGAAACCACCATACCCTAGTGCTGCGCTACCAAGCCCATACTTTAATGCGTCTTCGAGTCTCTTCCCTTCCTCTGCTCGTAGTGCGCCTTCCATTGCGCCGTAGCCACCAAAGCCTACACCATATTGTTGCATTCTGGTTAGGGGTAATTTCCCTGCGCCAAGCAATCCAAGTTTCGCTAACATGAGCGAACTTGCAAGCTCAGTACCAAACGCCTCGCTAGGAAAAGCTCTATAGTAATCTTCGTATTGTTTTTCGGCAGATTTTTTTATATCTTGATAATTTTTTTTAGTTCTCTCCCATGACCTTGAGCTTGGGTCTTGTAAATATTGTAATCCTGCCCCAACGCCACCTCGCAATTCATCAATACCACCAAATGTCCATCCTGACGCTGCTGTATTTAATCTATCAAGCCCACGATTGCCTGTATAGATATCAGTAATTTTCTCTTGTGGTGTTCTCCAATCGTACTGCATTATATAAACCCATCATCTAAACTTTCAAACTGACCCATGCTCTCAAGTAATCCACCTACTCCGCCGATAGGTAATGCAAATGAATGTAGTGGTGCTTTTCTGTTTATAAAATCATCAAGAACTTTTTTTGGGCTTTTGCCTGTGTTCTTCGCAGTTATTGCTATACGGTCATTAATCTGCGACATAATAGGTAAAGGGTTTTTAACGCCTGTTCTTGCCGCATCACCAACCCATAAAGCTGATTGAAATGGAGCAGTTTGCATCCCCATTTCACTTGCCATCTGCTTATTAAAAGCCTCTGGGATAAAATAATGTTCTTTTTTTATAGGTTCCGCGCCTTGCCAATTAATACTTCTTAAATTATGCCTATCAATAGTAGCAGGGTCATAATTGCCTCTTAGGTTTTCATAAAACCTTCTGGTCTTTGGTGTTTGTTGAGGGTCTAACAAACTCCCTTGCATAACATTTTTTAAGTTTGGGTAAAATCTGTGTAGTGCGTGTCCGTAATCACTAGGGTTGGCATAAAACATAGAAGAACGCATTATATTCGTAGGCACATCTGTTGCGCCAGATGTTACACCAACAAGACGCAACCAATCATCATGTGCTTTGTTTCCTTCTACTACTCCCAACCTTTCAATAAACTGCGCCCTCATTGGCTCTACGTTATACCAATGTTGACCACCAACATCCGCGCCTCTTGCTGCTCTTTCTTTAACAGTTGCAATATTTTTAGGCGTATATAGTGAATCTACTAATTTCTTTTGTGATGCTTTTGTTATCTTTGTGTCAAACGCAGGCAAAGAAATTTGTTCAACAAAAGGAACTTCTGGGAATAACCTATAATCCTCAGTTAAATATGGTTTACTTCCCGTTATTGTTTTTTGTCTTAGTAAACTTAATATGTTTTGTGGGCTTGCCATTATATAAATCCATCTTCACTTTGAAACGAGCCTAAATCTAAGTTTCTTAGTTCGTCTGAAAGTAAACCACCTACACCAAAAGGCATTAACATTTTTGGGGAGAACCAAGGCTTAATATTTTTACCTTCAAATGTCATATAGTGGTCAGCAGGAGAGGGCTGCAATTGGTCAGCGTCAGATAGACTTTTAAACTTTACTCCTTGGTAACCTCTTTCTCTGGCATCTTTTATTACATCAAGCATTTTAGATTTTACTGTGCGTTTAGTTCTTCTGGAATCTTTCATCATGCTTTTAGGTACATTATCAACACCATAAATAAGATTTTTCATATCAAATTCTTGATAATCACCTAGAAGTTTGTTTAGTAATATTCTTCTGTTGCCCTCTCTGTCCAAAATTTCTTGCATCTCTTTCCTGCGATGCTTTGGCATCGGTATGTCTTGAGGATGGTAAGGTGTTGTTCTTGAATAATACTCAGCAGTTTTTGGTGATGATGTATGCCAAAACCCTTTTTCTAAAATATTATCAGGGGCGAATATATCCCAATAGGAATCATCAAACCTATCAAAATCAAATTTAGTGCCATGTAAAAGAGGTCTATCTAATACATCTATTAATTTTCCCTCTTGGTTATATACGCCACCAAGACCTCGCTCCCTTAAATTTATTGATGTTGGACGTTTTGGATACCCTCGTAGTAAACCACCAAGTTGAGTAACAACCACTATATCATCCTACCTTCACTTTGAAATGTTCCTAGTGTTTGCTTGGAAACATCATCAGATAACAAGCCACCTAGTCCTAGTGCGCCTAGTCCATACTTATTGACAATATTAATAACACTTGGGTCAAAGATGGCATAGTGAGGCGCACCGCCACCTGTTGATGTATGCTCAATTAAGTTTCCTTTTATTCCGCCTCTGCTTAATATGTCGCTTGCTGCTTTTAAATCATAACCACCAATTTCTTTAGAAAAAGGGGTAAGTGCGCCATAAAAATGCCCACCTGTTGTTTTTGATGGGTCAAACCCATGTTCTTTTGCTAAACGCTGTTTTAATCTAAAAGTGCTTGAATCTTTGTGTGCATTTAAAATGTCAGTTAATTTTCTTTGCACCTCTGGATTTTGTTGGCTAAAAGGTCTTTGCCAATTTAATAAATCATCTGCGCCTAAGTTTAAGTCAACATTAAATAACTTTGCGTCTGGATACGGAACATCTAATAAACCAGATTTAAACACTTCCTTAAAATTTAGTGCTGATGGATTATCATATCCATGCCCGAAATATATTCCGTGACCGTAGTTTTGTTGACCTACTCCTGTGCCTATAAAGTCATCCGAAAACTTTTCAAAATCTACTTTAGAACCGTGTGATGCAGGAATAAGTTTTCTTACAAGTTGAGTAACAGCCACTTAAATTCCCCTTTGCTGCATGATGTATTGCATCAATTGCCGTTTAAACATCTCCTGTTGTTGTGGTGACATTTGTTGTAATAGCATTTGTATCGCTTGTGCATCTGACACTTGCGATGCTTGAGGCGGCACAACATTAACACCAATATCAGCACCTAGCTCTGGTTGCATTCTTTGCATTTGTCTTGGGTCTATTGGCGGTCTTCCGTACATTTAAAATTCCCTCATATAATTTATATACCATTCTTTTTGTTCTGGTGTCATTTGTCCACTTAACAAACCGCCTAGCATGGGAGCTTCAAAACCAAATGTATCTGGTGCGCCTGTTCGTTGGCTCCAGAGTAATCCGAGGTTTGGCATTCTCGCTGAATAGTCACCACCTCTGTAATCAAAGCCTCTGCTACCAAATGAAAGTTCACCGCCGTATTCTTCTGGTAAATTAATGTGTTCTCTTACAAGATTAAATCTTGGCTCACCTCTAAAACTAAAGTTTTCATTACCAACAGCAAGGCTAGGAATAATTTCTGCTTGGAGTAAATTACGATTAACAAGTTCATGTGGTTTACCTGCTTCGTAATTTACATTTGCAGTACCACCGACCTGAATAGAATCTCCCTTCTTTTCTTCTAGCCTGCGACTTGAAAGATTACGCAGATACTGCCTTAGTTCTTCTCCTTGCACTATGCGCTCGCAGCAAATACTTCAACAGTTACCGCATTACCTGCGGGATTAACTTGTAATGAAGCAACATCCGCCATAGTTCCAAAACTAGGGGAAGTATCAGCTTCAGCTAACATACAAACAGACGGGCTACCTAGCACATGAGATTGTCCTGCCGCTAGTGTTACCTGATACAAAGTTGCAGCACCAACAACAGCTAACTCAACACTATTTGCGCTATCTAAGTTTGTAACACGAATATACTTACAATCCTGTGCGTCAATAGCTCCTGCCGATGTACTAGTCGCTGTTGCAAATGTAGCAACTGTCGTTGTTGCACTTGCAGGACAGGTTACAGTTCTTTTCATTACCTCATCAATACTTGCAACGGTGAATGAGCTTGTACCGCCCTGTTCCCTACTGTTTAATGAAACAGACTCGGTTAGTGTTACTGTTAATGTAGCCATTATGTTCCTCTATCAAATTTCCTTGTGTTATTAAATATTTTCTCAAGTTGAATGTCAGCAACTTTGCCATTGTCAATCATTGACTTGATAGCAAACTCAAGCCCGACAAATAACTGCTTGCATCTGACAATATCCTGAATCTTATCTACTTCGGTAACAGGCATATTGAGTAACCTTGTATCCAAGGTCTGTTCTACCTTTTCAAATATTTCTTTCAGCAACGGATTGTCTTTAAGTTCAGCCGCCGCAATACCTTTACGTTTATCTTCTTCGTATTTATCCAAGCTCAGTACCTATCCCCTCTTTTCCAATGTCGGCGTTATAGCCCTCGATTAATGCTTTTACTTCAGCTTGCATGATGGCAATGTTCTTCTTGTTCTCTTCTTTCATAGACTCAATCATTACCTTAACCTGCATATCGTTATTATCCTGAGAGGCTTTTGCCTGAATTTCCTGAATCTTTAATTGCGATTTCAGTTTCTCAATTTCCATTGAAGCCTGCGCTTTAACTGCCTCTGCTTCGGCTAGTGGATTAGGTTGTTGTTTAGCCTGCTCTGCACGTTGCGCCATTTGCTGTTGAAATTGTGCATAATCTTGTGAGTCTGGGTCTAACACCCAACGTGATGGATTAAGATAACCCATTGACTCAACAATATCGGTGAATGTGTTGTAGGCGTTTTGTGGAGATACCAATCCTGCCTCTGCAAGTTTTTCCTGTAGCGATGCAATCACCATTGCGTTTTGCTGTTGCTCTTGTTTGTTGCCTGTGCCTAATCCAACCTTAACGCTTAAATCATCGCGCTCATGCCACTCCCTTGGGTCAACAGTAACGTACTCGCCCCGAAGGTTTACAATTTCCTGAACATCCTGATGCTTTCTCAAAACCATGTGAACCTTTGAAACTAAATCCTTAACACCAATCTCAGCAAACATTCTTGCTATAAATTGGAGCTTGGAATTAGCCTGCTTTAGATTCTGCATATACGCAGCTTTAGTTGTATTCTGTAATGCGTCTGGGTCTAGCCCTGTCATCTGTGGCTTAACGCCTGTTCGCTGCCCTCTGATTCCATCCCAGTAATCAATAGCAGGTAAAACGTGTTGTAGCACGGCAGGTTTTTCAATGACTCTGGCTGAACCATCAACAGCTTCCAATCCCTCGATACGTTTAACGCCAAGCGGTCTTGATACTAAAAAGTCATCGAGATTAACGCGCTCATTAACGAGATATTCCTGATTAACTAAACCATAGAGATTATCGAGGAACTGTCTTAGTAGAACTGTTTTGATTTCCTGTAGGTCGGCAACATCATCGTCCATAGATTCGCCAATGTGTCTGTGTGGAATTTTCTTTGGGGTTAGATAAGAAAATGGAATATGGTCAACTTCTTGATTCCACTCATCGCCTTCTGGAATTTGTTCGCCAACAATGATAATTTTTCTTAGCTCTGCTTTGTTATCATCATCGTAATCAACTCTGGCATAGCACTCGCGGTATTCAACATACTGCATTGATTGGTCTATTGCGTCATGCTGCCCTGACTCTGAATCAATCGGGTCTCTTGCATTTTCTTCTTCACCTGAATCATAAGATGACCCTGATAAACCGTTAACAAAATCTGCATCCATGCCCATTTCAATAAGCATTGTTCTGGACAATTTAGTTTTGTGTTCAACGTAATCTGCTTCATTGAGATTACCGCGACACGCCTTGGAGATTCTTATTTCTTCTGGTGGCACACACTCAATTGCGACTTTGCCCTTGGTGTCTCTGATTCTTAACTCAATATCATAGAAGGTTGCCTCAACAGGCATTCCCTCGGACATCATAATTGTCTCGGTGTATTCTGCCTGCGATATAACCTCTGCCATATCGCCTAACTTCATAAGTAGGATACTTACTTCATCGGATGTTAAACCTTCGTATTTTTCTATTGTAATTTTGTCGTTTTCTTTCCAATAAGTTTTAACGTATCCATTTTTCAATAGCAATGCGTCTTTAAACCAATCATGCAATATCTCCCACCCATTGTTCTGGGTCATAATAACGTGATTGATATAATCCGATTCCTGTTCGGCAGCAGCTTCGTCTTCCTGAGTGCGCGGAATAAATTCAGCGATGTTGCCTGATGCTAGAAATACATCCATCAATTCAGGTATCGCCCAATCGACAACCTCGGCGAGGTCTCTTGAAATTACTGCACTTCTACCTTCAATTTCATCCCCATATGGTCGTGCGTAGTAATGGGCAAAGGCACTCGCCCTCTGGTTTGTTAGCTCGGAGTCTTCCGAACCTATCGCCCCATCTGATAGCGAGTTAAGTCTTCCAAGTAATTCTTCTCTATCCATCTTTCATTTCCATTATTATTGGTATCACTACGCTCATTTTCCAACCTTGCCCAAGCAAACCTTCTTCAACATTCTTTAACGCAAATGACCTTGGGATTGTCGGGCTTTGCGCTTTAAATAAACGCTGTGCATACTCGCGAATATCCGTGCCGTTTTCTGATGCTTTCATCGTTGAAAAATCAACGCCTGCTGCCTTCATTTCTTCAAGGCTAGGTTTTTCATCAGCTTTATTGGTAACTTTCTTTTTCGCCATGTTTAAACACTCCTATGTAACAAAAGTTAAATCTGGTTTCAATTCTCTCATAAATTTCTTTTCTCTGTCTCTGACCATTGCAGGGAATAGCTCTGCCATTGCCCAGATTAATGCATCTGCTCTGTTTGGTGACTTAGTGCCAATGTAGCCTGTCGTTGTAAAAGATAATAATTCTTCTTCGAGTTCGGGGTACTCACCGATAAATCTTATTTTTCCTTTTTCATGTAGAGCCGAAATTGGCTCTGCCCTCACGACTTTCCCCCTTGATGCGGTGACACTCTTGTAGAAGGTGTTAGGTCTGGCGGTCTGAATAACGTGTTCAACCATTGCGCCACCGAAATTCTTTTCAGCAACAACACAATCTGCCTTGTGTCTGTCGAATGCTGAAGCAACAACATTGCCCCAGACTGATGGCGAATCTTTAATTGTTAGGTCTTCTAGTAGGTAGGCATTACCATCTGTTCCAAGTGCAGCGACTACGATACCAATTGCATCGCCGTCTGAATATTCATCATCAACACCTGACGGGTCGACACCAATAACAACGCGCTGATAATCTGGAACCTTGTCGGTGTTAGTAATGCGCCATTTCTCAAGTGTCTCTAATTGCCACAGAGAGTTTTCATTAATATCACCAAACGAACCTTCAGAGAATCGCAACCTTAATCTGATAGGCAACGCATCCAATTCATCGAGATAATCCTGAGACAGATTAGCGAGATTGTCGCATGGATTCATCTGAAGTGAACCATAGTTATCTGGCTCAATTGAAGTCTGACCATCTGGGTCTTTCTTCAGGATAAATAGCTTATAAGTCCAATGCGCCTTTGATGGTGGATTGCAATCGTAGTAAAACTTTAGCCTGAGTTTCTTATCATCGTTAACAAATGTCTTTTGCGCTAATCGTGTTATTGCTAGGTTCCGTGATGAATAAGGTATTTGCGAACACTCATTGAGATACAATGTCGCATACTCTTGCCCCAGAATCTTTTCTGTGCGTTCCTTATCATCGAGACCACCGAACCATATTGTTGCATTGTTCGGAAACTCAACAAACCAATCGGTCTTATCAATTTTGTAGTTAATGTCAGGAAAGCATAAGCGCATTACTTTCGGGAAGGTATCGTGAACAATAGATGCCTTAACGTGATTAAACCTAAACCGAAGTATTGCGTGTCTTGATTCAGGCGATGCTAGTGCGCGAATAATAACTGCTCGCACTAAAACAAATGTCTTGCCTGAACGTGAACCACCAAACAGCATAAGATGTTTTGCGTCACCGCCAATTAATCTTATTGCTTCGTGTTGCTTATTTGTTAAATCAAAGGACACTCGAATCCTCATGGCTAATGTTAACTACCATCGAGCCAGAGTGTTCCGTTTCAATCTTATCGCGCCAACCAAAGTTATTCTTGAGGTTAAAGATACAGCCCGTTGGATTATTGTGAAACAATCTCTGTTCAATTGCAGCTTCGACTCTTAGCTTTGCCTTTTTTATAGTGTCAGAAAAGTCTTCCTTATTCTGGTACTCAATTAAACCTTGTCTTGTTAAATCAAGCGCAAGTGCAAGCCCTGTAATAGTAGGATATTCTTCTTTACTAATACAGTCTTCAAAGTATTGGTCTATCTTTTTCTGAATGTCCTTTGGTGTTTTATATTTTGGTGGTCTTCCTGTCTTCATAATTTAATACCGCCCGTCTGGGTAGGTTGAAATAGTAGGGCGGTAAAAAGTGGAGTGTTTTCACTCATCTGAGTAGGGGAGAGTGACTCATTATAATTAGCTTACCGCCCAATATCATAAAAAAACCACCCGAAGGTGGTCTTATTTTTTAGTTAGCTATAACAGCATAACGAATAGTAACAAATATATTATAGACTCTGCAATATATTTTTAGTACGTTCCGTTCATGCCATTCTGGTCGGTATCTTCGAGCGAGTGAATCTCAGTACCGTTATGAAAGTCTCGGAAGATTTCAACAGCCTTATCCTCGGAGACAGTATGCACTACCTTGATTATGTTCCTGCCGCTTCTATGCTTACCTTTAATAACGTAAGTTTTGTAAGTACGATTCCAGATAATGGCGTGTACCAAGCCAAGTAATACAAGCGGAATAACCCACACCAACCAATTATGGTTCGCTATAATAAATGCATCTAATGCGCTCATGGGTTATAATTCTCTACGTTAATTTTATGCCATCCTTCAGCAGATTCTTTAGCAGCGTCTGCGGTTTTGATACCGTAGTAAGTAAAGGCATCAACTTCCCTGCCATCAGAATAAACATTGAAGGTTGCCGAACCATGCCACTTAATGGTAATGCCATCATCAAATTCAAAAGTTATAATACTCATATCATTCTCCTTACTAATGAATAGTCGGTTGTGTTGGTGCTTGGCAATGTCCTTGTTCTATTAACCACTTTGCGGTTGCGCTATGCTTGCCTTGAATCTGCCAAGCGTAACCCGTGTTAATAAGATGTTGCCATGCTTCAAGTTGAGTTTCTTGGTCTGCTTCAACCAAGCCCTCTACTATTGCTAGTGCGTCATAATTGTTCATATACTACTCCTTACTGTTTAGTCGGTTAATTTCTACTTCTACTGACTTAGCCCCAATTAAGGGGCTTTGTCATTTTATTCAGCTTCATATTCTTTTCCTAAAAGTTCTTTAGGGAATGTTCCCGTAAAATTTAAGTAACCAATAGTCTGGTCTACAGGTTCATTATCTTCTGTTTTTTCATCATCCCACATTTTACTTTCTCCTTGCTGTTTAGTCGGTTAAATTTACATCTACTTCTACTGACTTAGCCCCAATTAAGGGGCTTTGTCGTTGTTAGTTTTATGAGACTTCAATACTGTCTTCATTCAAATGTCTGGCAAAAAGTCTTGGTCTAGCTGTGTCTTTGAAAACTCTTTTTACAGCTTTTTTAAAATCATCTAGGACACTTGTTGAAATTATAAAACCTCGATGACCTTCTTGTTTACCTTTTGAAATATTAAAAATAACTGTGTAGTCAATATTGTTATTTTCAAGCTCATTTTGTATTAATGTGATGTTTTCTTTTCTCATCTTCTACTCCTTACTTTTAGTTGAGTTTCAGGTCGTTTAAACGTGCCTGTATGTATATATAAGACAGGGCTAAACGCCGATAGTTCAAAATTATTTCATATTTATTACTGTTTTAAGTCCTTGATTCTTATAATCTTTATAATTTTTTTGCATTTTTTTTACTATATTGTCGTCATCAACAAGCCCTTCAAGGACATATTGGACGCTGTAGGGAGCCTTTATTTTGCCCGTGAGCATCTTCCTGAAATTGTCAGTATTTACACCAATCAATTTGCTTGCCAAGTTTTGAGTGTGACCACTTTTCTCTATTAGGTAGCGCAGATAGGTTGGGTCTGGATTATAGTTTTGTATGTTCGGTTTCATTTTAGTTTCTCCATTTCTTTTTCAAAATCTTTTTGAATTTCACAAACTGTTTCTATGTATTCTTCATCGGTTCCTAAAAACAATTTGCCATTGATAACTCCTAAAAGACGGCTGTCTTCTAATCTAAAAAACTGAGCGCGATAGTCAGCCTCTGTAATATTAATAAATATTCGCTTGTCTTCAATGTTGAGCGCACCATCCGTCAACAAAGCAATACACAAAATATCAAGCATCCAATTGCCAAATGCCTTGGGCAAAGTTAAACCTAAGATAGGCTTTTCTTAATTCATGGTCAGAAACTTCTATTGACTTGCACTCGCCTGTCTCGATACAAATAATAATAAGCGCAGCCTTCCAATTGTCATGCAGTACGGCGTTACAATATGCCGCCAATTGCATCAACTGTTCTGGATAGGGCTTAGTCATTTTGTCGTAAGATTTTTTGCTCATTTTGCTCTTATAATCCAAGACATATTTATTTTTAACAACCAAATCTACCGAACCACCGTAGCCACAAAGTTGCTCATCGTCTTTACAAACAAATGTATGCTCTGTCAGAAAATCATTCGCGCCTGTTATTTCTTTTGCAAAGTTAAAAGCCTTTTCGCAAAGCGAATAGTCTTCATCGTCTTCTGGCAGCTTGCCGTTAGCAAGTAGCTCTAGCTTTTTGTGATAATCTGTTCCAACGGTTTTTGCTTTATCCAATTCAGGTGCGGTAAAATCTCTAACCACCTCGACATATTCTTCGGCAGTCTTGTACTTCTTTGGGTCGATTTTATATGCCTGAGTCAGATGCTCATCAACTTCCCAAATTACCAAGCCTCTGGAATTAGTAATGTGAGAATTAATTGTGGTAACTGACGGGTACACACGTCTGCCGTCTTTCATCCACTTGCGATAATCTTTGACGTTTGATGGGCGCATTATTTCGCGCCCTTCACGTTTACTCGCAGCAACATTAACAACTTCGTGCCTAGTGGCAATTGAATCGTCTAGCTCTTCGTAGTAATGTGCCATTTATTTATCCTCGTCTTTAATTGATTTAATAAAACTGTTTGTCATTGCATCAACTTTTTCTTGTCGGTCTTTTTGCAATTCATCTGCCATAACTTTAAATGTATCTTTTATTTTTTCGAGACCTACCGTCACAAGCTCAAATCCATGCGAGAACTCTTCGCATTGCTTTAGTAGCAGGTCTGTTTTTTCATTAATGGTTTTTGCTTTATCAAAATCTATAATGTTATCGTCACTCATAATTCTATCTCCTATTAAAATGGGATGTTTTCATCATTTTCATCAAAATGAGGTGTTTTACTTTCATCAATTTTATTTCTAATGAACTGTGGTAATTTCTCATACACATCATGTTCACCTAGATTATAGACAAGCGGCTCAGTAGTTAGTTCAGGCGCATCAACGCCTTTCGGAAGCCCTGTTACCGCAACTACCTTTGACCAATTACCCTTCTCATTGATTTTTGTTGTCACCTGTGCAGGCTTGTTAATCAAAGTTTCAAGATTTGTCTCTTTTACATTCAACCAAGACTCCAAGGTAATCCGAAGTTTAGCTTTCTCTGATGTGTAAACATTGTAGTTCTCGGTGACAAGATAGTTCTTGCTGTTGTCATCGAGTTCATTCACTTCCCAACCAATGATTACCTGCGGCGCGAATCTTATTGTCTCTTGCGAATCTGGTGGTTGCCACAATTGCTGCTCACCTAAATCGACAACCAAATTGCAACGTGCAATGTAGGTTCCGTTTGGAATTAACTTTCTCTCTGGACGGTCTTCCGCCTTGTAGTTCAAAGTCATCATAGTCTCTCCTTTAAAAAGTCGTTATATTTTTGAAGCGATTTGTTTTCTGCTTCTCTGTCTTGTTTTTTCCACCAATGCCTGTCAATTTCATCCTGCATTTTTTGGTAGCTGCTGTCTGAATCCAGAATTTCTTCTGGGCTTGGTTCTTGGCATTCTAAATATTCATTACTCATTCTTCACCTCCTATAAAAATTTGAATTAGTTCGGTAACCGAAATGCAGGAT
>TARA_R110002020_G_scaffold54690_5_pt1 | contig 16050 bp, 15 predicted proteins | sample TARA_R110002020 | Tara Oceans TARA_R110002020 (sample SAMEA4396489) | marine metagenome | biome: Westerlies Biome; feature: [MES] marine water layer (ENVO:01000295) within the mesopelagic zone...; material: water (ENVO:00002006), including particulate matter (ENVO:01000060) such... | reverse complement strand
TCAATGTAAAGCATTACAGGATTTGATAATCAAGTTGGTTAAAGACTTTGACATAAAATTACAAGATTCATCACAAGATTGGAACGAGTACAATGAAAAAGTAATTACAGAAAGGTTATCTGGTATTTGGGCTCATACTACTGTTAGAAAAGATAAAATGGATATGCCACCTCAAATAGCAGTTATGAATGTAATAAGAGAGGTATTCCAAAAATTTAAACCTAAAAAGAAAGCAACCAGAAGAAGAAGAACCTCGCATTAGGTATATTTATTTATTTCCAATAAAAAGGTAAATAATATATTATTCCCCCTAAAGGGGAAATATATTATTACCTATAATGAAAATTATTTAATACCGTAAAAGAAAATATGAAACAAGTAGTAGGAGGGATAATAATAGGTATTATACTAACATGGTTAATATTATTGCTTTGTTGTAAAGGTAATGATAATAACACAAAAGTAGAGTACATTTACAAAACCGATACTCTTTATATTGATAAACCTTTTGAAGTACACGATACACTTATTAAAGTAACACCCCCAAAGTATATAACCTATTACAAAGATACTGGTAGTTACCATAACATAACAGTTGAGAAGGTAGATACCAACTTATTGGTAAGAATACATGAATTAGAGGACTCTATTCATATACACGAAAAATTCTTAAAGAAACACCCTTTTGCTAGTAAACTACTTGAACTAGAATTAAGAAAAGACTCTTTAAGATTAACAACTATGAATATAACATCACAAGTGGAGTCAAAAATATATCCGATAGATTTAAACTTCTATCAATACCAATACTCAGATAACACTTTAAGACATGACTCATTGAAGCAGAGTAAGAGCCCCCGAAAAAATTCAAATGTCAAAAGAAGCTTACTCATAGGGGGCTCTTATTCAATCTTACAAAAAACTCCTCTAGTTCATTTAGAATATCCAATTAACTATAGAAGAGTAAGACTATCAATCGAGTCCACAGCTTCATTAGAAACAACACCAAATTTGAATATTTACTTGAAAGCTTTGTATAAAATAAAATAACTCTATGGCTGCTAATACTGAGTTGGTAAGAAAATCTCTAACCAGGCAAGAGTTTGAAGATTTAACCCAAGTATCACAAGATGTTTTTTATTTCGCAAACTTCATCAAACTGATACACCCAATTAGGGGTAAGGTATCTTTTCAACTCTATCCGTATCAAAAAAAAGTACTCTGGCATTTTCTTACCGAACGATTTAACATAATTCTTAAATTTAGACAAGCGGGTATAACCGAACTAATATCAATGTACTCATTGTGGTTAGCTATGTATCATAATAATAAAAACATAGTTATCATATCCATAAAGGACAGAGTAGCAAAGAAGGTATTAAAGAAAATAAAGTTTATGTATAAAAATCTACCAAGTCATTTAAAAGTGGCTGTTGTTAATGGTAGAAGTACTGATATAGGAACCGCAACAGAAATAGAATTTTCAAATGGTTCTATGATTTCATCTATACCAACTACAGAAGATGCTGGACGTTCTGAAGCGGTATCATTATTGGTTATAGATGAAGCAGCTATTGTAAGATGGGCAAATACAATATGGGCGGCAGCTTTCCCTACACTATCAACAGGTGGAGGTTCTATTGTTAACTCAACTCCTTATGGTGTTGGTAACTGGTTCCACGGTATGTGGGTTGAAGCATGCGCAGGTGGAAGTTCATTTAATCCAATTAGATTAAAGTGGACTATGCACCCCGAAAGAGATATTTCTTGGTATAATGAACAAAAAGAAGCTTTAGGACCTAGAAGAACAGCACAGGAAATAGACGGTGACTTCTTAAGTTCAGGTTCATCAGTATTTGACCTTACTGATATAAAAGCAATAGAAGATACTTTAGGTGAATATCCCCCAATACAAACAAGATACAATGGTTCATTAAGATTATTTAGCCCTCCAAAGAAAGGTTATAAATATGCGATAGGAGCTGATATTTCCACAGGACGTTCAAGGGATTATTCAGCATTTTCTATTATGGACCAATATGGTGATGAAGTAGGATGCTTTAAAGGTAAAATACCCGTTGATTCATTTGCTGATTTGTTAATGGATATGGGTAACAAATATAATAGAGCATTACTAGCACCTGAAACAAACGACATTGGTTTAGCAGTAACAACTCATATACAAAGAGCGGGTTATAGTAACTTATATTATAGTTCAAAATTATTAAGGGAGAAAGGAAAAAGAAGAACTAAGACTGAAGCAATACCCGGTTGGCTAACTACAAAAGCAAATAGACCAGTAATAATTGATGATTTAGAAAGGGATATAAGGTTAAACGATATACACATAAAAGACCCTTTCTTTGTTCAAGAAGCTTATACATTTATCTATGATGAAAGGAATAAACCTATAGCTCTTGGTAAAAACAAAAGAAGTGGAGGTGGAGCAGAGGATGACTTAGATGACCAAATATTTACAGATGATTCAATAATGGCTAAATGTATTACAAATTTTATTCGTAAGGGTAAAATAAAGGACACAATAGTTTTACCACAATAAGATATTATGGCAAACATTTTAATAAGATTAATAAACAGTCTAACAAATAATACTGAAAAAGTATTACCAGATTTAAAAGAGGAAATATTAAAAAAACCTCAACCCATTGTTGCAGTACAGAACAGTCGCTCATCTATGCCACCTCGTTCTGTAAATCCAGCAATAAGTCTTAAAAATACATTTACATATGTAAAACCAAATTTTAACTTTGAAGCTATAAAGTTGATACGTAAACTTAGGACTCATAATCCTGACGTAGGTTTAGTTATCAATGATATGAAAGAGTTAACTAACACTGGGCATAGAGTTAAGTTTAGTAGTGATACTCCACCAAAGTTAGCTGACCAAATGCGTAAACATCTTGATAATGTTACTAAAAATTGGGCTGACGGTGTTTCGGGAATAGACGGTATAATAAATAAATTAGTTTCACAAGCTTGGATAGGAGGTGCAATATCGGGAGAATTTGTACCTAATATGAGGATGACTGGTATTAAGACATTAGCATTAGTAAATCCCGAAGAAATTAGAATACAGTACTCTAAGAGAAAAGCTAGATACGTATTCTATCAACAAACTAGTTCAAGTATTATGGTTGGTACTGAGGTTAAGAAATTAAACCCAAACCAATATAAATATTTTGCACTTAACGGTGATGAAGAGATACCATATGGTATACCACCTTTTATATCAGCTCTTGAAGCATTGGAAACTCAAAAAGATATGAAAAGTAATATTTCATATGTAGTAAGCCAATTAGGTATAATGGGTTTCTTAGAATTTCTAATGCAAAAGCCCGACCAAAGACCTGGTGAAAGTGATGGAGCATATGAAACAAGATTGAAAAGCTTATTAACAGATTTAAGAACTAATATATCCAAAGGTTTTAAAGATGGATTAGTAGTAGGGTACCAAGAGGACCACGAAGCTACATTCCATTCAACTTCTAAGAACGTAAATGGTTTAAGTGATATATTTAACTTAAATGAAGTACAAGTGGCGAACGGTTTAAAAGCTTCACCTTCCTTTATAGGAGTTAAACAAGGGGGAACTGAAACAGCCATATCAATAGTATTCACTAAATTATTATCCCAATTAAATAACGTACAAACTAATGTAGCTTCATTTTTGGAGTTTGGTTATAAATTGGAATTAAGATTAGCTGGTTTTAATACTAAGTATTCAGAAACAGCTAAAATAGAATTTAAACCATCTACTATAACTGATGATTTAAAAATACAACAAGCTGGAGAGATTAAAAGAAGAAATCTTAAATGCGACTACGACCAAGGTTTAATTAGTCAAGAGGAATTTGCTGAAGAATTAGGTTACCAAAAACCTGATAAACCTGAACCAAGAGTTAGCAGAGATGACGCTGGTGGTTCTGACCCTTATAATAAGGAAAAGAGGGAAAAAAGTAAAGATGACTCAGACCGTAGAAGTAGAGATAAAGAAAAACCTCAACCAAAGAGAAGAGATAACGATAGTAGAAATCCTTAAAATTTAATAAAGATGAAACTTAGACCAAATGAGGACATCATTTGTTTAGCTTCTGGCCATAGTATGATTATGGGTAATATGCCTAAATCATTAAACTTAAAAATGGTAAATGCTAAAACAAATTTTGAAGCTTCACAGGGTAAGATAGATACCCAAGAGTTCGGACTATTTGATAGTTCACAACCAAACTATACCACTTACTATCCCGATGTTACAGTGGAAGATTTAAACCCAAGTGATGATGAGTTTGTATACCCAGTATTCAGAATGTTATCTGAAACAACAGTACACAAACATATAAACCCTATATCATTTGCAAAACCTGGTGTACTAAGAGCAGCTAAAGAAATGCTAACTGGACAGACAGTTAATGTAGACCATGAAACAGCAGTTGGTAATGCTATTGGAGTTATACAGTCCGTAGAATGGCAAGAATCCTATGTGGATAAATCTGGAGTAGTTATACCAGCGGGAATAAACGCTGTATTAAAGATTGATGCAAAATCTAATCCTAGGTTAGCTAGAGGAGTTATGATGAGTCCACCATCCATACATTCAAACTCAGTTACTATACAATTCAAATGGGAACAATCACACCCCGATATGGAGTCAGAAGAATTTTGGGCTAAATTAGGAGAAGTAGATGACTCAGGTAAATTAATAGAAAGAGTAGCAAATGAGATAGTATCATTTAGTGAAACATCTTTAGTATCACATGGAGCAGACCCTTATGCTAAGAAAGTTGAGAATGGAGCTATAGTATTAGGTAAGCATGCACATGATAGAGCAAGCCTAAGTGAGTTAAATAGAGAACAAATTCAATCCAATAGGTATGGAGAAATATCTTATCAAAGCATGTCGAATATTGATACAATAAGCAATTCAGCCGAGATAACAATACCTAAGTATGAAGATAATACCAACAATAAAAATCAAAACAATTCTATGAACAGTTTAGAAAAATTAGCAGAAGCTATAAGTTTTGAGTTTGAAGGTGAGTTGAATGAAGAGGCTTTAATGGCTCACGTTACTTCCCTTTCCTCTCAAGTAACTGAGCTTACCGCTACAAATGAAAACCTATCTTCCCAAATAGAGGAAGCAAAAGGTAACTTAGAAACTCTTAAAGAAGAGTCTATTGGTTTAAAAAATGAAATTGAGAAACTTTCCCCTAAAGCTGAACTTGGAGAATCTCACTTAGCTAATGTTAAATCAGAAGCAGTTAGATTATACAACACAGTTAAAGGTGAAGAAGCTGATGAGGTAATTATTGATTTAATCCAAAACAGCGACATTAAACCAGCTCAAGCATTCTTAAAACAATATACTTCGGAAATAGAGAAATACCACGAAGCAACATGTAGTGACTGTGGTTCATCTAACATTACACGAGCATCTCGACAAATGGGTAATACTCCAAATGTTGAAGAGGAATCAAACAAAGAGCAAAGCAATACTAAGCCCCCTAAATCAAAAGAGGAGTTAAAAGCCGAGTTGAAAACTCAATTAGGAGGTTCAAAGGTAATAAGAAAAAATTAATTCAAATCTAAAAAATAATTAATCATGCCATACGCATTAGGAACACCAACCGTAAATAAAGGTTTCTTGAAGAACGAGGTTCACAAGTTAAACCAAGCATTCGTAGTAGCAACAGGTGAAACTATCTACGCTGGAATGCCAGTAACATTAAACGCAACAGGTCAAGCAGTAGCTGGGACATCAGGCGTAACAAGAATTAACGCAGTAGGTTATGCTCTTTTTGGAGCAACTGCTGGAGAAACAGTAACAGTAACAATGAAAGCATTTGCTATCATCTTTGCTGAAGCTGCAGACCCTTTAGACCCATCAACTGCAGTTAAGTACGCTGGGTTTAATAGTACAACTAAATATAATAAAGTTATAGACACATCAGTGGATGCAACTAACTTCATAGGTAAATCTTTAACAGTTGCAGCAGCTACTGGCGACATAGTTGAGGTAGCCATTTTATAAATCATTGTTTAATTAAAAATACACTAAGAAATGGACATCAAAAAGTTCGACAATTCAGAGTTCAAAGGTACTGTTAAAGAGACCGCTATGTTAGCTCAATCATTGAGAAATGAGGGAACAGACGTATCTTTTGAAGAGGTGGTTTTAAAGAAACACGGAATTTCTTTAGAATCATACTATAACAATTTAGGAGTTAACCCATCGGTTGACTCGATTTCTAACATCTTCACTATGGATGACACCGGTGATGCAAGATGGTTAGTACCTGAGATTTATGCGGCAGCTATGAAACTGGGACTAAGACGTTCACCTATGTGGCCTTCTTTAATTGCAGCAGAACAATCAATTTCACAGACATCTATTAAGATGCCTCAAATTGAAAAGGCTGACTCTGACCCAAGATACGTTAATGAGGCTGAGACTATCTCTAAAGGTACAATCTCTTTCAACGAAAAAGAAGTTAGCATCAAAAAAATAGGACGTGGTATTGAGATTCCTTACGAGGTAACTAACTACGTTTCTCTTGATGTTGTTTCTCTATTCTTTGAAGATATGGGTAACCAATTAGGTTTATCACTTGACGTATTAGCTATTGACTGTATATTAAACGGTGAACAAGCTAACGGTTCTGAATCAGCTCCAATAGTAGGAGTAGGTTCTGCAGGAACTAAGACTTACAAAGATTTACTAAGAGTTTGGGTAAGACTTGCTAGACTAGGTAGACGACCTAACAATATTATTGGTGGAGAAGCTGCAGCACTTGATACATTAGATTTGGCTGAGTTCAAAACTAATAACTTCGGAAATGCAGGAGCTACTGGAGTACCTACTTCAAATGCACTTGAATTTAAAACTCCAATACCAAGTAAATCTAATTACTGGGTACATGGTAACGTTCCAGCTAATCAAGAAATTATTCTTGACCCGACTGCATCTTTAATTAAATTCAACGCTCAACCATTATTGGTAGAATCTGAAAAAGTAGTTTCAAATCAAACTAACTCTTTCTATGCTACTTTAACAACTGGTTTTGCAAAATTATTTACTGATGGGGCGGTAGTTATTGACAAATCATTAGCATTTGCTTCTAACGGATTCCCAGCTGGTATGAACGTAGATTCTCAAGAAAACGTAATTATCAAGTAAGTAATATAGTTTATAACTAGAGATTAATATAATTTATAACTAAAGCCTCCCCTTTATACGGGAGGCTTTTTTAACTCGCTAAAATATGGCAAAGCAAACAGAAAAAGTAGCTTACATTACACTGGGAGAAGGAGCAGTTTCTTTTTATGACCCAGCTAATGGTGTACAGCTAATACCAGGTAAGGTATTAAAGATTGACGAGTCACGGGTAAACCCAAAGGGAAGATTGGGTCTAGCTTTAAGAGGTGGACACGTAGACAAAACAGATGAAGAAGCCTACAACCTTTACACAAACGGAGAGGGAGTAGAAGTTTCAAAAGCTATTGAAGAAATAGAAGAAGATATAATATCATTAAGTAAACCTCAGTTAGTAAGTAGAGCTAAAGATTTAGGTTCTAATCTAACTAAGAACAAACTTAAGGGTATGACAGTATCACAACTAAACGACTTAATCACAGAGTTGGAATCGGAAGAGGAAAACTAAAAAACAAAATAACATGGCCCAAGCATATTTTAATTATGTACCAGACGGGCTGGCAGTTACTTTCCAAAATTTAAGCACCGGTATCCAAAGCACTTCCACTTATGCATGGGAGTTCGGAGACGGAAATACTTCAACTGTTAAGAACCCAGCCCACACTTATAGCGGAGCTGGGTTTTTTACTGTAAAATTAACTATTACTACTGGTTCAAGTTCATCAGTAGTAGAGATACAAATAGGAGTTGCAGCAACTGGAAACCCAGCACCGAGTAATCTATCCATATTGGATATGATTAAAACTTCAATGCCTACAGGAGTAACATTAAATGTTTCAACCGCAGTAAATTCGATAAGAAAGTGGCAAGATTTTATATTCCCTATAGTAGATACTCCAACTAATGATAGTGATAAATATTTAGAACTATCTTATAGTCCACTAGCTAATCAATTAATAGCAGAATTGACTTGTATTGATATGATAATAGACGGAGCTAATTCATTTCTAATATCTCAAGGTAATCAAACTGGAGCATCAGGTAAAGAATTGAAGAAAATAACTACTGGGCCAGCTGAATCAGAGTGGTTTAGTGGTTCTGAAGTTTGGGCTGAAATAATGAAAGTCGGTGGAGCTTTTGACCAAATACAAAAACATGCTTGCGAATTAGCTTCATATTTAAGAGTAGCATTAGCTTTCTGTCCAGCATTACCAAAAAATCCTACGGTACCATCAGTTCTTTATAATAAGACAGAAATGGATTTAACCAAAAAACCCGATTTTGACTAATGGCAAACTTATCATCACTTGATTGGCAAAAATATAAAGATGCTATAAATTCAGCTCATACTGATTTTAACCAGGAGGATATAACCTGGAAAAGGTCAACTGTGTTTATGAATAGGTTTGGCGAAGACCCTAGTGGGACTGGAGAAGTTTTTCAAGATGTAACCCTTAAAGTTTTAATACAATCAAATTACTTTAGAAGTTGGCCAGTAACATCAACATCAGAATCTGGTGAGTTAGATAAAGAAAGTTTAGTAGTGATACTAAATTATAAGTATCTAAAAGATAATGGTTATACTACAGCTGAAAATTATTTTGACTTTAAACCCGACTTAGATAGGTTTATAATTAAGGGTAGAGCATATAAATCATTTGGTGACCTAGATGCATCTTACGCTAATGATGAACCGCTTTTATTTTACTTAATACTTAAAAGAGAAAAGACCGATACTGGTTTTGCTGTAAATCCATAATGTCAAAGTATACAGATAAAAGAAGTTTTTTTAACCCCGCTGGTAATATTGCTAAGGGAGTTAAAATCAAGATGGAAGGTAAGTGGACAGCTGCCTCTTGGATGATGGCTAGTATGCCTATGGACATTAGAAATTCTTACATAGCTGCTCAAGTAACAATAGGTAAAAAGTTAAAACAGATAATAAAAGACCACATAAAAAATAGTGATTTAGGGTGGGAGCCTTTAGCTGATTCAACTAGAGATAGAAAAGGACACGGTAGACCGTGGTACGATACAGGAGCTATATATAATAATATAGATATTATTACTAAGGGAACAAATGTATTTGTAGGAGTTAGACCAGGAGTTATGCACCCTAAGGGAAAAAGAACATTAACTGCTGTTGCAGCTTCAATGGAGTATGGAACAAACAAAATGGTAGCTAGACCCTTATTTTTACCCTCAAGTAAAGAATTAAAAAGAAGCTATGTTAATAAAGTATTCGGTATTCATTTAACTAGAAAAATGTTAAGTAAATACGGAGTAAGACCAAAATATATGTAATGTCAAGTATACCCTTAACTACAGTACAAGAAGTAATAGAAAGAAGTCTTTTTGAGAGATTAAGAACTGAGTGTGTAGATAAAGGATATTTACCAGATATTACTACATTTCCCGAAACACCAACTGGTAATACAGATTATATAGCGGCTATTAAAACCATATCAGATAGTGCTAAAGGTTTTGCAATAGAACCATTTCAAAACTCCTCTTCTCAAGCTAAGGGTATGAAGAGAGTACCAAGGATAGTTATAAACCCACAACCTTTTATGGAAGGCGCTTTGGGCGGAGATTCTAGTAGAGTTTATCAATTAAATGGTACTACATATGACGCAAAAGTATTACCACCCCAAACATCTGAATATTATTTTAATGTTCATTTAGTATCTTCATCAGCAACACAGATGAGAATATTAAATGCTATAATGTCATTATCAATACCAGTAAGGGGTTATATACCATTCTATAATAATTCTAATTTTAATTTCTTTGTTAGGAAATTAAGTGGTTACAATGCTCCTCAAACTGATGAAGGTATACAAGAAACTGTATACAGATTCCAAGTACCAGATGTATTTGAGGTTGAGGACAATATAGTTGCTACAGGAATAGCTAAATTAAACAAGATTACCCTTGATAATAAGGTACAAGACGCCAAAGGCGGTACTTATAATACCGATGACCTTATCGTAGAATAAGGCATCTATACAATACTAAGTTTAAAACCAATAAAAATTATTCATTATGCCTAATGCAGCAAACGTAAGTTTTAACATAATAAACAATGCACAAATAGCTTCACAGCCACTTGACGGGGTTTTTTATGTAGAGGGTATTACTGAAAGAGGACCTTTCGGAGACCCAAAAGAAGTGATTACAAGCTGGTCACAATTTGTAAGTATTTTTGGTGGACTTATTGATAATTCGGATTTCCCTCTTTTATGTAAACGAGCATTAGATGCTGGAGCTCTACTAAGAGTTAATAGAATTGGGCATTATACTGATATTAGCAATAAATCTACATTAGATGCAGTAATTGCTTCTACTGTAACACCATCAACTATTACATTTGACGCCGACTTCGTAACAGGAAATACTATTGATTTAACTATCAACAGTACAGCTATTACCCAAATAACCTTTGCTACTGACCAAGCTACTACTTTAGCAGCTTTAGCTACTGAGATTGGAAACTCTACTCATGTTAGTTCAGTACAAACAGTTGGAGCAGATAGAAGATTAATAGTTTACCCAAAAGCTAATGCGGCTCTTACTATTGCCGGTATAACAGTGGCGGGAGGAAGTTCACAAGCTAATGGTACTGCAGCAACTGCTTCAGCTAGTATGATTGATACTTCGTTAAATTCAATATTTAGCATAGCTCCTAAATATAAAGGAGTAGCTTACAATGATTTATCAGTAACTATCAGTGATGCTTCTAACGGACAAGCTGGTTATTTTAAAATAGATATATCATTAGATAGCATCCTTGAAACTCACGACAACATAACAATAACTGGACAACCAACAGCTGGTAATTCAACATATCTTGATGATATAGTTAATAACTCGATAGTTGCATCAGTAACTTACCAAGACCTATCTTCATTAACTGGACAAGTAAGACCAGCTAATGGTAAGTATGTATATGCTAGTGGAAGTGATGGAACATCACCGGTATCTGCAGATTATGTAGGAAGTTCAGCTGGTAAAACTGGTTTTTATGCTTTTGACGAATATGACGAAGGTTTCTACTTAGCAGCACCTGAGATTTCAGCTTCAGCTGTTAACATCGGAGGTTCATCATATGCAGCAGGTAGAAAAGACCTTATATTCTTTGCTCACCTAGGTAACAACCTTACAACTTCAGCTTCATTAATTACTGATAGGAGTTCAACAGCTATTGATAGCCAATATACAGCTTTCTACGGAGGTGGTATTAAGGTATTACACCCTACAACTCAAAAAGAAGTAACAATTTCCGAAATGGGAGATATACTTGGTTTAGCTGCTATTGTTCATACAAACTTAGGACAATGGAGAAGCTTTGCTGGACCAAACAATGGTAAAGTAACTGGAGCTACTGGAGTTGCAAATAACTTTGGTTCTAATGGATTATTCGATGACTTAAATAAATTAGCGAATAGACAAATTAATATGATGATTCTAAGGGATAACGTTATTCAGTTATCTGGTAACTTTACTGGAGTATTATCTGAAAGCCCAGAGTCATTTAACTCAGTAGTATCTTTACTTATATATTTAAAGAAACTTCTTAAACCAGTATTAAATACATTCTTAGAAGAACCAGCAGATATACCAACATTTAAAAATATATTTTACACTGTTAAACCACTACTTGATAATCTAGTAACAGAAAGAGCTTTATTTGAGTATAAGTGGGACGGTGACCAGGATGCTGGAACATTAGCCGGTTTACAAGTTAACACCGCAGCTGAGGTTCAACAAGGTAGATATAAAGTTAACTTCTACATTAAACCGATTAATTCACTACAAGAAATTAAGATTAACATTATCTTAACTAACGCTGGAGTTAGCTTTGATTAATAAGTCAACTTTCTTAAAAAAATATTAACAAATGGCAAATATTTCAAACCCAAGAAAAAAGTTTAACTTTACTATTAGTATACCTACAGCTCCTATTGACCCATTCCTGGTACAGAACGTAGAGATACCTGAAAGAGAGATAGAAGTAGTTGAACACGGAGATACCAACCACGATATTAAAACAGGTGGTAGAGTAAAAATAGGTATGATTACCTTAGAAAAAATATCAACTACAACTGGAGCTGATGTTTATTTTGAAGATTGGATGTTATTAGTTCAAAATGAGGTTATTGGTGGAGGTTCTGCACCAGCTATTTATAAAAAGCTTATAATCATAACTGAGCTAGCTGAGGACGGTACAACTCAAATTAACCAATGGACAGCTATAGGTTGTTGGCCATCAAAAAGAAACAGCATATCTTTGGACAGAACAGAGTCTGATAATACTATTGAGTCTGTCGAACTTTGTGTAGATAAATTAGTAAAATTATAATCTTACCAACCTTCCGGCTTAGTCTATTTAAGCCTTTTTAGCAGAGTAGAAAGAGGGCTTTTATAAGCCCTCTTCTTGTATAAATTATTTATTAACCGCTTAACACATCAAAAAAAATGGAAGCAACTGATTTAAGCACAGTACAGGGTAATACCCACAGATTTATGACACCTTCGGGTGATTACATTACTATCAGAGAACAGAACGGAAAAGATGATGACATCATTTCTAACTCTGGTAAAGCACAAGACGGAACTTCTTTCAATGAATTTCTATCTGGTATCATAGTTAAATCCGAAAGACTAGACGGTAAACCTAGTCCAAATGATATACTAGATATACCACTAAGGGATAAGTACACTATCCTATTACAATCAAGAATTTTCTCATTAGGTAATATTATGGAGTTTCAATATAATTGGGGCGATGATATTATAAAAGACCTTAAAACATATGAGGAAGATTTAAGTGTTTTTACTTGGGACTATAAATTGAAATTTCCTACTGAAGGTGAAGAGGGTTATTTTGACCAAAGAATACCACCTTACGAGGGTTCTGAAAACTTTTTTGAATTAGAATTATCTAGTGGAAAAGAGATTAAAGTGGACTTCCTTAATGGACATTCAGAGAAATATTTGCTAGAGTTAGCTGAAGATGACCAGACAGCTAATAGTCCTCTATTAGCTAGAAATATAAGATTAAAACAACCAGAGGGTAAATATATGAAGGTTAAATCTTTTCATGTATTTTCAGCAAGAGATATGGCAGAAATAAGAAGTGGAGTTAATTCTTTTGACCCCGAAATAACTTTATTCTCTAACTTCGAGCACCCAACCAACGGTATGAAAGAATCATTAACCATAACTGCTATACCTGATTTTTTCTTTCCAGTTCTGATTTAGTCGAGGAGTATTTTTATATAACTCAGAACGAAACACAATTAACGTACTCCGAGTTTATGCTTTTACCCCTAAGTCGTAGAAAAAGGTTTATAGAGCTTTGCGACATAAAGCAAAAACATATGAAGAAACAAATAAAAGAAATAAAATCTTAGAAATATGGCACAAAATTTAGGCATAGGAGTTTCAGTATTTCTACGGGACATGTTCAGTGCTCCCGCTGCTAGGGTTAATACATCCATGCGAAACCTTCACAGGAACGCAATGAGGATGAATAAATCTACCCTACAATCTATCCAAGCTCAAAGTATGGCAATAGCCGGAATAGGAGCATTAGCTCTTAGAGGTATGGGAGCTGCAGTAAGAGTTGGTGCAGAGTTTGGAGATACTATGGCTTACGTTGGCTCTATCAGTGATAAGAGTAGTGGCTCAATGGAGAGATTAACAGATAGAGCTCTTCAACTTGGTAGACAAACAATGTTTACGGGTAGAGATATTGCATCTGGTATGCAGTATATGGCTATGACGGGTATGGGTAGAAATACTATATATCAAAACATTGAAGCTGCAACAGACTTAGCTGGAGCTACTATGTCTAAATTAGGGGGTAAAGGTGGAGCTGCTGATATTCTTACTAACGTAATGAAGATGTTTGACTTGACCTCTGAAAAATCAAGAAAAACAGCAGATATACTTACCACTATAACATCATCATCTAATACTAACCTATATGACTTAGGAGAAGCAATAGCATATTCGGGTGATACAATGAAAGGTTTAAATATTGGATTAGCTGAAACTACCGCTATGATTGGGGTAATGGGTGATGCCGGTATAAAAGGTTCAATGGGTGGTACAGCTTTAGGTAACATGTTTAGGTTTATGACTAAAGCAATTGGAGAGTTTAGAACTACTAGACAATCTAAAGCTATGAAATTATTAGGTCTTAACCCTAAAGACTTCATGACTGCTAAGGGTGAACTTAAGGATATAGCAAGTATTTTTAAGTTATTAAAAGAAGCCGCCGCCAAAAAAACTACTGTGCAATCACAGTCGATGATGGAAGCCATATTTGGTATTAGGGGTAAAAGGTCATCCACTCAGTTAATAAGTAAACTGGATAGATACGAACAACTATTAGCCAAAATTAAATCTGGCCAAATGACCGCCGGAGAAATTATGAACAAGAGGATGAATACCCTACAAGGTAACATCTTAAAAATGTCATCAGCTTGGGAAGTATTAAAGATTCAATTTACTGAAACTATAAAACCCCTATTAATACCGGCTCTTAAAGTTATTACAGCTATAGTAAGTGGTATAACATCATTTTTACAAATACCCGTTATAGGAAGTTTCTTTGCAAAATTTGCAGTAGGTTTTGTATTAGTTAAAACAGCAGCTGCAGCATTTAGATTAATTATATCTACATTTGCACTTATACATAATCGTAATTCAGTAGCATTTGCTTCAAGAGTTAAATCAACAGTTGCCGGTTATGCAGCTATGTCAGCCGCCGCAAGAAGTAATGCAGCAGCAGCCGCAACTTCTGGTGCAGCTAATTCAATGCCTCTATATGGACAGACGGGAAGATTCGGTTCAACAAGGGGAGCTTACTTTAATAGAGCTGGAGCATTAATAGCATCTGGTACTGGTATGAGAAGAAGAGGAACTGCACTTAGTATGAAACCCGGTGGACTGGGGTCAAGGTATATGAGGATGCATGGAGGTCGTTTTGGTATGAACGTAGCGGGCCAAGCTTCAAGAAGAGGTATAATGGGAAGTATTGGAAGAGGAGCAGCCAGAATGGGAGGCATGAGATTAGCTGGAGGAATATTGGGTAGATTAGCTGGAGTATTAATGGGGCCAATAGGTATGGCTGTAATGGTTGGTATACCTTTAATAAGTAGCTTAGTAGGTGCTATGAATGGAAACAAGGATGCTACAGAAGATTTAACAGCCAGTAATAAGTATAGTGATGAAGTATCAAATAGATTACATAGGTATATAATACATGGTAAGGGTATTACTGATAGAATGGGTTATACTGGTGATAACTTTATAGCATCACAATCTGAATATAGAAAAGCTTTAGAAATAAGCAGAACTATGAGCACAGCTACGTTACAGGGTCCATCAGCTCAAACACCAGTAAATGTATATGTAGACGGTTTAAAAACTCAAATACAGAAAGAAACAGAAGAAATAATAAGAGCAAATCTTGAATATCACTCATTATAATTATGGCAATATATATCCCAAAACCTTTACAGGGTTTAACATATCAACCTTCTCCAGCAGCTCAAGACTTAACTGAAAAATTAGGTAGAGTTGTAGGACCAGCAGGAGCTGTAGTATTAGCATCAAGAGCTATAGGAGCAGCAAGAGGAAAATTTACAGATAGGAAAAAACCAGGCAAATCTTTAAAAGATAAATTTAAACCGTTTGTTGACACTGGTTTTCCAGACTCTAATCCTGAGTGGGAAGATTATAAAGTCAAATTTGAAGCGGGTATAGGTCAAGCAATAGATAATACGGGTAAAGCTAGACCCGGTAATAGTATTGATAACTACAAACCGGAACCAATAAATTTTGATGATACCCTCCTAAGAACAGAA
>TARA_R110002020_G_scaffold175011_20_pt1 | contig 16050 bp, 17 predicted proteins | sample TARA_R110002020 | Tara Oceans TARA_R110002020 (sample SAMEA4396489) | marine metagenome | biome: Westerlies Biome; feature: [MES] marine water layer (ENVO:01000295) within the mesopelagic zone...; material: water (ENVO:00002006), including particulate matter (ENVO:01000060)... | reverse complement strand
TCCGCCTGCAAGGGCCGCCGCTTCGGGCCGTCGGCGCAGGGCCAGCATCGCGGCCACCCCTACCACCGGACCGGGCACCAGCAGCAGGAACGCCCATTGCCAGCCCCCCAGCAGCGCCGCGAACCGGGGCAGGGCCCAGATGGCCACCGCCGTCAGGGCAAACCCGATCCCCGTCTGCAGCGCCAGGGCCGTGCCGACGAAACCCCGGTCCGCCAGTTCCGTCACGGCTGTCGAAAACTGCGCGCTGTCACCGATGACCGAAATGCCCCAGACCAGCGCCACCGTGCCCAACAGCCAGGCCGGGCCGTCGAACGCGAACCCTATCGCCACGGCGCAACTGCCTGACACGGCCATGAACCCCGCCGTCGTCCAGCAACGCCCGATCCGGTCCGACAGCCAGCCACCCGCAAGGCATCCGATCACGCCGCTGGCCACCACGGCGAAACTGAGCATCGAGGCTGAACCGAACGGGAACGGCACCACGCCCGCCTGGGCCGCCGTGGCGAAGGCAAGGATCCACGCCCACATGCCGTAAAGTTCCCACATGTGGCCGAAATAGCCGAGATTGGCGAGAAACACGGGCCGCGAGCGCAGCACCGCGAGCGCCTGACGCGGATCGAACCGGGCGGTGCCGAAGCCATGCGGGCCTTCGCGCACGGCGACGGCGAAGAGCACGCCGCTCAGCCCCGCCGCGGCCGAGCTTCCGATAACAACCGCCTGCCAGTCATAGCCCGCCGTCAGCGCGCGGAAGAGATGCGGGACCGAAGATCCCAGCGTCAGCGCCGCCACAAGGAACCCCAGCGCCAGCCCCCGGCCCGTGACGAACCACGACGCCATAAGCTTCATCGCCGTGGGATAGACGCCCGCAAGGCAGAGTCCGGTCAGGAACCGCGCCGCGATGGCCCCGTCGGCGCCGGGGTTCAGCAACAGGACGAGGTTGGCCAGCGCCGCGGCAAAACTGGATACCGCGACCAGCCGTTCGGCGCGGACGAGGTCCGGCAGGTTGATGGCCGACGCGGTCAGCGCGCCCGCGACAAAGCCAAGCTGCACGGCGTTGGTGAGCCAGGCGGCGGCCACTTCGCTCAGGGACCAGTCAAGGATCAGGTCGGGCACGATGGCGGTGGCCGAAAACCACGTGGTCATACCGCCGACGACGCCAAGGCAGATCAGCGCCAGCGCGACCCAGCGGTTGCCCGCCACGGCGCTCATGCCCGCACGGGAGGGAAGGGAAACGTCATGGCATGCCTCGGGGAAACTGTCGGTCAGTGGCACCTAGCAACACATGCAGGCCGGGACAACGGCCGTCGGCGGACCGCGTCCCGGGGCTTTGGGTGGCCGGGACGTGGCAGCCCCTGCGGGGCAGGAGGTCATTGAACAATATTGACAAGAATTGGACACATATGCTCAATCCGCGCAACGACGGGAGCGCGGGGTGCCCATGAGCACGGCAATCGACCGAATTCACACCGCCGCGATGCGGGTGCTGGCCGAAAAGGGCGGCTCGACCGTTGCGATCAGCGATCTGGCGCGCGAGGCCGGGCTGTCGCGCGGGACGATCTACAACAATCTCGAGGAACCGGCGACCCTGTTCGACGCGGTCTGCGACATGGTCGCGGGCGAGATGGCCGACAGACTGCAGGAGAGTGTCTCCGACCTTGAAGATCCCGCCGCGCGGCTATCCAACGTGATCCGCCTGTGCGTCCGCCGCGTGCATGAAGAACCCCACTGGGGCCGGTTTGTCGCGCGCTACGCGGTGAAGGAACCCAAGCTCAGCAATTTCTGGGGCCGTTTTCCCGCGCGCGAACTGCACCGCGGGATCGAAAGCGGCCGGTTCGACCTGGGGTCCGATCAGGTCGCCTCGGTCGCGGGCACGCTGGGCGGCGCGACCTTTGGCGCGATGACGCTGGTGCTGCACGGGCACCGGTCGTGGCGGCAGGCCGGGTCCGACGCGGCCGAAGTGATGCTGCGCGGCATAGGTATCGAGAAACGAGAAGCGCGGCTGCTGGCGGCCGCCGATTTTGACCCCCTGCCCCGGATGCTGTTTTCCGACGCGGCCTGACCGGCAGAATTTTGTTTTTGGGAGGAGAGTTCCATGGCTGAGACAGCCTACATCTACGACGCGATCCGCACGCCCCGGTCCAAGGGCAAGGCTGATGGCACGCTAAACGAAGTGAAGCCCATCACGCTGGTCACCACGCTGCTGAAGGAAATGCAGGGGCGCCACGATCTGGACACGTCGCGCGTCGACGACCTGATGCTGGGCTGCGTGGCGCCGGTGATGGAACAGGGCGCCGTGCTGCCGAAGATCGCGCTGCAGGCGGCCGGATGGGATGAAAAGGTGGCGGGCGCGCAGGTGAACCGGTTCTGTGCGAGCGGTCTCGACACGTTCAACACCGCCGCCGCCAAGATCGCATCGGGCTGGGAAGATGTCGTGTGCGCCGGTGGCTACGAATCCATGTCGCGCGTGCCGATGGGCGCCGATGGCGGTCCCTTCGCCGAGGATCCGGAGACCGCGATCAACACCGGCTTCGTGCCGCAGGGCATCGGCGCCGACCTGATCGCCACCATCGAAGGCTGGAGCCGAGATGACGTCGACGCCTTCGCGCTTGAAAGCCAGAAACGCGCGGCCCATGCCCGCGACAACGGCTGGTTCGACAAGTCCGTCGTGGCCATCAAGGACGACATGGGTGAAGTGATCCTTGAGCGGGACGATTTCATCAAGCCCGACACCGACATGCAGAAGCTTGGCGCGCTGAAGGCCTCCTTCGCGATGCCCGGGTCCATCGGCTTCGACGCGGTCGCCTTGGCGAAATACCCGGAGGTCGAGCGGATCAATCACGTGCACACGCCGGGCAATTCGTCCGGGATCGTGGACGGAGCGTCGCTGATCCTTCTGGGCAATGAACAAGCGGGCAAGGACCTTGGCCTGACACCCCGCGGCCGCGTCGTGTCGGTCGCGCTGACGGCAACCGATCCCACGATCATGCTGACAGGTCCGGGGCCGGCATCCGAAAAGGCGCTGCGCAAGGCCGGGCTGACCATCGACGATATCGACCTGGTCGAGATCAACGAAGCTTTCGCGTCGGTCGCCCTGCGTCTGCAGAAAGACCTGAACGTGCCGGACGAAAAGCTGAACGTCGTCGGCGGCGCCATCGCCATGGGGCATCCGCTGGGCGCCACGGGCGGTTGCCTCGTGTCGACGATGCTGGATGAACTGGAACGCCGGAACCTGAAGCGCGCGCTGATCTGCATGTGCGTGGGCGGCGGCATGGGCATCGCGTCCATAATCGAACGCGTGTGAGGGGGACCGACATGACCGATTTCATCTACGAAAAAGACGCCGACGGCATCGTGACCATCACGATGGACATGCAAGGCCAGTCGGCCAACACCATGAACGACCGTTTCGTGCCCGGCATGAATGACGTGATCGCAAAGCTGAAGGCCGAAGACGGGCTGAAAGGCGTCGTCTTCGCGTCGGCCAAGAAGACCTTCTTTGCCGGCGGCGACCTGCACCTGATCCTTGGGCTGACGGCCGAAGATCCGCTGTTCGAATATCTGGAGGCCAACAAGGCCCCCTACCGCGAACTGGAAAAGCTGCCCGTCCCCGTTGTCTCGGCCATAAACGGCGCGGCTTTGGGCGGCGGGTATGAACTCTGCCTTGCCTCCAACTACCGTGTCGTCGTGAATTCGCCCAAGGCCGTCGTGGGCCTGCCCGAGGTCACGCTGGGCCTTCTGCCCGGCGCCGGTGGCGTCGTGCGGCTGACCAAGCTTCTGGGGCTGGAAAAGGCCCTACCCTACCTGCTGGAAGGCAAGCAGGCGCGTCCCGACGCGGCCCTGAAAGCCGGGATGGTCGACGAGATCGTCGAGACCGAGGCCGACCTGATCCCCGCCGCCAAGGCATGGATCAAGGCCAACCCGGACAGCCACACCCAGCCGTGGGATGAAAAGAGTTTCCGCTATCCCGGCGGCGACACGACCGCACCGAAGAACCGCCAGATCATCCAGGCGTCTTCGGCGATGCTCTACCAGAAGACGCGCGGGCTGCTGCCGGCGCCGGAAAAGATCCTCGACATCGCCGTGAACTCTATGCGGATGGGTTTTGAAAGTGCGCTGCGGGTGGAAAGCCGCGGGCTGGCTGCGCTGATCCCCACGCCGGAATGCAAGGCCGCGATTTCAACGTTCTTCTTCGGCATGCAGGCCGTGAAATCCGGCAAGGTCCGCCCGGAAGGTCCGGCGTGGAAGGCCGGATCATCCGCGATCCTAGGCGCGGGCATGATGGGATCGGGCATCGCCTGGGCGCATGCGTCCTCTGGCCTGCCAAGCCACCTGAAAGACATGGAGATGGAGAAGGCCGAAAAGGGCAAAGCCTACTCCGCCGGTCTGGCCGACAAGCTGATCAAGCGCGGCCGGATGGACGACGCGAAAAAGGACGCGCTGCTGGGTCTCATCACGCCCACGACCGATGACAGCAGCTTTGCCGGGACCGACCTGATCGTCGAAGCCGTGTTCGAGGATATCGAGCTGAAGGAGAAGGTCATCGGCGCCACGTTCGGGATGCTGTCCGACGATGGCATCTACGGCTCCAACACTTCGACCCTGCCGATTTCGGTGCTGGCCGATTTCTGCCCGGATCCGACGCGCTTCATCGGCCTGCATTTCTTCTCGCCTGTCGACAAGATGAAGGTGGTCGAGATCATCATGGGCGAAAAGACCAGCGAAGAGACGCTGCGCAAGGCCTACGATTACGTCCAGCAGATCGGCTACATGCCCATCGTCGTGAACGACAGCCGCGGGTTCTTCACCAGCCGCGTGTTCGGGACCTTCATGGACGAGGGCCTGCAGCTTCTGACCGACGGCATGAATCCCGTCGCGATCGAACGGGCCGCATGGGCCGCCGGTATGCCCGTGGGACCGCTGGCCGTGTTCGACGAGGTGTCGCTGATCCTTGCCCAGAAGGCCCGCAAGACGCACGAAGTGCTCGACGAACGTCTGGGCGAAAAATCCGGCTTCGGCGCGCACAACACTGCCACGCGCGAGGTCACCGACAAGATGATCGAACTGGGCCGCGGCGGCCGCCATTACGGCGGGGGGTTCTACGAATATTCCGCCGACGGGTCGAAGACGCTGTGGCCGGAACTGGCGCAATTCGCCAGGGGCAATCCCCAGGTCAGCCAGCAGCATGCCGTGGACCGGATCCTGTACCGTCAGGCCATCGAAACGCTGCGCTGCCTGGATGAAGGCGTGCTGCGGACAGAGGTCGAGGCCAATCTTGGCGGCATCTTCGCCATCGGCTTCCCGGCCCATACGGGCGGCGCGATCCAGTTCATCAAGGGTATCGGCATCGACGCCTTCGCGGCGCGCGCCACGGAGCTGGCCGACCGCTACGGCGAACGCTTCGCGGTGTCGGCCACGGCGCTGGACAAGCTGCGCGATGACAAGGCGCAAGCGGCATGAGCGGACCTCTTGCCGGCCTGAAAGTGGTCGAGATGGCGGGGATCGGCCCCGCCCCTCTGGCCGGGCAATTCCTGGCGGATCTTGGGGCCGAGGTGACGCTGATCACCCGGAAATCCGGGCCCGCCGACCCGACCATGATCAACAACCGCGGCAAGAAATCGGCCGCGCTGAATCTGAAATCGGCCGAGGGGATCGAGGCTGCCTTCGCCCTGATCCAAGCGGCCGATGTCCTGATCGAAGGCTTTCGCCCCGGCGTGATGGAACGCATGGGGCTGGGGCCCGCCGACGTGCACGCCCGCGCGCCGCGCGTGGTTTACGGGCGGATGACGGGCTGGGGGCAGGACGGGCCCATGGCGCAGATGGCCGGGCACGATCTGAACTACCTTGGCCTGACGGGTTTCGTCCATGCCATCGGCAAGGCCGGCGACGTGCCGACCCCGCCGCTGAACATCGGCGCCGACTATGCCGGGGGAACGATGTTCCTGATTTTCGGGATATTCTCGGCACTTTGGGAACGGCAGACATCGGGCAAGGGGCAGGTCGTGGATGCGGCGATGGTCGATGGCGCGTCGGCGCTGATGGCGCTGATCCATTCGATGATCGCGCAGGGCCGCTGGTCCGAGGAACGCGAATCCAACTGGCTGGACGGCGGCGCGCCGTACTACCGAACCTATGAATGTGCCGACGGCAAATTCATCTCTGTCGGGCCGCTGGAGCCGCAATTCTTTGCCGAAATGGTCGACAAGGCGGGCCTGCCCGCCGAACACAAGGCCGATCAGAACGATCCCGGAACATGGGCCGCGCGGCGCGAGGAGTACGCGCGCGTCTTCGCGCAGAAGACCCGCGATGAATGGACGGCGATCTTCGACGGGTCGGATGCCTGCGTGGCCCCGGTTCTGACATGGTCCGAAGCGCCGGAACATCCGCACATGGCCGCAAGGGGAATCTTTACGAAAGTGGGCGATGTCCTACAGGCCGCTCCCGCGCCCCGATTCGACCGGACACCTGCACAGATGCCCGAGCCACCCCATGCGCCCGGCAGCGATACCGAGGCGGTCCTGAAGGCCGCTGGTTTGGACGATGCAACCATTGCCCGGTACCGCGACGCCGGCGCATTGACTTAAGGGAGAGGCCCCATGCCCGAGACATCCGTACTGATCGAACGCAGCGGATCCGTCGCCACGGTGACGATGAACCGACCGGAATCCTACAATGCGCTGAACGGCTCGCTTCGCCGTCAGCTGCGCACGGCGATCAGCGAACTGGAAGTGAAGCCGCGGATCAATGTCGTGATCCTGAAAGGGGCAGGCAAGGGCTTTTGCGCCGGCGCCGACCTGAAGGAAACGAGCGGGATGGAACAGCCCACCCACCAGATGATCGAGGAAGAGTACCGCCCGATCCTGACCGGCATCGCCGCCTCGTCGAAGATCTGGGTGGCCGAGGTGCAGGGCAATGCCGCCGGTATCGGCGCGGCGCTGGCAATGAACTGCGATCTGGTCACCATGTCGGACGATGCCGCGATCTACATGGCCTTCGCCGCGATCGGGCTTGTGCCGGACGGTGGCAATTGCTGGCTGCTGCTGAAAGGCATGGGCTATCGCCGCGCGATGCAGACCATCCTTGAAGGCGGCCGCATCGGCGCCGATGAAGCGAAGGCCCTGGGCCTGGCGAACGAAGTTTTTCCTGCCGACAGCCTTGGGGAAAAGACCCGCGAACTGGCCGAACGTCTGGCCGGCGGCGCGCCCCTTGCCGCCGCGGCGGCCAAGCGGCTTCTGCGAAAGTTGGACGGGATGAGCTTTGGCGACGCAATCATGGCCGAAGGGATGGAACAGACACATCTGACGAAATCGGGCGATTTCGCCGAAGGCGTCGCGGCGTTCATGGAAAAGCGCAAGCCGCAGTTCACCGGCAATTGATCACGGGTCGTCCGGGCGCGCTTCAGGCGTCCGGATAAGCCGGGGGTTGGCGGGGAATCTCGGGCGATTTCGCCTCAGCCATGGCGTCGCGCAAGGCCTCCAGAAGCACCATCAGTTCGGCTGAACGGCTTTTGCCAAATCGCTGGAGGATGTCCTCCATCTCCTGCGTCAGGTCATCGGCCACCTTGTCGCGCGCAGCACGGCCCTTTTCCGTTGTCCAGACGCATTTCGACCGCCGGTCGTTCGGGTTGGGCAACGTGCGCACCAGTTCCTGGTTGTCGAGACGGGACAGCGTGTGGGTCAGCGTCGTCTTGGGCACCTGGAAGGCACGCGCCAGTTCGACAGGCGTCCGACCGTCGGCCACGCGGATCAGGTAATCCAGAACCCGGAACTGAGGCCCGATCATGTCGGCCGGCAACCGCGCTTCCACCAATGCGCCTCCCAGTTGTTCGATCACGGAAATCTCGTTCAGCAGGTCGAGGAGAGAAGAGAGGTCATCACTGTTCATGGTCGGCTTCGTTGATATCCACTTACGGTGCGGGGTTACTCGTCTGAAGGAACACTCCGACCGTACCGCGCTACGATCAGAGGTTGAAAACTAATCTACACGATAACCCGAGTAAATTGTTTATCTAGGGTTGTATAGCGGCTCGCGGGCGCGTTCCTAGGGTATTGTATCTCTTAAGCAATACGAATTCCGATAAAGGACCACTTCGTCAAATTCGTTAAAAATTCGAACCGGTATCACCTGGTGCGATACAGGCCCAAATGCCGGTCCGGTCCGGCAACAGTTGTGACCGGCGGACGGCGTTGCTATGCATCCTGATGACCATAGGCCGAGGAAAACGTCATGCCGGTTGTCACCTGTATCGAGGATCTCAAGCGGCTGTATGAACGGCGCGTGCCGCGGATGTTCTACGATTATGCCGAAAGCGGTAGCTGGACCGAACAGACCTTCCGCGAGAACAGCAGCGACTTCGACAAGATCCGCCTGCGCCAGCGCGTGGCCGTCGACATGTCGGGCCGTACGACCGCCACGAAGATGATCGGACAGGATGTCGCCATGCCGGTGGCACTTGCGCCCGTCGGACTGACCGGCATGCAGTGCGCCGATGGCGAGATCAAGGCCGCCCGCGCGGCCGAAAATATGGGCGTGCCCTTCACCCTGTCGACGATGTCGATCAACTCGATCGAGGAAGTGGCCGAAGCCACGACCGCGCCGTTCTGGTTCCAGCTCTATACGATGAAGGACACCGACTACACCGCGCGTCTGATCGAACGGGCCCGGGCCGCGGGCTGTTCCGCGCTGGTGATCACGCTGGACCTTCAGATCCTCGGCCAGCGCCACAAGGACCTTAAGAACGGCCTGTCCGCCCCGCCGAAGCTGACGCCGAAAACCGTGGCGAACCTGATGACGAAATGGCGCTGGGGCATCGGCATGCTGGGCGCCACGCGCCGGGATTTCGGCAATATCGTGGGCCACGTGGACGGCATTTCCGACACCTCCTCGCTGGGCGCCTGGACGGCCGAACAATTCGACCTTACGCTCGACTGGGACAAGGTGAAACGGCTGATGGACCTGTGGGGCGGCAAGGTGATCCTGAAGGGGATCCTCGATGCCGAAGACGCCGTGATGGCCGCCAAGCTGGGCGCCGACGCGATCGTGGTGTCGAACCATGGCGGGCGGCAGCTCGACGGGGCGATCAGCTCGATCCGGGCGCTGCCGTCGATCATCGAGGCGGTGGGCAACCAAGTGGAAGTGCATCTGGACAGCGGCATCCGGTCAGGCCAGGACGTGCTGAAAGCCGTCGCCATGGGCGCGAAAAGCACCTTCATCGGCCGGTCCTTCGTCTACGGGCTGGGCGCCATGGGCCAGGAGGGCGTGACCGCCGCGCTAAACATCATCCAGAAGGAACTGGACACGACGATGGCGCTCTGCGGCGAAACCTCGGTCGAACGGCTGGGCCGGCACAATCTTCTGGTGCCATCCGATTTCGAAGGGGTCTGGCAGCAGTAAGCCCCAGGATTAATTGCCTTCACAACGGCAAATCCTCTTTCCTTTTCGGGCGGAATCGCCTAATGGGCGGCCTTCACGCGGGCATACAGCCTTGGAGGATGCCCGCCATGTTTAGGAGAATTGCAAATGGCTGGTGAGATTCCGGATCTCGAAGTCCAGGTACGTACGGGGACAGGCAAGGGCGCCGCTCGTCAGGCACGCCGTGACGGCATGGTTCCCGGGGTGGTTTACGGCGGCGACGTCGATCCGCTGCCGATCCAGATCCCGTTCAACACGCTGCTGGTGAAACTGAAAGCGGGCCGCTTCAAGTCGACCCTTTTCAACCTGAAGGTTGAAGGCCACGACGACGTCCGCGTGATCTGCCGCGACGTGCAGCGCGACGTGGTGAAGGACCTTCCGACCCATCTCGACCTGATGCGCCTGCGTCGCGCGACGAAGATCAACCTCTTCATCCCGGTCGAGTTCGAGAACGAAGAAACCTGCCCCGGCATCAAGAAGGGCGGCGTTCTGACCGTTGTCCGCCCCGAGGTGGAACTGATGGTGACTGCGGGCGATATCCCGGAGAAACTGACGGCGGACCTGGGCGCGCTGAACATCGGCGACACGGTGACGATTTCCGCCATCGACCTGCCCGCCGGCACCAAGCCGACCATCGACCGCGACTTCGTGATCGCCAACATCCAGGCGCCCTCGGGTCTGCTTGCGGCGGATGATGAAGAAGAAGACGCGGCAGAAGAAGACGCGGCAGAAGAAGACGTCGCAACCGAAGAATAACTTCCGTCACCGGATGGGAGAGCGAACGGGGCCCCTGCGGCCCCGTTTTGCGTTTCTGCGCCGCAGAACTGGATTTTCCCGCGCGAACCGGGCATGACAGGCGGCGAATGCGAAGGAGGTGCGCCATGCAGCTGTTCGTTGGGCTCGGCAATCCGGGGCCGAAATACGCGCAGAACCGGCACAATATCGGCTTCATGGCCATGGACCGGATCGCCGCCGATCACGGCTTCGCGCCGTGGCGGTCGAAGTTCCAGGGGCTGGTCAGCGAAGGCCGTCTTGGGACGGAAAAGGTGGCCCTGCTGAAGCCGGAAACCTTCATGAACCTGTCCGGCCAGTCGGTGGGCGAAGCCATGCGCTTCTTCAAGCTGGAGCCGGGCGACGTGACCGTGTTTCACGACGAGCTGGATCTGAACCCCGGCCGCCTGAAGGTGAAAACCAGCGGCGGGCATGCGGGCCACAACGGTCTGCGGTCGATCCACGGGCATATCGGCGAGGCGTATCACCGCGTGCGCCTGGGCATCGGACACCCGGGCCGGAAGGAGTTGGTGTCGCCCTACGTGCTGCACGATTTCCCGAAGACCGATGCCGAATGGCTGGACGACCTGATGCGCGGGATCTCGGACGGGGCCGAACATCTGGCCAAGGGCGATCCGGGGCGGTTTATGAACGCCGTGTCGCAACGCACGGCTCCGGCGCGATCCTCGAAGACCCGCACCGAAGAGAAGGCGCCCGCGCCCGAGCCCCGCAAGAAACCGGACGCGCCGGAACCGGTGGACACGCGGTCGCCGCTCGAACGCCTTCTGAACCGCTTCAAATGAGCCGCGACGACATTCAGGACAGCTTTCGCGTTCAGGCCAAGGCCTGCACGAACCTTGGCTCTCCTTTCATGGGCGTCCTATTGAACGGGCTGGCCGATCTCTGGCCCGATTGCGGCACGCTGGACCGGATCTGCCGTGGTTTCGAAGGTGACATAAGCGCCTATGGCCATGCCATTGCCCTGCGCGCCGCGGGTGGTCTGCATGCGCTGGTCCTGTCGGGGCGCGACGACGCGCTGACCGCGGCCTATCCACCCAATCCGACCGATCCGGAAACGCTGATCTCCGCCGCGCTGGCCGCGTTCGAAACTCATGCGGAATTCTTCGCCGACTGGATGCAAAGCCCGCCGCAAACGAACGAGGTGCGCCGCAGTGCCGTGCTGATCGCCGGCGCGCACTGGATCGCCGCGCGCCATCCCCTGCCCTTCGTGACCTCGGAACTGGGGGCGAGCGGGGGCTTGAACACCAACTGGGACCGTTACGCATTGCAGGCCGGCGACGTCCGGCTGGGCCCCGCCGATCCGGTTCTGACGCTGACGCCAGAATGGGCGGGGGCGGCACCTGCCCCGGCCGAAATCCGAGTGACCGACAAGGCCGCCGTCGATCTGCGGCCTGTCGACGTGACCGACCCCGCGCAAGCGCTGCGGATGAAAGCCTACCTGTGGCCCGATCAGCCGCATCGGATGGAGCTGACCGAAGCCGCCATAGCCGCCATCGACACGCCCATCGCGGCAGGCGACGCTGCCGACTGGCTGGAAGATCGCCTTGCGCGGCCCTTCCCCGGCCATATCCACATGATCTGCCACACCATCGCCTGGCAGTACTTCCCCGAACCCGTGAAGGCCCGCGTTACGGCCCTGATCGAAGCTGCGGGCGCCAGCGCCACGCACGACGCCCCCGTCGCCTGGCTGTCGATGGAGGCCGACGGCACGCCCGGCAGTGCACGGATCGGGCTCAGGCTCTGGCCCGGGGATATCGATCTGGAACTGGGCCGCGCCGATTACCATGGGCGCTGGATCCGGTGGCACGAAGGCGCCTGACAGCCCGCCCGCCGGGCATGGCCGGGCCGGGCCATCTTGGTTATGCTGGGTCAGGACAAAACCGGAGTGAGGACCATGGAACCCGAAGACAGCGTGAACGTTCTTGGAGAGACTTTGGAAACCTGTTCGACCAATCCGGTCACGGGTTTCTTTCGCGACGGACACTGCAATACCTGCACCGCGGACGAAGGCAGCCACACCGTCTGCGCGGTGATGACGGCCGAATTCCTGGCGTTTTCGAAGTATGTCGGCAACGATCTGTCGACCCCGCGGCTGGAATACGGATTTTCAGGCCTGAAACCCGGTGACAGCTGGTGCCTGTGCGCTTCGCGCTTCATGCAGGCACACGACGAAGGCTGCGCGCCGATGGTGCACCTCGCCGCGACCCACAAACGCGCCCTTCACATCGCGCCGCTCGACGTCTTGCAGCTTTACGATTCCAGCGACGCCTGATCCCGCTTGTTCCCTGCCCCGCCGGGTGTCAGGTAGACAGATATCAGCCAGCTGCGTTTCCCGAGCGCCCGCCAGCCTCAAACCGATCCAAGAGGAGACGCCACCCATGAACTTTATCGCCATGAACCGGTTCAAGGTAAAATCCGGCAAGGAAGCCGGCTTCGAAGAGGTCTGGAAGACCCGCCAGAGCCGCTTGAAGGACGTCGAGGGCTTTCAGGAATTCCGCCTGCTGAAGGGCCCGGTGAACGAGGACGAGGGCTATACGCTCTATTCCAGCCACACGATCTGGGGCAGCCGCGAGGATTTCGTCGCCTGGACCAAGTCGGAGCATTTCCGCGAAGCGCACAAGAATGCCGGCAACGCCGAAACCCGCGACGCCCTGATGGGCCCGCCGCAGGTGGAAGTGTTTGAAACGGTTGTGCACGAAGTCTGAGCTGCGCGCTCAGCCAAGTCGCTTTTCCATGTAGACGCGGTGGAAGCCCTTTTCGGTCACCCGCCGCGTCTCCCTGAAGCCCAGACGGGTGTACAGCGCGATATTCGCGGTCATCCTGACATGGGTGTAGAGACGTATCCGATCATGGCCAAGCGCGCGGGCCTCGGCCTCCGCCGCTTCGACAAGCAGGCGGCCAAATCCCCGCCCCTGCGCGTCGGGCGCCACGGCCACGTTGTCGAGCAGCAGCGCATCGCTGTCCTCGAACAGGACGATGAAGCCAAGGATCTTGTCGCCCTCGACCAACACCTGCACCGCGCCTTCCGCAACCCGCGCGGCATAGTCTTCGGCCATCGGCCCCGGTTCCCGGCCGATATCCGGAACATATTGGGCATAAGCGGCCCGGGCCAGTGCCCGGACCGTGTTCGCATCGCCGGCCACAGCGGGGCGGAGGACGGGTGTCACTTTGTCTCCCGGCCCTCACCACTGTCCATGTCGAAGCCAAGGTGCTTGGCCACGGTGAAGATGTCCTTGTCGCCCCGGCCGCACAGGTTCATGCAGATCAGGTGATCGGCAGGCAGTTCCGGCGCGATCTTGACGACATGGGCCAGCGCGTGGCTGGGCTCCAGCGCGGGGATGATGCCTTCCAGCGCGGTACACAGCTTGAACGCTTCCAGCGCCTCGGCATCGGTGATCGACACATACTGCGCGCGGCCCGTGTCATGCAGCCACGAATGCTCAGGCCCGATGCCCGGATAGTCGAGACCTGCCGAGATCGAATAGCCTTCAAGGATCTGGCCCACATCGTCCTGCAGCAGATAGGTGCGGTTCCCGTGCAGCACACCGGGCCGCCCGCCGGTGAGCGAGGCACAGTGCTCCATCTTCTCGTTCACGCCGCGCCCGCCGGCTTCGACGCCGATGATATTGACAGTCGGGTCATCGAGAAACGGGAAAAACAGGCCCATCGCATTCGAGCCACCACCGATGGCCGCGACAAGCGTATCGGGCAGCCGGCCTTCGGCCTTCTGCATCTGCTCCTTCGCTTCCTTGCCGATGATCGACTGGAAGTCGCGGACCATGGCCGGATAGGGATGCGGGCCTGCGACGGTGCCGATGCAGTAGAACGTGTCGTCTACATTCGTCACCCAGTCGCGCAGCGCATCGTTCATCGCGTCCTTCAGCGTGCCGCGGCCAGAGGTGACCGGGATCACCTCGGCGCCCAGCAGCTTCATCCGGAAGACATTGGGCGATTGCCGTTCGACATCATGCGCGCCCATGTAGACGACGCATTTCAGCCCGAACTTGGCACAGACGGTGGCGGTGGCCACGCCATGCTGGCCAGCGCCGGTTTCGGCGATGATCCGGGTCTTGCCCATACGGCGGGCAAGGATGATCTGGCCCAGCACGTTGTTGATCTTGTGCGCCCCGGTATGGTTCAGCTCGTCCCGCTTCATGTAGATCTTGGCGCCGCCAAGATGTTCGGTCATCCGTTCGGCGAAATAGAGCGGGCTGGGCCGGCCGACGTAGTGTTCCCACAGATAATCCATCTCGGCCCAGAAGGAGTCGTCGGTCTTGGCGTTTTCGTATTCCGCTTCCAGATCAAGGATCAGCGGCATCAGCGTCTCGCTGACGAAGCGCCCGCCGAAAAGACCAAAACGGCCCTTTTCGTCCGGGCCGGATTTGAAAGAGTTCTTGAGATCGTTTGCCATGTGGGCCGGCCCCTCGCTCGCGTTTCGCCTGCTCTAGTCAGGTGATAGACTTAGGGCAAGCGCAAGGCGATTTAAATTGCCTTGCGTACATGGTTCGACCCCTGATCCTGGGCTTTTACCGCGTGGCGGCCAGAAAGGCTTCGATCCTGGCGGTGTCCTTCACGCCGGGACGGCTCTCCACGCCCGACGACACATCCACCTGCCGCGCGCCCGTCAGCCGGACGGCTTCGGCGACGTTCTCAGGCGTCAGGCCGCCCGCCAGCATCCACGGAACCGGCCAGCGACGGCCAACCAGCAGGCGCCAGTCGAAGGCCAGCCCGTTGCCGCCCGGCAGAACCGATCCTTTCGGCGGCTTCGCATCCACCAGAAGCTGATCGGCAACCGCGCCATAGCGTTCCAGCGCCGCCAGATCCTCTTCCCCGGCCACGCCGACTGCCTTCATCACCGGCAGACCGGTCGCGGCCTTCACCGCCTGCACATGCTTTGGCGTTTCGGCCCCGTGAAGTTGCAGCATGTCCAGCGGCACGCTTTCCACGATGCCCGTCAGCTCTTCCAGCGCCATGTTCACCGTCAGCGCAACCTTGCACACGCCCGGAGGCACGCGCGCGGCCAGTTCGGCAGCGGCGTGGGGCGTCAGGTAACGTGGCGACTTGGGGAAGAAGACAAAACCCACATAAGCCGCGCCCGCCGAAACGGCCGCGTCGAGGCTGTCCGCATCGGTCAGCCCGCAGATCTTGACGCGAATGTCGGACATCATGCCCGGCGGCGGTCCGCTTCGTCGAGGATCGCCAGAACGTCGTCCTTGCCGCGGTGCTTTTCGTCGGCAAGCCGGCCTACTTCACGCTCCAGCCGCTTCACCTCGCGGCGTTTGCGGCCGACTTCGCGACGGTGTTTGTGCTCGCGGATCCATTCCCAGACGAAACCGAAGATCAGTCCGGCCGCCGCCCCGCCCAGGATCACCAGGAACAGCGGCAGCGTCACCGACCAGTTCCAGCCCACGGCATGGGCAAACGCGGCCGGCAGCAGTTCAAGCGTCACCGGGTCGCGGTTGGCCATGGCAACCGAAACGATGATGACGGCGATCAATGCCAGGATGGCATAGCGGATGTAGCGCATGTCAGCTTACTTCCCGTTCAGGCGGTCCCGCAGCAATTTTCCGGTCTTGAAGAAGGGGACGAATTTCTCTTCCACATGCACGGTTTCGCCGGTCCTGGGATTGCGACCGATCCGCGCGTCGCGCTTCTTGACCGAAAAGGCGCCGAATCCACGCAGCTCCACCCGGTCTCCCCGGGCCATCGCGTCGGTCACTTCCTCGAACACGGTGTTCACGATGCGCTCGACGTCCCGCTGGTAAAGATGCGGGTTCTCTTCGGCGATCTTGGCAATCAGTTCCGACCGGATCATCTGGACTCACCTCCCTGGCGGCGCAGTTCCAGTAC